>ERZ1292633.4459-Hain-H41-02um-R1-4459-length-12949-cov-5_pt1 | contig 12949 bp, 9 predicted proteins | sample MGYA00564406_ERZ1292633 | MGnify/ENA primary metagenome ERZ1292633 (study PRJEB36523, sample SAMEA6512639) | groundwater metagenome | collected 2019-01-08 | study: AquaDiva: Metagenomics assemblies of 32 groundwater samples
TTGCGAGTGAGTACAAGTGCAGGAAATGCTTGCAGGCCGCTTCTGCGCGCACGGGAAACAAGCCAGGTCGTCAACCCCTTGCAATCACCCCATAAAGACTTTTCAGTAAACGCCGCCGCCTGAGTTTGCCAGCCGCTGATACCGATATCGACGAAAAAGTACCGGCCGCGCGTTATAATGTCATTGTAAATCAGGTTTCCCATCTCCCGAGGAGAAGCGGCCAGAGTGGCCTCGGATTCTAATGCCGTGTGGTCATACTTATCGCGCGCCAAATTAGCAAAAACGGAAGCAATCTCATCCCAGCTGTCGACCCCACTGTAATTACGCCCTCCGAGGACAAATGATGTGGGCACCAGTTGCACTCCAATCTTTGGCTGGTCTTCGGCAGGCATAGTGAGCAATTCTCTTCGGTCCAGGAATGCGGTGCTGTCGGCACGCCAAGTCCATCGGCGCACAACTTTGCCAGACCCGGACAGAGGGGATAGCAGTTCCCCACCCCCAAATGTTTTCCAACGAAATTCGTTGCCGGTTTTGCCGGTTACCTCCACGACCATGGACAATATGGGGATTAAACAGTCCTGTGTTTCTCCACGCACAATATAGAGTGTCTTTGCTTCGTATTCGCTTTCGACAGTCACCGTGTATGGCCGGGTTGTCACACCTGGAGAGTAGATGTACTGGCAGTCCTCAGAGTAGGCCCCGCTGTGTCCGCCGTATCCACACTGACGAACCATATCCTTTTTGCCTAATTCTATCGGCTTGCTACTCCCGCCTTTATCAATGGTTATGCGAACCGAAACCAGTTTTTGAAGAGACGACTCGTTGACTGTGACAATTCCGGCGTAATCACCACTTTCAGCCAAAACCGTGATCTTTTCAAGTTGAAGGATTCTCGCTCTGTCCCCTTGCACTTCTACTCGGTATAAAATGGAATCAATTCGAGCCCCCCGTTCACCCGAACCCGCCAATACATGTCCGTACAATAGCAATGCCTGCAACGCAAGAGCTACAAATAGGCGGCTACATCGCATAGTGGCAGGACAACTCAAAACGACGCACTGACTTCATCGGTAGCCGAAGTGGCAATCTGATCGAAAAGTTCTTTGATCATGGCATAACGCTTCACATCATAGAGAGGTTGAGCAATGACAAGCTTGCTATCGACGACTATCATTGACCCATTTCGTTGACAAACCCGCTTAAAAGTCACGCCGTCCTTTTCAACGACGACATCGCTAGGTAAAGCAATATCTGACGGTTCTTTGGCAAATCGAATGGTAACAATGTTGTGCCAAGTTCCGGGAAACTGGAAATCTATTGGAAACGACCGGCGAACTGCGGAAAAAGGATTCTCGGTGAATCGCAGAGTGATTGGCTTGACGAATACGTTGTTCTCGAGCGTGCGGGAAAACTGATCGGTTTCATATTTCGCCCAACAGGAAAGCTTGCCGTCAGGCTGGAATTCAAAATGCGACGCCAATGCCTTAGCCGTGTCGTTGACTCGACTGAGTATGAAATAATCGACCCAGGAGGAATCGCCCCTGCTGACATGTTCCTGTCCATAAAAAGGAGGAAAAGAACCGGTCATAGAGACCGTGGTGGAGCACGATGCCATGCCGGCTGAGTCGATTGTCATATCAGTAGCATCGAGGCGATATGAGCGCTCCTGATATTCCCCCAGAGTAATTAATCGTGAACCCTTTTTCTCCACAACGAGACCCATCTGTCCATAAAAGTTTGGGGATATTTGTCCCGGAGTACACAATTTGTTAGCAGGATCAAGAATGACATACGAAGAGTCGAATTCGACGAGAACCATGGCGTCCCAGTACTGTCTGGACATCGGGGCGTCGACATTCAACGTGTTTTTCTCACGTGTAGTCGTCATGACAAGCTTGGTGTTGAGATTCGCCTTGGTAAGGAGCGCAATCAGGAAAAGACTAACGTCAAAGTCATTACCGGTTCTCTCCTTAACAAAGTCACCGACCGTGGTGTGATTGCTAAATCTGGAACCCGCTTGATCCATCACGGTCGTTGAGTCTGCTACAAACTTGCAGATGAGCGTCATTCTTGTCATGTCATCCTGACCCGGCGGCACGATGCTCTCCAAAAGCTTATCCAGATTGCCGCCGTACATATATGGATCAACAATGTAACTGAAAAATCGATTTCCAATTCTTTCCCACAAACTTGAGAAAACAGTAAAGCTCGAGCCCCATTCATACTTTACGATCTGGCACTCCAAGCTGGCAAGATACTCCAGTGTAAATCCGGCATACGGTTCCTTAAGATCCACCGGCGGCATATCTGTCCGTTCCCATGTAAAAAGATTGTCGGGATAGGCGGGATGATCCAAATTCGCCATTTGATCCTCGGCTGGTTTGCGAAAATCAGCGGGAACGTTTGTAAATAGGGTAGAGAATTCGAATCCCGGGGCCAATACGAGCGTCATGCGCGAAACCTTCGTATATAGCTCCGACTGAAAGTACCATGTATCCAAACTTCCGAACCTCATGTGCGAACCAACATACTTCAATTCTACGATGCACCCCGGCTCAAGAGCCGGATAAGCAACAGAGAGCACTTGCCAGTCACCTACCGACTTAGTAAACATCGATTTCTTGTCGGCCTTTATCGCGCGGCCATCCGGCAAGAGAGTCTGCGCCTTAAATTCAACCGTTTTGTCATCCTCGTCGCGCAGAATGCCGACTTCATTGAGCTTGTCGATCCCTTCCTTCTTGAGCAATTTATAGCGCGTATATCTTTCACTCCGAATACCGTCGGCGGTTACGTGTAAAGTGCAGACATCCATCAGTACGATGAGTTGCGCATCAGGATAGTCGGCTGGGGCAGTCAGCGCCCATTCTTCGGGTGTGACCTTTCCCCACAAGTTTTTGGATGATGATGTTGAAAACTGAAGAAGCAGTGCGATCGTAGATAGTACAATCGTCGAAAACACGGAAAGAGGTCGCGTCATATGATTCTCCCGCATATGTTTTCGGGGCGACTGACGCCGCTCCGAAGGCTATTGCTATCATCAACAAAAGTAACACCGCGATTTACGGTCGTCAACCAAAGAATCGCCAGAAATTGAGTACCAATAAATGGAGGTTTAGAACGGCCACGCAAGTGCGACAGGGTGACCTGATCAGTTGGACAATGTAGCGGCCGATTCAGATTTGAGAAACGCCTACTCTATCGAACGATGTCGCGCTTGGCTCCCAGAGTTTTGGCCGCCTCAGCAAGCGTAACGACGCCGATCACGGACGTATACTGAGTTCGGAAGACCTTCCAGGAATCATGAAGTGCGCAGGGGAGTTTGTCGTTGCAGGCGTCAAGACCTAGAATACAGCGCTTGCTCAGGTCCTGGTCTCCTTCAATAGTTTCAATGACCTCACGGACAGTAATCTTGGTGGCAGGACGAGCCAACTGGTAGCCGCCTCCCGGCCCTTTAGTCGAAATCACAAGCCCTTTGTTACGAAGGCCGTGAAGTATCTTTGAAAGAAACTGCTTGGGTATTGCCTCGATTTCCGCGATGTCGCGAACGAGAACCGGACCTTTGCCTTCTTTTAACGCAAGATGAATCAGCGCCCTGAGCGAGTATTGAGAGGTTGGAGAATAGATCATCTATCAGTGCTCTTTCTTATCTAAATTGACAGTATAACTGTACGACATAATGTTGTTTTGTTTGCTGAGTCAATACTTAAAATAAGACCGGGCTGATCGCAATCGGCCTCGACTGCCAGGAACGCGGCACGAAAGAGCCTAATGTCGGTTCTCGGCAAACGAGGTGGCGGTCAAAAATTGCCCTTTACTTAATCGCCTCTACAGCCGATTATCTGATTAGCATGAAAATACTTGGCATATCAGCTTTTTACCATGACAGCGCCGCCTGCCTTGTGGAGGACGGCCGTATCGTCTCTGCCGCCCAGGAGGAGCGCTTCACCCGGAAGAAGCACGACCACAATTTCCCGGTGAAGGCGATTGAGTATTGCCTCAACGAGAGCAAAATCTCCGGCAACCAACTTGACTATGTGGCCTTTTACGACAAGCCGTTCTTGAAATTTGAGCGCCTGCTGGAAACTTATCTCACCTTCGCTCCGGTCGGTTTCAAATCGTTCGTCATGGCTATGCCACTCTGGCTAAAACAAAAGCTCTGGATGAAAGAAGAGATCAAGAATGCCGTGGGCTTTGAAGGGAAAGTCATTTTCCCTGAGCACCACGCTTCGCACGCCGCTTCGGCATTCTATCCCTCGCCCTATGCTGAGGCCGCATTTCTCACCCTTGATGGAGTTGGCGAATGGACAACAACCAGCTACGGCGTCGGCAAAGGACACGAACTGTCAATTCTGGCTGACATTCATTTCCCCCATTCCCTAGGACTTTTGTATTCAGCCTTCACATATTACACCGGCTTTAAGGTCAATTCAGGCGAATACAAGGTGATGGGGCTGGCTCCGTACGGCGAGCCAAAATATAAAGACCTAATACTCAGCGAAATCATGGACCTCCGCGAAGATGGCTCGTTTCGGATGAATATGGATTATTTTGATTATTGCGCCGGTCTGACCATGACCAACGACCGCTTTCATAAGCTGTTTGGTGGTACTCCTCGCGCCGCCGAGTCGCTTCTGACCCAGCGCGATATGGATCTGGCCCGTTCGGTGCAGGAAGTGACCGAGGAGGTCATGGTGAGAATGGGACGGCATATCCGTAAGGAGACCGGCCAGCGCAACCTCGTCCTTGCCGGTGGTGTCGCTCTCAACTGTGTGGCCAACGGACTACTCCTCAGGGAAAAGATATTCGATAATATTTGGATTCAGCCTGCGGCCGGTGACGCTGGCGGCGCCCTCGGCGCGGCCCTCTACACCTGGCACCAGTATTTGGGGAACAAGCGAACCACGAACGGCAATTCGGATAGTCAGCGCGGTTCCTATCTTGGGCCAGAATTCTCCCGCAATGAGATTCACACCTACCTCAAAACGCGGAATATCCCTTTTGAGGAGGTCGGATTCGACAACATTCCCGACCATGTGGCTGACCTGATTGCGAATGAAAAGGTAATTGGATGGTTTCAAGGACGAATGGAGTTCGGCCCTCGCGCCCTCGGTTCACGATCAATAATCGGCGACGCCCGTTCTCCTAAAATGCAGGAAGTGATGAACCTGAAGATCAAGTTCCGCGAAAGCTTTCGGCCATTTGCGCCTTCGGTGATTATGGAGCGTGTCTCGACTTATTTTGATATGGAAGTCGAAAGCCCATACATGTTGTTAGTGGCTGATGTACAAAAAGACCGGCAGATTCCCATGTCGACGGAACAGCAGAAACTTTTTGGCCTGGAAAAACTCAACATCGTCCGTTCAGATATTCCGGCCGTGACACACGTTGATTATTCAGCCCGCATCCAGACGGTCCACAAGGAAACCAACCCGCTGTACCACGCTCTGATCTCCTCCCTTGACAAAAGGCACGGGTGCGGGGTTATCATTAACACGTCCTTTAATGTTCGTGGTGAACCGATTATCTGCACCCCGGAAGACGCCTATTTGTGCTTCATGCGAACCCATATTGATTATCTCGTACTGGGGCCGTTTGTGCTCGATAAAACCAAGCAACCCGCCCTTGATGGCGCCAGCGACTGGCGCAAAGAGTTCGCTCTCGACTGAGGAATTATGTCAATTTTGAAAGAAATAAAAGAGATTTCAAGCACGAAGAAGGACTGCCGTAGCTTTGGTTTGTTGGTTGGCGGTGTAATTGTCATTATCGGCCTTTTCCTGCTATGGAAATCTCGCCCCTCAACCCCCTGGTTTCTCGGGGTTGGCGGTGGCCTCATGCTGTTTGGCCTTGTTGCGCCATTGCTCCTCAAACCACTTCAAAAGGTCTGGATGACGTTTGCGGTACTTATGAGCACTGTAATGACTCGATTGATTTTGCTTATTATGTTCTATGTGGTCATGACTTTCATCGGACGGATTGCCCGGCTGTTTGGAGCTAAATTTTTGGCGCTTAAGCCCGACAAGAGCATCCCCTCATATTGGCATAAACGGCCGGTGGCGCAATTTGTCCCTGAACAGGCCGAAAAGCAGTTTTAGAAACTCTCTCATTAGAATTGTAACAAACGATTAAAGGCTAAGCAAAAACGTATGTCGAAACTATCTATTTTGAGCGAATTGTGGGATTTCATGAGGGCCAGAAAAAAGTGGTGGCTCGCCCCCGTCATCGTCTTCATGATCCTTCTGGGAGCACTGATTGTTCTTGGCAAGGGATCCGCGCTCGCCCCATTCATCTACACCCTGTTCTAATAGTGGCAAAGTAGCCGGTGGCCGCAGTAGACAATTCTGCGGCCACCATCTGTTATTTTCCTGCCGCCAGCTCAAGTACTCCCGATTGGCTTAGGTAGTAGGCCACGCTGTCGCCGACAAGGTCGTAGCCTTTTGTGGTGTAGTGCACGTCATCCACGAAGTAGTCGAGGGTTTTGGGAACCATCGGTTCCAAATCTATAAGATAGACGCCACGCTCCCAGGCAACTTCACGAATGGCCTGATTGTACTGGCGATGCCCTTCAAGGGCTGTCGAAAGGGCCCACCTCTTTTCCGGGCCAACAGCCTCAAAGTTGAGCATGGCAAGATGTTGAAACTCCTCGGGGCTGACTTGCGGCTTTGTGAGGTAGGGCTGGGTCATCAACACAACCGGTATACTGTCGGTTTTCGCCAAATCGATTATTGTCCGGAGGTTTCGTTTGAACGGCTCAAGACCGACAAAATCGACGGCTACAATCGAATCTCGAAGTGGCGCATTCCATGTTGATTTTACCAGAGACTTCAGCGTCTCCCCCAGCGGCTTCTTCTGCACCATCCGAGCGACTGGACCGTAGAAGTGGCCGTAATCCTGTGAGAATGACCTCCCCGCCATATAGGAGAAGTCGGCGTTATTCAGGAGATCGTTGACAGCTTCCATGACAACTAAAAGGTTCGGCTTCAAGTGACGAAGATTTGCCTCGTAGTTGATGAGCATGTGAAGCGAGGTGTACCACATCCGGCCGCAATTGTATACCTGAATCCCGGCTCCCTGGTTTCCAGTCAGCCGTTCCTCGACTCGCTGAGGCCAACCCTTCCCGCTCTTGTCCGACCACTCGGTTGTTGACCCTCCGAGGCAGAAAACGCGAACAGCCGAATCCGGGCCAGACGCCGGTCGAAGAACGACGGGATGCGGGGCAAGTTGTAGAAAGGGATGATATTCAGAGAGGTTTCGCTCCAGTGCACTGGTGTAATAGTAATGAGCCACGACAAGGTAACCACCGATCCCAGAAACTCCGGCAAGAATGACCAGGAAGAGGACGGCGGCACGGGGGATCTTGTTCGATTTATAGAGGAACCAGACAGCAAGAGTGACAATAAAGAGAGCTGGCAGGCCTATTTTGATGAAGAGGGGAAAAGCCAAAGCCAGGATCCCCCCTTCCAGTCTGACAGCAAACATGTCGGCGCCGATAAAGCCCTTGTAGAGCCACCATAATCCTCCGGCCAGCGCGAGCCAGACAACAGTGTCAAACAACGACCATTTTCTTCTGGAACTGCTCATGCGAAACCCTATTTCCTTTCTTTGAGGTGGCTGGCACAATCTATCCTTCCCCCTTTTTCAAATCAAATATAAACAGTTAATCGGCTTGTGAATCCTTTTTCCCTTGTGCCGATACTATGAAACGTGATATTATCAAGGCGCGCTTCCCGGTTTGGGCGTTTCGCGGCGAAACGTCTGCATAGGGAAAGCGCGAGTGTAACTTGAATGGACTCCATCGTAATCGGGCAGGCGCATTGAAAAATCGATATTCCGCGGCGGGTGCGCTTTCAGCACAATAGCATGACAAAGAAAGAATTTTGGTGGACTCGTCACTGACCGGCACAACCCGAATTGACGTGACAGTCCTACGCTCTGTGGCGGAGTTGGCGACTTACGCCGATTCATGGAACTCCCTTTGCATCCAAAACCACAATTCACTGCCGCAACTCTCCCACGCCATGGCATGCTCATGGCTGGAACATCGGGTTAAGCCCAGCCACGAATGGATTGTGCTGGTCGCACAGTCCGAGGGACGACCGGTTGGCTTTCTTCCATTAGTAATTCAGAAACGAGCCTGTGTCGGACTACACATGTCTATAGGCGCTCCTCCTCAGGACACACAGATTTCTTCGGTGGATATGGTCGTAGAAATCGGATCGGAAGTGGCAGTGTTGGCGGCTTTCCTGAAACGTTTGAGCGAAGAATTTCAGTTCTTTTCTCAGCTCGAAATGCTTCGCATTGCGGAAAAGTCATGTTCGTCACGCGCTCTTCATCAGGTTCCCAAAGGGCATCTTCTTCAGACCAGATCGGCTGGCGCCGCCGCCTGCTACCAAATTACGGGTAGTTTCGATGAATACATGAATTCGCTGAAACCTAATTTCAGCAGAAATCTTCGCAGGCTCCAGAGAAAAATTGAAGGGATGGCGGACGTCGAGCTTGCCTCATTCATTGGCCAGCAATGCACGGACGATCTCTTTGATCGGTTTCTTGAACTTGAGGCCTCTGGGTGGAAAGGCAAAGAACGCGGCGCGATTCTATCTTCTCCGACTGCCACTGCGTATTATCGCGACGCCTTTCGCCGACTGCGGGAACTCGGATGGTGTGAGCTATACACCATGAGTCTCGACGGTGGCATGATTGCGGCGCAATTCGGAGTCCGAATGAATCGACGAGTGTTTCTTTTCAAAATTTGCTATAGCGAAGAATTTTCAAATCTTGGGCCCGGAAATATTATGATGATGAGAACGATTGAGCGCGCCTTTCAGCAGGGAGACACCGATGAGATTAACTGTCTCACCGATATGAGTTGGCACAACAACTGGGTGGTCACCCGGCGACCGTACACAACCTACACCCTGACACCTAAACGCATCGCTCCTCTGGTGGCCAAGTCATGTTGGACATCAACTAGATTACTCAAGAGTGTCTTCGCTCGAATCTTCTGAGAGACTCCCACTGTAGTCCCTGTAACATTGAGACTCTATCCCCTGTTAGCACGGCTGTAAGAGAATAGTTCTTGACCGCTTCTGAACTGCCGATATATTGGGCATGAAGGATTTTCACAGGGATGTGACTCACCCCATTTGCCGTCACTTTTCGTCAGGTTATACGCGTACCAGAAATAAAGCATGAAAAAAACTGTTTGTCTGACCTTGTGTTTGTCTCTCGTCGCAACGACCGGAGTTTGGCTGGTTGTTTCAGAACGAGACGATGACCGCGAGCTTTCGATTACGGAAATTCACGAGAGGTTACTCGCTGGCAAGAAGATCGAGCCGGTGCATGAGGTCCCCTCGGACTGGTTCTATGCGCAAAGAGCCTGGCCTGCAGGGTCAATCCCGTCGGATCAGCCTGGCAAGGCCTTTAGCGAGGCACGCAAGTTCCGCGACGATCAGGTACGACAGAAATCGTTATCGAGTTCGGCCATTGTCTGGAACGAAGCCGGACCATACAATATTCCCGGCCGCATCACCGATCTCGCCGTCGATCCTAACAATAAGAACGTAGTCTATGCCGCCACTGCGGCGGGTGGCATATTCAAGACCACGACCGGCGGAACGAATTGGACTCCCATCTTTGACAACCAACCTTCGCTGTCAATTGGCGCGATTGCCATGCATCCGACAAACCCATCTGTTATTCTTACCGGAACCGGCGAGGCAAATACGGCCGGAGATACATATGAAGGGGACGGCGTTTACAAATCCACAGATGGCGGCGCTAACTGGAGCAATGTTGGACTGCCCAATTCATATCATATTGGTCGCATCGTTTTTGATCCAGTGCGTCCGGAAACAGTCTACGCCGCCGTTCTCGGTAAATTGTTCGGAACCAATCCAGACCGAGGCGTCTATCGCTCCACCGACGGAGGTAACAGCTGGGTGCAGAAGAAATTTGTCAACGACACCACCGGGTTCGTTGATATCGCCGTGCATCCCTCTGGAGTCATTATGGCGGCATCATGGCAACGATATCGATTCCCGTGGATACGCCGGGTTGGCGGCATGGGGAGCGCCATTTGGCGCTCAACCGACGCCGGTGACTCATGGACAGAGATTACATGGGGGCTTCCTCCCGCTGGCTTGAACGTCGGCAGGATAGGTCTCGCAATTGACCCTGAAAGTAACACATGCTACGCAATCTACTTTGACCATCCCGGTAACTACCTCGGATTATATCGCTCGGATGATCTTGGTCTGACATGGTATCAGGCCGATGACGATAGCGAGCTCGGCGCGGTCTATCTTGCTGGCGGATTTGGGTGGTATTTCGGAAATATTCGGGTTGAGCCGGGTGATTCCAGTCGCATTTGGGCGCTTGGAGGAGGATTATTTGAATCCACTGATGGCGGCCTCAATTTCACTGAAGTCACCGGAACCCAGCATGTCGATTTTCATGCGCTCTACGTCCCCCCTGCGTCTGGTTCCGATCATTTTTTGTATACCGGATGCGACGGCGGAGTCAATTATAGCCCTAACATGGGACTTCCCTGGACGACATTCAAAAATATGCCAATCACCCAATTTTATGCCATCACCCTTGATCCGCAAAACCCCAATGTGCTGTATGGCGGAACGCAGGACAACGGTTCCATGCGAACCCTCACCGGAGGCACAAGCAATTGGGGATCCATTTTCGGCGGAGATGGATTTTATGTGCTCGTCAGTCCATCGGATTCCAATCGAATATATGCCGAATACCAGTGGGGAAATGTTTATTACAGCACAAATCGCGGCGCCTCATTTTCAAATGGCATGAGTGGAATCGACTACTCCGGTGATCGACATAATTGGTGCACCCCAGTTGCTATGGACCCTAACTCCCACCTCCGACTCTATTACGGCTCAAACAAGCTGTATCGTTCAACCAATGGCGCTGTTTCATGGACAGCCATCAGCGGTGATCTTACTGATGGTCCGGGAACGGGTAATTTGACCTTTGGAACGATTACGACGATCGACGTCGCCAAGAGCGATTCGCAAGTAATTTACGTTGGCGCAGACGATGGCAATGTCTGGGTCACGCAAAATGGAGGTGGACTTTGGACCAGCATCAGCACTGGACTTCCCAATCGCTGGGTAACTCGTGTGGCGACCGACCCGACTAACGCCGCTATTGGTTATGTGACTCTTTCAGGCTATAAGGAAAGTGACCACCTCGCCCATATTTATCGCACCACGAACTATGGTGGAGTCTGGTCGGTCATCGACGGCAACCTCCCCGACTGGCCTGTGAATGATATCATTATCGATCCTGACAATATTTCACACCTGATTATCGCAACCGACGTCGGCGTCTATGAATCCTTTAATACCGGTAGTAGTTGGTCCGTTCTCGGATCAGGAATGCCTATTGTGACGGTTCAAGACCTCGTTTTCCACCAGGGTACGCGAAAACTCGTCGCTGGCACTCATGGACGATCGATGTACTCAGTGATTCTGCCGCCGAGTTTGATTTGCTGTGTGGGCATTCGGGGTAATGTCAATGGTGACCCGGGCAATCTCGTCAATGTGGTCGACATTACATATCTCGTGGCCTATCTCTTTGGAGGGGGATTGCCGCCGCCGTGCATTACCGAGGCCGATATCTCAGTGAATAACTCTGTAAACGTAGTCGATCTCACCGTTTTGGTGAGCTATCTCTTTGGGGGCGGCGCTCCTCCCCCGACTTGCCCATAGACTTTTCCAAAGCGGAAAACCACCCCATTAGCTGTTTGTCGCTTAACTAATCCCTCAATAGAGGGGTAAGTTACTCTTATCTGAGAAACGGACCAACTACTCAAAGAGATGAATGGAATACGCTCAACAATCTTCATAAAGATCGGCACATCAGGCTCCGATACTGTCGGTATGCAGTCTGGGTTGTGGGAATTCAAGCTGGATACGAAAGTACAAGGCTATGTCTGATGTACATCATGTCAGGCATATCCTTTTGGTCGATGATGAAGTCATCCTCCAGGATATCCTGCGAAAAATGATCGAGAGAGCTCGACACCAAGTGATTGCGGCTTCGTCGGGCGAAGAGGCGCTGGAAATTTTGAAATCTCAACCGATTGATTTGGTCATCACTGATTTGTATATGCCTTCAATGTCCGGACTGGACCTGTTAGTAAGTGTCAAGGACAGTTGGCCAAACATACCGGTCATCATCATGTCGGGGCGAGGTCCAGAAGCGAGGGACTCTGCCGTCGCCGCCGGAGCTGACGATTTCATTGCAAAGCCGTTCCGAAGTAGCGAAGTACTCGAGCGGGTAACACTGTTCGCCAACCACGCCAATGCACGGGTAAGTTAGTTCTTTCTTTTTTTTTGCCACCCGCATGCATCTTCAATACCTTGTCCGGCATGGCCACTCTGCCCGGTTCAACTTCGCGCGTTCTCAATCGCCTTGAGCAACTCAAAACATCCTTTACGCCTGCCACGACTCACGAACGATTCAAACTTATATCGAGACTGGTCAGAACCAGCAGGTCGGCGCCACTGCGATCTCCACAACAATTGGAAGACTATCACGATATCCTTTCCTTCTTCCGCGCCTACCCAGACTCCATAGCCATCTTTGCTCTTGTTGAGAGAGAACTGCGTCGATTCTCTGACCGAATCGATAGCTACAGATCTGCCAGCCGCGACAAAAAGGCCGCGAAACTTGAAGACACCGGAATAGTCAACACTTCGGTCTCTAACGCCTTCAGCTATGAAATGGCTTGTTACCTTGCCCAACACTACCCGTCTCTCGTTGAGATTGACTGGGATGCAATTGAAGAGTCGGGCGTGGACAATATCTCCGGTATTTTGGGACAATTAGTTTCGTGGCAAGAGAACGATACCCTCGACAACGACGATCTACTGGAAACGAAAGACTGGCTAAAGGGAGGTCGATCATCCAGGAACCGCTCCGA
>ERZ1292633.4460-Hain-H41-02um-R1-4460-length-12949-cov-4_pt1 | contig 12949 bp, 7 predicted proteins | sample MGYA00564406_ERZ1292633 | MGnify/ENA primary metagenome ERZ1292633 (study PRJEB36523, sample SAMEA6512639) | groundwater metagenome | collected 2019-01-08 | study: AquaDiva: Metagenomics assemblies of 32 groundwater samples
ATTTTCGGAAAGATGATTTAGTCCGCGATGAAACAAATGTCTTAAACCCTCAATGGGTGACAGAAGGAGTTTATAAAATCATAAATTCTCCCAAACTGTTTGAATCCAAAGGTGTTTTGAGTTTGAAAATGCTGGAAGAAATTCTTGTAGGCGATAAATATCCATACGAAAAGCAAAAGTTTATCGTCAAAATGATGGAAAAATTTGAGCTTTGCTTTGAAATTCCTGATGAAAGAAACCAATTTCTGATCCCTGATTTATTAAGCAAAGACACTCTAGATACTGGTGATTGGGAAAAATCTCTTCACTTTGAATTTCATTACAACATTTTTTTTCCTAGTATTTTTTCACGTTTGATGGTGAAAATGCACAAATCTATCAGTAAAAAAACTTATTGGAAAACAGGAATGGTTTTGGAATACCAAGTTGCTGGCGAAGTAATTAATAAAGCCTTAGTTGAAGTAAAAAAGAAAGCCTCCAGAAATGACAAAATTGTTATTTCAATCAGAGGTAACCAGAACTCTCGCCGTGACTTCCTTTCGCAAATTCGCGGGAAATTAAACGAGGTTCATTCAAGTTATACACAAGAGTTTGAAAGCAACTTTGAAGAAAGAGTTCCGATTCCTAAATATCCCGAAATATCAGTAAGCTATAAACATTTGATTGATTTAGCTAATCATTCTGAAAAATATGTCACTCCCGAAGGATTGTTAGAAAAATTCTCAGTAGCGAAACTTCTTGATGGCGTTGATACTACCCAACAATATGGATTAGATATTTTAACTAAAGATCAACAAATTAAAGGATTAGAAAAGGAAATAGAACCACTTAAAATTGTTAAAGAGAATTGTGATGAAAATGCCAAAAAAGTAGGAAAAAGGAAAGCGCACTTAATATTGGGGGGCTTTATAGTTTTAATTGCGAGTATTCTTGGAATCTCAATTTATTATGGGTTTGCATTGGTTGGTGTTGTTGTTTCCATTGCATCTTTTATTATTCCTTCAATCGTTTCAAATATAAGAGGAAAAGAATGGAGTTTTGGGAAATCTTCTGAACAGTTTATCGAATCAGAAAAACAAAAAAATTATCAAATGGCAAATTTTGATAAGGAAGGATTTGATTCAAAAATTGAAACATTGAATCAGCTAAAATCTGAAATAAAACAATTAAAAAATTAGTAATTTTATTTTGTGCCTATTGGATTGGTTAAATCTTATGAAAAATCTAATCTCGCTCCTCGTAATTTTCTCGATTTGGACAAGTCTTTTTGCTCCAATTTCACTGGCTCAAAACTCAAATACAGCTACAAATTCAATTTTTGCAGTTGCTAAAAACAGACCTGACGAACCTGAAAAAGAAAAGAAAGGTTTGCAGTTTCGCGTCCGTGAAGGAAAAGCCGATGCACCGAAGGCGACTCCAACGCCCGTTTCAGCAGAAAAGTTGAATGAAACTAATGCGGATTCGATTCTCAAACGCTTGCCCGAAATGCCAAAAGAGACAGAAGCGACCGATTTCAAACTCCGTGAAAATAGTCTGCCGCCACCGAAAACAGGAACGATCATCAACACAAAATTCCCTGCTGATGAAAGTCTGCCACCGCCAAAAACTACTGAGCCGAAAGCACTTGAAGTTGTTAGATTTACACCGCAAGGGAATGTAGCTATTATTCCCGAATTAACCGTCAGTTTTTCGCAGCCGATGATTGCTGTAACTTCGCAAACCGAAGCATCTGAACATGTTCCCGTCACACTCACGCCTGCCGTTAAAGGAAAATGGCGTTGGCTGGGGACAAATACTTTGCAATTTGATGCGGAAACCCGATTTCCAATGGCGACTGAATTTACCGCAAAAATTCCGGCGGGAACAAAATCGGCTGTCGGCGGAGTTTTACCGAAAGATGTGGTTTGGAAATTCACGACTCCAGCTCCGAAGGTCGAGAGTTTTAGCGAAAACGGCACAACCGTTAAGCGTGATGAAAAACTATTCGCTTCATTTAATCAAGAAATAAATCCCGCAGATGTTTTGAAAAACATTACCGCTACTGCCAATGGACAAAAAACTCCTTTGCGGCTTTTGACCGAAGCGGAAATGGCAAAAGAAATTACGGAAATCAAAAAAGACAGACCGGAATTATTAAAGCGGTTTATCGGTTTTCAGGCAGTTGAGTTGCTTCCGTCTGATTCAAATATTCTTATTTATTTTAATATTGGAACTCCATCAGCCGAAGGACCTTTAACGACAAAAGAACCTCAAGATTTTTCGTTTAAGACTTTCGGAACATTGAAATTTGTTAAAGCAGAATGTGGTTATAGAAATTCCTTAACAGACTGCTCATTAGATAACGGATTGAGTTTTGAATTTAACAATAAACTTGATGAGAAAGTTTTCGATAAATCACAAGTCAAAATTGTTCCAAAAGTAGAAAATATTGACTTAGCAATCCATAACTACGACAACTCCCTTACCGTCAGAGGAGATTTCAAACCTCGAACTGCTTACAAGGTTACAATTTCGGGAAGTCTTAAGGATGAATTTAGTCAGACTCTTGGACGCGAAGTTTCAGAAACATTTACTTTCGGAGCAAGAGAAGCCAATTTAGGCAGCCAACATTATAAAAATTTCATTACGCTCGATCCGAATGCAAAACCGACATACGCAGTTTATTCAACCAATTACGCAAATTTGAAAGTCCGTATTTACTCGGTAAAACCTGAAGATTACCTATCATTTCTTACATTTAACGATGATGAAAAATCAGTTTATCCAACCTTCGGCAAATTAGTTTTTAATCAAACAATTAAGGTTAAAAATATTCCTGATGAAACAATTGATACTCGAATCAATCTCTCACCTGCTTTGACTAATGGAGTTGGACATACTGTTTTAATTGTTGAAGCGGTAAATCCTAAGAAAAATGAAGAAAGAATCGTCAAATGGCTGCAAGCGACACAGATCGGACTTGACGCTTTTGCGGATCACGAAAATTTGGCAGTTTACACAAGCAACTTGAAGGACGGGAAACCGCTCGGCAATGTCCAACTTTCGCTTTCAAATGGAGCAAAAAGCGTTTCGGGTGAGAATGGATTGGCAAACCTCCAGCTTCCTCCAAAGAAAGAAAAACCAACGAATTTTTTGCTAGCTAAAAATGGTAATGATTCTGCGATTCTGACAAACGGCGAACATTATTACTACGGTGACGAGGAAAACGGTTGGTTTGCCGCTCCATACAAAGATAATCTACGTTGGTTTGTCTTTGACGACCGCAAAATTTATCGTCCTAATGAAACTGTTTCTATCAAAGGTTATTTGCGAAAAGTAACAGGTGGAAAAATGTCGGACATCAGCGAGTTGGCGGATTCGGCGAGCGGTGTCAGCTATATTTTGCGGGATTCTCGCAACAACGAAATTGCCAAAGGAACGGCGAAACTCAATGCTTTTGGGGCGTTTGATATTGAGTTAAAACTGCCTGAAAACATCAATCTGGGAAATCAATCTTTACAGCTAACCGCCGTCAGTAATCTGGAAACGAAGGAATTTACGCATCAATTTCAGGTGCAGGAATTTCGCCGACCTGAATTTGAAGTGAATACGAGCGTTGAATCCGCAGCCCCATTTTATCTGGGTGATTCTTCAACCTTGCTGACCGAAGCGAAATATTATGCGGGCGGAGGCTTGGCAAATGCCAAGGCGAAATGGGAGATTTCCGCCGAACCGACCAACTACACTCCGCCGAATCGTGACGATTTCACCTTTGGCAAATTTACGCCGTGGTGGCATGATAATTATGACGGCGGCGATTATGATTTACGCACCAATGAAGAGTTTAAGGGCATCACGGACATCGAAGGAAAGCATCGCATCGCCCTCGATTTTCTGAAGGCGAATCCCGCTCGTCCGTATTCGATTGAAGCCGAAGCGAGCGTTCAAGACGTTAATCGTCAGACCTTTACGGGCAAAACTTCGCTGCTCGTTCATCCATCAAAACTCTATGTCGGTCTGCGTTCAGCCAAAACTTTCGTCCAATCGGGTGAAGCGTTCAAAATCGAGACTATTACCACCGATATTGACGGAAAAGCCGTAGCGAATGCACCAGTCAAGCTAACCGCTGAATTGAAGGATTGGCAGCAGGAAAAAGGCGAGTGGAAAGAGGTTGTGATCGATACGCAATCGTGTGAAATCAAATCGGCAAGTGATGTTGTGCCGTGCAATTTTACGGCGAAACAGGGCGGAACTTACACCGTGACGGCGAGAGTTTTGGACGAAAAAGAGCGTCCGAATGAAAGCGAATTGACGGTTTGGGTTGCTGGCAGAAATCGGGATAAATCGGAGAATGTTGAAGGCAATGAGATCGAATTGATTCCGAATAAAGAGGAATATGCTCCGAATGAAACGGCGGAAATTTTGCTCAATGCACCATTCTTCCCTGCGGAGGGCGTGATGCTTTTAGAACGAAACGGCATCGTCAAAACCGAGCGTTTCACCTTGGAAAAATCTTCGACCGTTTTGAAAATTCCGCTTGAAGAAGCCTATTTACCGAATGTTCACGTTGAGGTCAGCCTTGTCGGGGCAACGCCTTATGATGAAGACAATCCAAAATCGCCTAAAATCCCGGCTTACGCCACGGGCAACATAAATCTGAATATTTCTACCGCTTCACGCAAGCTGAATGTGACCGCCGAGCCGACTGATAAAACGCTCCAACCGGGCGGACAAACGAAGGTCAATATAGCCGTGACGGATAATGATGGCAAAGCGGCGGCAAATACGGAGGTCGCACTCGTCGCGGTGGACGAAAGCGTTTTGGCACTGACAGGCTACAAAATTGATAATCCGCTCGATATTTTCTACACGCAAAACGAAGCCGAAACCAACAGTTCACACTCGCGGGAAGATGTGATGTTGGATGGATTTGGTTATGGAAGTGCGAGTGGAAATGGAATGGCATCAATGCCCTACACTCCAGATGCAGGGAGTAGTAACAAAGTTTATATTGACCCAAGTGATGGAGCAATTTTTATGCCTTCTGATACAACTTCTTACAAACGAATGCCAGCCACCAATGCTGTTGCTTCAAATACTGCGGCAAATGCAGTTGCAATGCCCACACCTCGCCAATCAAATATGGCTAGGATTGATGAACCAATCGCTCCAAATAAAATAACGACCACAGCGGGTGGCGGTGGCGGAAATAAAGAATCGCTTCCCTTAATGCAACTTCGTCGAAATTTTGCAGCGTTGGCGATATTTGCTCCGTCCGTCAAAACCGATGCGAATGGCAAAGCAACGGTTGACTTGAAATTGCCCGACAATCTCACCCGTTATCGAATTACGGCGGTCGCGGTGTCAAAATCCAAACAATTCGGGCTTGGCGAATCGAATATTACCGCCAAACAGCCTTTGATGGTGCGAGCCTCAGCTCCGCGTTTTATGAATTTCGGCGACAAAGCTGAATTGCCCGTCGTCCTACAAAATCAGACCGATTCACCGATGAGCGTTGATGTCGTCATCCGTTCAAATAATGCCACGCTGACCGACGGCAACGGCAAAAGAGTGACCATTCCCGCCAACGACCGTGCCGAAATCCGTTTCCCCGTCAAAACCGAAAAAGCAGGAATCGCCCGTTTTCAAATCGGTGCAAGCTCGCAAAATTTTGCAGACGCGGCGGAAATCGAATTCCCTGTTTACACGCCTGCCACGAGCGAGGCATTTGCCACCTACGGCACAACCGACCAAAACGGGGCGATAATTCAGCCCGTTTCCGCACCGAAAGACGTTTACACGCAGTTTGGCGGACTGGAAATCACATCGAGTTCGACGCAATTGCAGGAACTGACCGATGCGTTCATTTATCTGCAAAATTATCCGTTTGAATGCTCGGAACAAATTTCGTCGAGAATGCTTTCAACTGCCGCTTTGCGTGATGTGCTGACCACTTTCAACGCCAAAGATATGCCAACTAAGGAAGCAATCGAAGCGAAAATGAAGTCAGACATCGAGCGTCTGAGCAAACTCCAACACGCTGACGGCGGATTCAGTTTTTGGCGAAGCGATGATGAGAGTTTTCCGTTCGTTTCAGTTCACGTTGCCCACGCTCTCGCCCGTGCCAAGGCGAAAGGATACGATGTGCCGAAAGCGTTGATTGATAAAAGTTTAGTTTATCTGACGAACATCGAAAGCAAATTTCCGAAAACTTATAGTCAGGAATCACGGTGGTCGCTAATGGCTTATTCGTATTACGTCCGCAATCTTTTGGGCGAAAAAAGTGCAGTTCCCCGAGCCAGATTACTTTTATCAAATGCGACTTTAGAAAAACTTTCGCCTGAAGCAATCGGCTGGATTTTGTCTGTATTGGCTAATGATAAAGGCTCGGCAGCACAGGTTGAAGAAATCAAACGTCATTTGCTAAATCGAATGACCGTAACAGCGGACAAAGCCCATTTTGTCAGCAATTACAGGGATGGCGAGTATGTGCTTTTGAATTCAAATCGTAGGGCGGATGGAGTGATTCTTGAAGCACTTTTGAAAGTGGGGAGTAAGGAGTCGGGGGTTGGAAGTGAGGAATCTTTAATTCCAAAACTCGTTCGAGGTTTATTGGCGAATCGCACAAAAGGACGATGGGCGAGCACTCAGGAAAATGCGTTTGTCCTGCTCGCACTCGATAAATATTTCCAGACTTACGAAAAAGCCACGCCGAATTTCGTTTCAAAAATTTGGCTCGGAAACGCCTACGCAGGCGAACAGAAATTTGTCGGGCGGACGACCGATTCTAATTTGATAAATATTCCGATGAGTTATTTGCAGACCGCAAACGCTACGCAAAATCTGATTTTAGATAAACAGGGCGAGGGTCGTCTGTATTATCGAATCGGTTTGAAATATGCTCCGACAAATTTGAAATTAAATGCGGCAGATTATGGTTTCGCGGTTACGCGGACTTATGAAGCGGTTGATAATCCAAGCGATGTTAAGCGAAATGCAGATCGAAGTTGGACGATTCGAGCAGGTTCGCGTGTCCGAGTTCGCGTGCAAATGGTCAATCAGAGCAATCGTTATCACGTTGCATTGGTTGATAATTTGCCCGCCGGATTGGAGATAATTAATCCTGAGTTGAAAGTTTCGGGAAAAATAAAAGAAGATGAACAGTCACAATCCTCCCGCTATTGGGGCGTTTGGTTCGACCATCAAAATTTGCGTGATAATCGAGCTGAGGTCTTTCAGGATTATTTATATTCGGGCGTTTGGAGTTATACCTACGTTGGCAGGGCGACCACGATTGGCGAATTTGTTGTGCCGCCTGCGAAAGCAGAAGAAATGTATTCACCTGAGACTTTCGGCAGAAGCGGAACGGATTTTGTGAAGGTTGAATAGTTCAATCTTTCTTTAGTTTCACACTACCCGAACGGGTAAAAGACAAATATCTTTTTTTCTCGACCGTTTATCTGCTAATTGATTAACAGCAAATTTTACTACCTGAATGGGTGGTGAATTACGATTATTACTGTCGTATTATTGATAATGAAGTAACCGAAAATGCTTTATTTGGTTGATTATTATTAATTTATTATTGAGGTTAAAAATTTATGCAAGATGCTTTTGGCGTTTACGGATTAGATACGATAACAAACTTTAAAAATCCGAAACGAATAAGATTAACTGTTGCCTGTGTTTATTTGGAATCATACTTTAAAGAAGGAGACCGAGGCTTGGTGCGTAAAGCTCGTGAAGTTTTATATGAACACAATATTGAACTTGATGTTTTTCAAGGTTTTGGAACAAAAACCAATTGGAACACCATCCCGAACACTTCCGAACCGATTGTAGATAGCAAGGCTTCTTACAAAGCACTTTATACAGCAGCAAAGGCAAAAATCAGACAAATGGGTTGTGGTTTTGTGATTCCATTACCTATTGTCTTTTGCCAATTTGCCCATCCGGGTTACGCTATTGCGCCTAAGGCTGAAAATGAATTGACTCGTCTCTGTATGATTTCTCCTAACGGAAATTCTGATCAGATGGATCTTTTGCACGAAATTGGTCATGCAGCCGGACTTAGCCACGATGAAATAGTTCGTGATCCGAGAAATTTTATGCACCAAGCGAGTCCACGCTCAACGGTCTATAAATTTCAAGTTGAAGCCTTTGCCAAAGCCCCTTTCTCAGTTGGATAAAGAGTTTTCGTAAATAAAAACATATTAGCGATTTGCCTGATTTTCTCAGTCAGGCAAATTGTCGCTCAAAAGTTTAATCACATTTCCGCCCATAATTTTAGCGATTTCATCTTCTGTAAATCCTTCATTTAACAAGGCTTCAGTTATCAAACTAACTCCGCTCGTATCAAATGGAACTTTCACCGATCCATCATAGTCCGAACCGAGTCCGACGTGTTCTGCTCCAACAATATTTGCAGTATAACGAATTGCTTTAGCGATTGATTTTACATCCTCGCCGCAAACTGCCGTATCCCAAAAGCCGATGCCGATTACACCGCCCGTTTTGGCAATCGCTTTAAGTTGTTCATCAGAAAGATTTCGATTGTTGTCGCAAGTGCCTTTTACGCCTGTGTGAGAAACGACAACAGGTTTAGTCGCCATTGCCAAAACATCTTCGATAACTTTTTTTGAAGCGTGGGCAACATCAACCAACATTCCCTTTTGCTCCATTCGTTTGACCATTGACTTTCCTTTTTCAGTCAATCCATATTTCTCAACGCCATGAGCCGAACCGCCCATTTCGTTATCAAAAAAGTGAGAAGGCGACATCATGCGAAATCCCGCATCAAACAATCTATCAACATTCTCAACCTTTCCATCGAGTGCGTGTGCGCCTTCAATCCCTAGCCAACCGCCAACAAGTTTGTCAGTTTTTCTTTTTTCTAAAAATGACTGCAAATCTTTTTTAGTTTTGATAACAAAAAATTTCCCTTCTGATCTTTCGGCGAATTGATGTAGTTTTTTCGCTTGAAAAACCGCTCGCCCGGTCAGGCTCGAAAGATTTGCCAACGGCTGCATTTCGGATAAAGTCAGCCAGAAAATATTGTCCGTTTCATCGGTATTATTCTCAATATTTAAGCCTTTTGGAGATTTGGTAACAACCGTAAATGCTTGCAAAGCAACATTTCCTTCTTGCAATCTTGGAATATCAACCTGTCCGATGGAATCTTTTTGCAATAAATCACGTTTCCACAAAAGTGAATCGGCGTGAAGATCAACCACCAACAATTTTTCGTGAAGTTGTTTGGTTTTATCTGAAACTTGATACGGCGATTGATTAATAACGGGGTTGAGCGAATTGGCAATGTATCGCGGAATAAAAGTAAAAAAAGAAATAACAAAGGCGATAAACAAAACGCCGATGATTGCTAAAAGATATTTTAGGATTCTTTTCATATTTTTCAGAGAATCAGTAGAGAGAGCGGTAGCGAGCAAGTTTAATTATCTTCAACTCGGATTCCGTTAAAGATACTCGCTACCGCTCGCTATACCGATTTTTACTACTGAGCCGTTTTCGTCTGATTCCCTCGCCGCATCCAAAACTTTCTGCACCCGCAATCCATCTTCAAACGTCGCCGCGTGAGCAATTTCAGTCTTACCGTTTTGAATAGCTTCAATAATTTTCGGTGCAAATTCCGTAAATCCGCTTGGAAAACCTGAATCGAAAAGTCCTTCGATTCCTTTGCCAATTTTCACATCAATTTCTTGATATGGGTTTCCGTCTTTAGCAATAAAAAGTTCACCTTTGTAATCAATCTTTAACGAACCTTCCGTTCCGCAAAATTCAAAATAGAATTGATAATCAGGAAATTCGACCATTGACATTTCAACTGTTCCGGTCGCATCTTCAGTCAAATCAGAATCGGCAAAACGCAACAAAAGCAAGGCTTCATCATCGCTGGTAACATCTTTTATTTCATTACTTGCAGCCGTTCTATGTTTAACGTGAGTATTCAGTTGGCAAAAAATACTCGAAATATTTGTGTCGAGAAAAAAGTTAAAAGAATCAATGATATGCGAACCGATTGCCCCTAAAGCTCCGCCGAATTGAGCTTTATCCGACCACCAATTCCAAGCGATATTGGCATCTCCGCGACTCGGATTTCTGAAAACACTTCGGACATGACGGATTTTACCGATAGCTCTATCTCGCAACATTTGAAAGGCTTTTTGTCTGCCATCTTGAAAGCGCAATTCGTGATCAATCAAAGCTAAAAGATTTTTGCTTTTCGCCGCTGCAACCATTTTTTCGGCTTCCGCTACATTCATCGCCATCGGTTTTTCGCATAAAATGTGTTTATTGTTTTCTAGTGCATAAAGGGTTTGCTCATAGTGAAACTTTGGCGGAGTTGTAATACAAACTAAGTCAACTTCTTTGTGTTCAACAGTTTCACGCCAATTATCCGTAAAATGCCGGATGTTAAATTCTTTGGCTGTGCTTTCCGCATTTGCCAAACTTGCACTGGAAACTGAAACTAGCTCTGCATTTTCACACATTTTGAAGGCGGGAATTTGCACTTTGCGTGTAAACCCAGTCCCGATAAATCCGATACCGATTTTTTCTTTCATTAATTGGAATTAGAATACAAAAAAGTGCAAGATTCAAACTTAAACCTTGCACTTACATAATTCTTTATTGTTGCTATTTACCTTTCGGTAATGCCGAAAACAAACCTTTCGTGTTGGGCAGCAACAGTTTTCTCACCGTTTCGCAGGTAATGTTTGAAGGCTTCTTCTTCTAATGGATTGATATAGACGATTTTTGCTTTAATCAGATAACTGGCTAGAGAAGTTCGTTTTCCAATTCTTTCGTAATGCTCGCCGATTGCCTCAAATTTTACTTTTCTATTTGGCAATTCAATTTCGATATTCAAAATTCTACCTTCGCCAGCTAAGTTTGCGTTATTGAATCTAATATTCGGAACGATAAAGGAAAGCATATTTTTCCCTACTCTCAGCGTAGTCGTTTTAATTCCGGGAGTCATTTCGCCGGTCACGAGTTTTCCTGTTTCCAAATTCCAAATAGCTTCACCTCGTCTGGGCTGAACCGAAATGGTGATTGGCAAACTAATTTTTCGGTCGCCCGAAAAGAAAAAGTCCAGAAAGGACTGATTCACTTCCTTAACAAGGTCAGTCAGCATTTTTTCTCCTCGAAAAAAAAATTAAATTAAATTAGATGACATTTTTTATAATCTTTTTTTCCAAGAAATGCAATAAAAAAAAACGTGAGTATAAGAAAACTCACGTTTTGATAAATTTTGCTTTTAGCTGAATTAGCTTTTTGAGGCTTCAAATTCCAAAATACTGTTCTTATTTTTCTTAAGTTTGCCGCCTTGCCGCAAATATTCTTCGTAAATCTCGCGGTCTATCTGATTCATACTTTCAATTGATGCGCCAATCAGATATTTGCTAACGGAGAGGTGTTCACCAATTTGTTCGTATCTTTGTCCGAGAACTCTCATCTTGATTTTCGCTCCCGGCAAATCAAGGATGGCATCCAAAATCCGGTTTTCGCCAACTAAATAAAATTCACGCAAGCGAATTGAATCTACTAGAAAAGCAATGCCCGTATCGCTTAAATCTTTAGTTTCACCTTTGATGGAAAGAGGTTCACGTTTTGCCGTCAAACGACCTGTATTATTTTCAGGCATAAAACTAAGACAAATCGGCACTTGCAAACTACGGCGCGAAGAGCTTGTCTTTCCCACAATTTGATTGGTTATTTCATTAAAGAATTTTCGTATAAAATTTGCCATTTAGCATCTCGTCGGTTGATACTGCTGCGTTTATACGGGGGTTTGTTATAAAACTTATAAACCTTTTTAGTTAAGTTTTCAACCATTTTCTTCACAAAACCTTGATTTTACTACTTTTTAAGCGGTTGCCCTTTATTATCGTTTGATTTCATACGAGCTTTTTGGTCTGAAGTATCAGATTCTAAAAGGTAAGAAATTTTGCCGCTTCTGCCGTAAAATTCAGGAACTGCATTGGCATAATATTTTCGATTGTTTTGACCGAGAATAATACTGAAACGATAGCCGGTTGATTTTGAATCATTTATATCATCGGGTAAAAGTTTTAATGAAACAAGCGTTTGCAAATCGGCAAAGGTCCCGCCATTTTGCATTGCATAAACAGATTGAGCTTTAGCAATTCGCTGCATCATTACCTCAGCTTCGCCGTGATGAATATCCATCCGCAAAACAAAAAAGTAGTTTTTCCCTGCTTTTTTTGCTAAGTTTTCGGCATCTTTATCTGCTGTGATTATCACCCATTGATCTCTTTCGCGGCGAAGTTCAACCTTAGTTAATTCTATTTGTCCCGTCTCATTATTCGGTAGTTTCGCCGTAACAGTCGCCAAATTGTTAGTTATGATCTCGCCATTTATTTCAATATCAACCGGAACTTGCTGGGCTAATGGTTCAAAATCGCTATTCAAATCTTGCATTTCGGCATCGCTCAAACCTTCAACCGCAAAATGCAAATTGGTCATCAACATCGCTTCTTTGAAGCGGCGTTCACGCAAATTCTTGTAAAAAACGCGAACTGTATCGGCAGGCGAACCTTCCACCATTTTAATTTTACTTTTTGAAGTTGAATTCTTTGTTACGGTTGAAGTTTTTGCTTCGCTGGCAACAGTTGGCGCATTTTGCTCTTTACCGGCTGCGATTTCAGAATCATTAGCAGAAACTGCACAACCATTAACTAAAATAAATGAAAAAGAGATGACAAAAATTTGCAGAATTGACTTCGTTGAAACTACTTTATTTAACATTAATTATTCTCCAAGAATTTGGCTTGATTGATTGGGGTTAAAAAGAAATGATTATTTGCTGGAAGTGTGTTTCTCAAATAGAAAAAACACGCTACTGAAATTATAGCGTGTTTGTAGAAAAATGCAAAACAAAGTTTATTTACTTTTTCTTTTGTTCTTCTTGATTGACTGAATTTTCAATGAT
>ERZ1292633.4462-Hain-H41-02um-R1-4462-length-12948-cov-4_pt1 | contig 12948 bp, 12 predicted proteins | sample MGYA00564406_ERZ1292633 | MGnify/ENA primary metagenome ERZ1292633 (study PRJEB36523, sample SAMEA6512639) | groundwater metagenome | collected 2019-01-08 | study: AquaDiva: Metagenomics assemblies of 32 groundwater samples
GTTAATTTTTAGAAGGCTCAGGCGTTGACCCTGATATAAAAGTTTCGGTTGAGCGTAAAACCTTATTAGAAGGGAAAGACAATCAACTCGAAAGGGCCTTGAGCTTGATAAAAGAGCCGATTAATAATAAATCGGTCGGTGAGAATAAACCTGTAATTATTGAAAATGATGAGGATGAACCTCCTCCTCCGGCAAAAATGACGATTACTCCTAAACCGACTCCTCGTGCGGTTATAACACCTCCCAAGTCTATAATTGCTCCACCAATTGTTGAAAATAAACAAGATGAAAAAGCTCTGGAAGTTGTTAATAAGTTCATTTTGGCAATCGGCGGCGAAGAATCTTTGAGGAAAATTAGCTCTTACACGGCACGCGGTGAGGTTGAAATTGACAGAGCAGGAACTTCCGTTTCAGGCTTTTACGATATTTTTCGCAAAGCTCCAAATAAAGTTGCTGAAGTGATGAGTTTTGATGGTTCGGGTGAGATTAGAGAGATTTTTGACGGGAAAGATTATTTGGTTCAATCGCTTTTTACCGGAGTGATTCAGCAAGATTTTATCAAAAATGAGTTTAGTTTATATGCCGATTTTTATGAGTTTTTACGGTTTAAGGAGCTTTATCCAAATATAAAATATCTTGGTGCTTTTGAGGTTGCCGGCAAAAAGGCGCATCTCATTGAAGCGACAACGAAAAACGGCACACGAACAGCTTTTAGTTTTGAGACAGAATCGAATTTATTGATTGGAAGAGCCGGAACATTTCTCAATTATACTTTCGGGGATTACAAAAAATTCGGCAATATATTTTTCCCAACTACCCAAACAAGGAATGTAATTATCAAAATAAAACTTCGTGATGTGAAATTCGATATGCCCATTCCAGATACTAAATTTATTAAAGAGGAAAATTGTTTTACACAAACAAATTGATAAGTAAGAGTCAGATTTTTAATTTTACCTATAAGCGTTTAGAATTAAGCTAAACGCTTTTATTTTTTAAAATATATGAACAAAAAAACAATTAAAGATATTGAATTAGAAGGAAAACGGGTTTTCATTCGGGTTGATTTTAACGTGCCGATTAAAGACGGCAAAATTACCGACGACACACGCATTCGCGGTGCAATCCCGACTATTAATTATGCTCTCGAACAAGGTGCAAAAGTTATTTTAGCTTCACATCTGGGGCGACCCATCAAAGATAAAAAGAAAGCTGAAGAAAAAGGAATTCCTTACGACGCAAGTAAATATAGCCTCAAACCGGTTGCCGAATATCTATCGGATTTACTAGGTAAGGAAGTTAAATTTGCAACTGATTGCGTTGGTGACGATGTTAAAAATCTGATTAATTCAAGCGAAAATGGCTCGGTAATTTTGCTCGAAAATGTCCGCTATCACGCAGGTGAAGAGAAAAACGACGATGAATTTGCCAAACAGCTATCTGAATTAGCTGATGTTTACGTCAACGATGCTTTCGGTGCGGCTCATCGCGCACACGCTTCAACGGCAGGGATTACCAAATTTGTCGAAAATTCTGTTGCGGGGCTTTTGATGGAAAAAGAACTCGAATTCTTAGGCAAAGCCTTACACAATCCCGAACGTCCCTTTGTCGCAATACTCGGCGGTGCATAAGTTTCCGATAAAATCCCTGTAATCAAGTCTTTAATTGAGCGCAAAGTTGATAAATTATTAATCGGCGGCGCAATGGCTTACACTTTTTTCAAAGCAAATGGTTATACAGTTGGAAAGTCTTTAGTTGAAGATGAAATGATGCCAACTGCTTTAGAAGTGGAAAAACAAGCCAAGGAAGCGGGTGTAGAATTGATTTTGCCGACCGATCATCAAGTTGTTGATTCTTACGATCCGCTTACTTCGCGCAAAACAATTCCGGTTGATTTTACTAATTCAGGATTGGTTGGGTTAGATATTGGTGAAGAAACAGTTACAATTTTCTCAAAAGCATTGGAATCGGCAAAAACGATTGTCTGGAATGGTCCGATGGGAATGTTTGAAGAAAAACCTTTTGATACAGGCACACTTGCAATTGCCAAAGCAGTAGCCGATGCCACGGAAAAAGGAGCGATCTCAATTGTTGGCGGCGGAGATTCGGTCTCGGCAGTTAATCAATCCGGTCTTGCCGAAAAGATTTCGCATATTTCAACCGGAGGTGGCGCAACGTTGGAGTTTTTGGCTGGAGATGTGCTTCCAGGTGTTGAGGCATTAGACGATAAAGAATAGTTTCGAGAAAACTGGATAAACAAAAATCAAACAATTTGGATGAGTTTGGAAAATAACTTTCTCATTCAAATTGTTTTTTTTGCCAAGATTGATCGAGATTTCCGATTATTTTAAGTAATTTCAAACAAATTTAATTTAGTTATTTCTTGATTTTTGGCATTTTATTTAGATTTTTTATTTGATTTAAGTTAGGCACACAAGATGCACACAATATTTTCACAAACCAAAAAAATAATATATCATTTCAAAAATTAGATTTTCCGCCAAATTCTATGCTTGAAAAGAAGTCTCTCTCTGAACGCGACATTTGCACAAAATTTATTACACCCGCCATTATCAAAGCGGGTTGGGATTTAACAACTCAATTGCTCGAAGAAGTTTCTTTTACGGATGGTAAGATTTTTGTTCGCGGAAAACTTCACTCTCGCGGGAAATCAAAACGGGCGGATTACATTCTTTATTACAAGCCGAACATTCCAATTGCAATAATCGAAGCAAAAGATAATAAACATACAATTAGAGATGGTTTGCAACAAGGTTTGGATTATTCCGAAACCTTAGATATTCCTTTTGTTTTTAGCAGCAATGGAGATGGATTTTGTTTTCACGATAAAACGGTTTCTGATGGTCAAATCGAAACCGAATTAGATAATGATAGTTTTCCTTCACCTAAGATGCTTTGGGAGAAATACAAAGAATATAAAGGCATTTCAACTGAAGAAGAAGAGCAAATAATTGAACAGGATTATTACGACGACGGAACAGAACGCAAGCCACGTTATTATCAACAAATAGCCATTAATCGAACAATAGAAGCAATTGCAAAAGGTCATAATCGTATCTTGCTTGTGATGGCAACAGGAACGGGAAAAACCTACACGGCTTTTCAAATCATTTGGCGATTATGGAAAGCGAAGGCAAAGAAACGAATCCTTTTTTTGGCAGACAGAAATGCCTTGATTGACCAGACAAAACGGGGAGATTTTAAGCATTTTGATAAATCAATGACAGTGATTAAGAATCACAATGTTGATAAGGCTTATGAAATTTATCTGGCTCTTTATCAGGGTTTGACCGGATCAGAAGAAAGCCGAAATATTTTCAAACAATTTTCGCCTGATTTTTTTGATTTGATTGTAGTTGATGAATGTCATCGCGGAAGTGCAAGGGATGATTCGGCTTGGCGGGAGATTCTGGAATATTTCAAATCAGCAACTCAAATCGGCTTAACCGCTACTCCGAAAGAAACAAATGAGATTAGCACTCGCGAATATTTTGAAGAACCGATTTACACTTATTCATTAAAACAAGGGATTGATGATGGTTTCCTTGCCCCTTATCGTGTAATTAGAATTACGCTTGATGTTGATGCCGAAGGTTGGCGACCGCCGAAAGGTTTTCGGGACAAAGACGGAAATATAGTTGAAGATAAAATTTATAATCGAATTGATTTTGATAGAAAACTTGTAGTTGAAGAACGCCGTAAAGTAGTTGCTCAAAAGATTTCAGAATTTCTAAAAGGTTCAAATCGCTATGATAAAACGATTGTTTTTTGTTGCGATACCGAACACGCAAACGGAATGAGAAGCGAAATATCCAATGAAAATGCTGATATAGTTTCTCAAAATTACAAATATGTTTTACGAATGACGGGAAATGATGACATTGGAAAACGCGAACTTGATAATTTTATTGATCCTGAATCAATTTTCCCCGTTATTGCTACCACCTCAGAATTGATGACAACGGGAATTGATGCTCAAACTTGTAAAGTTATTGTTTTGGATAAAAACATCAATTCGATGACCACATTTAAGCAAATCATCGGACGTGGAACGCGAATAAATGAAGAATACGGAAAGCATTATTTTACGATCCTTGATTTTAGAAATGCGACAGACCTTTTTGCCGATCCTGATTTTGACGGTGAACCGATTCGAGTTAAGCCGATAAGCCAGGATGATGATTTAACCACGATTCTTGACGAAGAAGAAAAAGACGAAACGCCGATTATTGATGAAATTTCGGGTGAAGAAATCACGATTGAGAAACCACAAATCAGAAATCCATTTTCAACCGCAAACTTTGTTCCGCTTGAAAAAGTGTTTGTCAAAGGTGTTGATGTTTCGGTTTTAGTTTCGCGTGAACTTTCTTTTGATAAAGACGGTAAACTCATCACTCGCAAATTAACGGATTACACCAAAGAAATCGTAACTGAACAATTTGCAACCCTTAACGACTTTCTTAATAAATGGAATGAATCGGACAAAAAAGAATCAATCATCAAAGAACTTGAACAGCAAGGCGTTCCCGTTGATGATTTGGTCAATTCGGTTAATAAACAGTTGGATTTATTCGATTTAATTTGCCACGTTGCATTTGACCAACCACCTTTGACACGAACCGAAAGAGCGAATAATGTCAGAAAGCGAAATTATTTTACCAAATACGGCGATCAGGCGCGGCAAGTTTTAGAAGCACTTTTGGACAAATACGCGGATGAAGGAATTGAAAACATTGAAAGTTTGGATGTTCTGAAAGTTATTCCTTTTGATAAAATTGGCTCGCCCACTGAAATTGTGAAAGGAATTTTCGGCGGAAAGGATAAATATTTAGAAGCGGTAAAGGAACTAGAAAACGAGCTTTACAAAGTTGCTTAAGATTCAAAATAAATAAAATTTGAAATCCTTAAAGTAAGATTTCAAATAACTTAAAGATAATCTGATATGGATGAGTTTACAAAAGATATTATTAAACTGTTGATTGATAAATTTTTTATCGGTCTTTTGATTTTACTTGTAGGTTTTGTTATTTCAAAGGCTCTTGAAAAATTCAAGAATGAGCAGGCAATAATGAAGGAATTTGAAATGATGCGGGATAAAACTGCGCTTCAACATCTGCAACGGCAAATCGAAGAGCTATACAGTCCTCTCTTAGGATTGATTCAGTATTCAGATATAGTTTTCAATATTGAACAAAAGAAACCTCCGACAAATGAGAATCAAACGGCTGAGGAGAAGCAACGCGAACTTGATGACAGGCGAAACTATTTTCTCGAAGAATATTATTTACCTCTAAATTCGCAGATTTCTGAATTGATAAGAACCAAAATCTATCTTTTGGATACAGATGAAATTCCAGAAAGTTTTCAGCAATTTTTGAAACACGCAGCACAATTTTCAGCTTTGCATAAATTATGGAAGGATAAAAGCATTCGTTCAGATTTTATTGAAGGTATTGAATATCCAGATGCTTTTGATGTGGATGTAAAAAACTCGCTTCGTTCTTTAAGAGAGCGGTATAACCAATATTTAAAGAAATTGGAAATCAAATCACTGCAAAAGTAACTCATTAACGAAAACGGAATTTATTCTATCTTAAATTAAATGGCAAATTTACAAGGAATCTTAAAATCTATCCGCGATATTATGTGGCAAGATACCGGCTTGAACGGTGATGCCCAACGCATTGAACAACTTGGTTGGATGCTTTTTTTCAAAATCTTCTCTGACAAAGACCAAGAACTTGAATTAGTAAATGACGATTACAAATCACCGATTCCGCCCGAACTTCAATGGGATAAATGGGCGGGAAACGATGAAGGAATGACGGGCGAAGAATTGCAGGTTTTTGTTGACCGCGAACTTTTTCCGAAACTCAGAAACATTCCCGTAATTGATAACAAACGGGCGTTGATTTTGCGTGAAGTTTTTGAAGGCAACAATAATTATATGAAAAGCGGAATCAATATCCGCAAAGTCCTTAATAAGTTAAACGAACTCGATTTTAATATTGCCAAAGACCGACACGCTTTCGGCGAACTCTACGAAACGATTTTGAAGGAATTGCAGTCGGCGGGAAAATCGGGCGAATTTTACACGCCGCGAGCGATTACGCAGTTTTTGACCGAAATGGTTAATCCGCAAATCGGCGAAAAAGTGCTTGATTGTTCGTGCGGAACGGGTGGATTTTTGACGTGTGCGATTGAACATTTACGCAAAGACAATACGAGCATCGAAACTCTGAAAGCGATTCAGGATAACGTCATCGGTTGGGAATACAAGCCTTTGCCGTTTTTGTTGGCGACCACAAATTTAATTTTGCACGATGTTGAAGTTCCGAATATCACTTTCCGCGATGCTTTAGACCAGCCTTTATCGAATTATACCGAAAAAGACCGTGTAAATATTATCTTGGCAAATCCGCCGTTTGGCGGAATTGTGGCGAACAACAACGAAACAAATTTTCCGCAGAATTTCCGCACCAAAGAAAGTGCCGATTTGTTTTTGATAATGATGATTCATTTGCTCAAAATGGGCGGACGTGCGGGAATTGTGTTGCCTGATGGTTCGCTGACGGGTGAAGGCGTGAAGCAGAGAGTCCGCGAAAGGCTTTTGACGGAATGTAATCTGCATACGATTATCCGTTTGCCGAATTCGGTTTTTCAGCCTTATGCAACGGTTGCCACGAATCTTTTGTTTTTTGAAAAAGGCAAACAAACCCGCGAAGTTTGGTATTACGAACACCGTTTGCCCGAAGGTCAAAAGAGTTACAGCAAAACAAAAACGATTCGCCTTGAAGAATTTCAGCCGATTCGTGATTGGTGGAATAATCGCACCGAATCGGAAGTTTGCTGGAAAGTTCACATCGAAACAATCAAACAACGCGGTTACGATTTGGACATCAAAAATCCGAATAAGGTTGAAGAAACGCACGAATTTACAAGTCAAGAACTGATTGGATTACTGGAGAAAAGTTTTGCCAAAAGTAGTAATCTATTGAATCAACTAAAACAAACGTAGAACAGGCTGTTAGCCTGTTCAAATTGGAAACAGACTGTCAGTCTGTTTTACGAAAAAAAGTAGAACAGTCTGTTAGCCTGTTCTACCAAGCCAACTTACTGCGTCGTTGGCAAAAACAGACTAACAGTCTGTTTTACGGATTCTTACGAATATGGAATATAAACAATATTATCGGCGAAAATTGCCACATATTCACTCGCCGGGTGCGGTTTTGTTTGTAACTTTTCGGTTGGCTGGTTCTATTCCAAAAACAGTTATTGAGAAATGGAAACAAGAAAAAATTTGGTTGGAAAAAGAAAGCGGACGAATTCAAAAACTTTCTGAAAGTGAAAACATTACTAACAATCAAAAAGAAGATTTACTAAATTTTCATCGCCGTTGGTTTGCTAAATTTGAAGATGTTTTACATCAAGAAGAGTCAAATATAGTCTGGCTTAAAGATGAAATGGTGGCTCAAATAATTGCGGACAGTTTAAAGTATCGAGATGGCAAAGTCTATCATTTGAAGGCTTTTTGTATAATGTCTAATCACGTTCACGTTGTCTTTAAACCACTGCTTGATGAAAAATCTCTGAAAGAAGTAGAAGGTTCAAGCCCGTTAAAATTTGTAAGTTCCGAACCGGCTTTAGCTGAGATAATGCAATCTTTGAAAGGCTACACAGCACACGAAGCGAACAAAATTCTGAATCGAAGCGGAAAATTTTGGGAAGAAGAAAGCTACGACCACGAAGTTAGAAATGAAGAAGAACTAAGCCGAATCGTTAAATATGTTTTGAATAATCCTGTTAAAGCCGGCTTAGTAAAAGATTGGCGAGATTGGAAATGGAACTGGCTCAGAGATTCGTAAAACAGGCTGATAGCCTGTTCAAACAAGACAACTTACTGCGTCGTTGGCGGAAACAGACTAACAGTCTGTTTTACGATTGATTATGACTTGGAGAAAAATCAGACTTGGTGAAGTTTGCACAATCGAAAAAGGAAACATCGGAATTATGAAAGCAATTCCGGGCGAATTTCCTTTAGTTGTTTTGGGCGAAGAAAGACGAACTCATAATGAATATCAGTTTGACGATGAAGCCGTAATTATTCCGCTTGTTTCTTCGACAGGACACGGACACCGAAGTATGAAGCGGATTTTTTATCAAACAGGAAAGTTTTCGGTTGGTTCAATTCTTTGTGCGGTTATTCCAAAAGACAAAACTAAACTTTCCGCCGAATTTCTCTATCGTTATCTGGATTTTAATAAAGAAAAAGAACTCGTTGGCAGAATGAGGGGAATGGCAAACGTAACATTGCCGATGAAAGAAATTGCAGATGTTGAAATTCCTTTGCCGCCGATTGAACATCAAAAAAAGTTAATTGAAGAATTTCAAAAACTCGAAACGGCAAACAATCAAATCACAACCGAACTTTCACACCAACTTGATTTAGTCCGCCAACTTCGCCAAGCATTTTTGCGTGAAGCGATGCAAGGCAAACTTGTTCCGCAAGATACGGCAGACGAACCCGCCGAAATTCTGCTCGAAAAGATCAAAGCCGAAAAAGAAAAACTCATCGCGGAAAAAAAAATTAAACTCGGCAAAATTCAAGAACCGGAAAAGGAACAAGTATTGTTTGATATTCCTTCAAATTGGCTTTGGTGCATACTTGATGATATTTGTGTTTCTATCACAGATGGAACTCATCAAACGCCAACTTACACGCAAACGGGAAGAGTCTTTTTGTCGGCTCAAAATGTAAAACCTTTTCGATTTATGCCCGAAAATCATAAATTTGTTTCAGAAGAGGCTTACAACGATTACATTCGAGGCAGAAAAGCAGAAAAAGGAGATTTGCTTGTTGCTCGTGTTGGTGCGGGAATTGGTGAAACCGCAGTAATTGATAAAGATATTGATTTTGCATTTTATGTAAGTTTAGGTTTAGTCAAACCTTTTCAAGATTTTCTACATTCTGATTATTTGGCAATGATTCTTAATTCACCTTTTGGAGTAAATTACGCAAAAGGAAACATTTCAAGCAAAGGTGGCTCGGCAGGAAATTTTAATTTAGGTAGAATCCGTTCTTTTCCCGTTTCACTACCGCCATTAGCCGAACAAAAGCGAATTGTCGAAAAATTGGAAAAGCTGATGAAATATTGCGATGAATTGGAAGCAAACATTCGGGAAAGCAAAGCAAACGCGGAAAGTTTATTGCAAGTGGCATTGAAAGAAGCGTTAGAGCCGAAATGAATTTAATAAAAAAAGACAAGCCTCAAAAAAACTTGTCTTTCTTTATTAAAGCCGGTGATGGGACTCAAACCCGCGACCTGATGATTACAAATCAACTGCTCTATCAACTGAGCTACACCGGCAAATGCAAACGATTTCTCATTCGCAAACAAAAATATTACAAAATCATCTCTTTTTGTGCAAGTGACTAAGTTAAAATCTTTCTAAAATAAATGTTAAACAAATAAAATAATTGTTGACCTCTGTTTAAGAAAACAGTTACGATATTAAGTGCCTTAAGAGGCAAACTCTGTTCAAAAGTAATCCTCAGCAATATTCACGTCAATAATTTTAATAAAGAGGAAAAAAAGGAGATAGCTGTGATAAATAGCAAATTTAACGGAAAGGTTTTCGGAAGTAGTTTTATTTTGGTTTTAGGCTTGGTAATCGGTGTGTTTTCTCAAGAGTCACCAAAATCAACAGTAGTTTACAAAAAAGAAAATAAATCAATGTCGGTGGCAGTGCGAACAAATGTTTATTGTGCCGGATATATTCAAACTTCTCCGGTAAACACAGGTTTAGAGATTGTTGGAGGAGATGATGAAAGAGAACAACATAATTATTCACAAGGAGATTATGTTTATCTAAGCCAAGGCTCAAATAATGGAGTTCAAGTTGGAAATACATATTCTGTCATCAGACCGCGTGGGCAATTTCAATCTAAATTATCTGATAAAAAAGGAAAACTGGGAGTTTATGTTGAGGAAGTTGGAACGGTAGAAATCGTTAAGGTTAGAAGTAATGTTTCTGTTGCTAAAGTAAAAAATTCCTGCGAAGTATTTTTGCTGGGTGATTTATTGCAGCCTTTGGTAACGCGAGAAACTCCCGAATTCAAAAATAGACCAAAACTTGATCTTTTTGCTGAACCGAATGGCAAATCAGTTGGCAAAATTTTAATGGGACGCGACGGTCGTGAAGCCTTCAGCAGAGACCAAATTGTTTATATTGATTTGGGTGCTGAAGATAGCGTTAAAATAGGCGACTATCTGACAGTCTTTCGTCCGCTGGGTAAGGGCGGAGTTTTGAATATTATGGAAGATGAAGAATTATCCACAAAAGATTCAGATTTTGGCAGCGAAACATTTCAAGGGAATCCGTATTCAATAATGGCACCGCGCAAAGCCGGAGAAACGGCTGAAGGAACACTTGTAACCACCAGTAATGCCAAAAAACGCCGACCGGCAGGTTTACGCAAAGTTGTAGGCGATATGATTATTTTGAACGTCAAAGAAAAGACGGCAACGGCTCTAATCCTCCGTAACGCTCAAGAAATCCATATTGGAGATATGGTTGAAGTTCAATAGCTAACGCCAATTTACTAGCCGCTAAGGAAGCATATTTTTACAAAAATTATCTTTAGCGGCTATCTCTATTTCTACAAATTAAAAAGGATATAACTTATAGGTAGATAATAAAAATAAAAACTAAAAGGAAGAGACAAATGACCCCTCTAAAATGTCCCCAATGCAATTTAACGAATTTTGCAACAGCAATTACCTGTGGAAGATGCGGATTTCTTTTTCAGGAACTCAAACGACCAATGCCACCAATCAGAGCTGGCGAAAACGTCGCAAACATTAATTCACTACCATCAGTAAATGTAAAAGCTCCATCTTTACCGATAACTCCAAAACCACCCGATTATTCACTAACCCAAGTATCACAAAATACAGGCGCAAATTATCAACCGTCATTGGTAAAAACTAATTTACCGCCACCACAAAAACCTTTTGCGACGCAAAGTGTTAATCAGCAGCCGCCACAAAATCAATTTCAACCAATTGGTCAATCTTCAAACAAGGCAAGCGGAGTAATGAGCAGCACAGTCGAGAGAAATACGGCGATGGCTGAGATGGCATTGGAAGCAAATTCGGGAGGCGTGGTCTTTAAGATTTTGATGCTTCCTTTTACGGTAGCTAAAAAAATCGTTGGTTTTTTATATTCACATAAAAAAGTTGCCGCTTTAGTTTTAGCACCTCCCGCGATTGCTGTCGTCGTTGGTCCGAATCTATTGGAAGCCATAAAGTCAGCTAACGAAAATAGTGCTGTGGCTACAATTAAGGCTATTAATCAAGGACAAGTCACTTTTATGACAACAAAATTTCGTTGTGGTGAATTAAAAGAACTTGAACAAAGCCAATTGATTGATGCCAGTGTAGGGGGCGGAATAAAAAGCGGTTACGTTTTTACCGTCAGTAAATTGCCCGGAGGTTGTGAAGTTTTTGCTAAACCAACTGAAACACAAGGTTTAAGTGCAACAGGGAATCGTTCATTTTATTTTTCTACGAGAGATAATACTTTGCGGGTTTCAGTTGATAAAAATGTTCTTGCTAATGGACTTAGCTCTGCAATGGATGTTGGCGGGGATATAAAACAGCCAACCGAAAAACCCAAAATTGCAACCGCAAAATAACATTTTAATAATTATTGCTAACGAAAACGGGGTGAATAGCTCCGTTTTTTTTTATTTGTTGGTTGGAGTAATTTCTGTAGTTTTTTGTTCGCCAAACATTCTTTCTTTCAATGTTTTACGTTTCTTATTTTCCACGAAAAACATCTTAAAATAATCATACATTGACCAAAGTGCAGTTATTACAGCAATCCACAATGCACCACGCCCGATTAAATAACCCATCACTTGCCAATTCGCCGAGGTCATCGAAAAATTAAATAAATTTCTGAAAGCTAATTGAACTTCAGGAATTTGCCAAAAGAAGAAAGAGGGAACTGACCAACCGAAGTTTGAAACAGGCGGGTTTCCATTTGCCCCGGCAACGAGTAATGCAACTATCGCCACACATTGAGCCCACATTTTTACTTTTCCAATTTTTTGGGCGTGAATAATCAATCCTTCAGAGGCAGCTACCGAACGTAAACCTGTTACCGCAAATTCTCTACCTATAATAATTACGACTGCCCAAGCCGGGGCGAGATGTTTTTCAACTAAGGCGATTAAGACGGCAGAAACTAATAATTTATCGGCAACGGGATCAAGTAAAGCACCAAGACTCGAAACCTGATTACGTCGGCGGGCAATATGTCCGTCTAAAATATCGGTTAAAGCGGCGGCAAGAAAAATAATGATGGCAATTGTGTAGCGTTCGATCCCAAACCAATTTTCCGAAAGCGGGGCAAGTAAAATTACGACGATGAGAGGCACTAAAAAGATTCGGAATAGAGATAAATAATTTGGTAAATTCACAATTCGTAAAACCTCAAAACTTAAACTAAAGTGTAGGTTTGCAAAAAGTTTGTGTCAAGAACTTGTTAAAAGATTATTTACATAAATTTAAGGTCTGTTAAAAAAGCTATGTAATTAGTCTGTATCTGCATTCTTGGCTTCAGCGAAAGTAGAGTAAATTGAACGTAGAAAAGATAAAGAAAAGAAAATAATCAGCCAGATAACAAAAATCTCAAAAAACATTATTTTGAGTAAACCGTATATATTGATGTCCATTTGTTGTCTGCTTTCAGTCGAATAGCTTGTTCCAAGGTTATTTAAGAAATCCCAAACAATTGATGAGATTATGGCTAAACCAATCGAAATCAATAGATTTTGAATCCAAACAGGAATAATTGAATTTAATCTTGATTTAGCCATAATATATTTCCAACTAAATTAACCAAAAAAAGATTTTGGTG
>ERZ1292633.4463-Hain-H41-02um-R1-4463-length-12946-cov-11_pt1 | contig 12946 bp, 13 predicted proteins | sample MGYA00564406_ERZ1292633 | MGnify/ENA primary metagenome ERZ1292633 (study PRJEB36523, sample SAMEA6512639) | groundwater metagenome | collected 2019-01-08 | study: AquaDiva: Metagenomics assemblies of 32 groundwater samples
GTTATCTCGCCGAATCCCCGGGGTGGGGCCGGTCACGACAACCGGCTCCACCCCGTCCCCGCGGTGCCTATGCCAAGGAGCGCACGGCTTTTGTGACGGTGATCGTGAAGCTCGCCTCGCCGCCCTCGGCGGAACTGAACGAGGACCTCTACGGGTTCAACTTGGGCTACACGATCCGCTTCAAGGAGTTGTGAACCGGCCGGTATAGCTGCTGCGTCCGCGAACGAGGCCGTCGGGGGGCGCCTCCCGCCGCGGATCGCTTTATCGTGCTGGCGAGGTGCGGGAAGTCCTCGACAAGGTGTGACAGGTCGCCCGAGAGCATTGACAAAATATTAGAACGCATTTATATTGCACGATGTCATGCGATCTTTCGACGATGTGAAACGTCCCAATAAGCAAGATAAAACCCGTTCATTTACGGAGAGTTCCATCCTGTTTTATTCTGAGCATCAACTGGATACGGCAACCGGCCAGGTCGTGAAACCATCGACAGGGGGTGACAGATGAAGGAAAGAAAAGGGAAGAAGAGCGTCCGCGAGGTGATGGGAACGGAGATCAGCCGCCGCGACTTCCTCCGGACGACGGCTGTGGGGGCGGCCGGACTCGCCGTCGGATCGCTCCCGTTCACGCCGTTCACCTACGGCGCTTCGATGCCGATCCGGATCGGGATGATCCAGGAGAACACGGTCGGCGCCACCGCGTACGGGTACTGGCTGACCAAGGCGGCCAAGGCGGCCTTGGCGAAGCTCAACGCGGATGGCGGGATCGCCGGCCGCAAGGTGGAGCTGATCGACTACGACACGAAGGTCAACCCGGCGTGGGCGTCGAGCATGTTCAAGAAGCTGATCCTCGAGGACAAGGTCGACTTCACGATGGGGTCGGTCCACTCCGGCGTGCAGATGGCGGTCTTCCCGCTGGCCGAGCAGTACAAGATACCGTACATCGGCGGCGGGGCGATGGCGGCGGGGCTCACCGGGAAGGACGCGATCGCGTACTACTCGCGCATCCACACCCACGCCCGGATGCAGGCGGCGGCCGGGTGGAAGTGGGGGTTCGACAACCTCGGGAAGAATTGGACGTTCCTCGTGGCCGACTACGCGTGGGGCCACTCGCTGGCGGAGGAGTTCGGCAGCCGGATCAAGGCGGCCGGCGGCAAGGCCCAGACGATCCTCGCGCCGCAGAACACCGGCGACTTCGTGCCGTTTTTACAAAAGGTCGATCCGGAAACGAAGGTCCTCTTTACCGCGTTCCTCGGCGCGCCCGCCCTGGGCGTGATGCGCCAGACCGTGGAGCTCGGGCTGCACAAGCGGCTCCAGCGGTACACCGTGATCTGCTGCACCGACGGCGTCGGTCAGGAGACGGTGGGGAAGGAGTCGGCCGGGGCGCACTACCTGAGCTACTACCCCCGCCACGCCTCCCAGGTCCCGAAGGAGCTCCAGGCGTACGACAAGGCGTACCGGAAGGCGGTCGGGATGACCGACGACGCCAAGGACGCCTCCGACCCGAAGAACACGGCCACCGTGTCCCACATGTGGACGATGTGGACCACCCCGTACATGATCAAGCAGGCGGTCGAGCAGTCCGGGTGGAAGGATTCGAAGAAGAACGCCGACTTCATGAAGGCGTTCAACACGCTGAAGGTGAAGGCGGGCCCGTGGGCTCCCCAGGGCGACCTGGTGATGCGGGAGAACGACCACCAGGGGTTCCACGACCATTACCTCGAGGAGGTCCAGCCGGACCTCTCCCTCAAGGTGATCGCGCGGGTGCCGAAGGAGAAGCTGATGTACGACGCGCCGGTCGACCTGCGGTCGAAGCTTTGATCGCAAGCCGTCCGGCCCCCCCCGGGGGGCGAACAGCCGGAGGGGCCGCGTAAACGGTGGCGTCGAACCTGGCGGTGGCGGTTTTGAATGGGATCGTCTGGGGGCTGATCATGGCGCTGATCGCCCTCGGGCTGAACCTGATCTTCGGCCTCCTCCACATCATCAACATGGCCCACGGGGCCCTGTACATGCTCGGGGCGGTCTTCTCCTGGTACGTCATCGAGTTGACGGGGAACTACTGGCTGGCGCTTTTCGTCGCCCCGCTGGCGGTTGGGCTGATCGGGCTCGCCCTCGAGCGGGGGCTTCTCCGGACGATCGAGGACCAGCCGCTGGTCACGATCATCTGCACGTTCGGCATCATGCTGGTGCTCCAGCAGCTCGTGCTCACGTACTTCGGGGGGACCGCCCGGCGGATCGCGCTTCCGATCCCCGGGCGTTTCCCACTGTTCGACCTGCAGTACCCCTTGATGCGGATCGTGATCGCGGCGATCTCGGTCGCCGTGATGGGGGGACTATGGTTCTTCCTCAACCGGACCCGGTACGGCCTCTGGGTGCGGGCGGTGGTGCAGGACCGGGAGATGGCGGTCGCGCTGGGGATCCCGGTCCACAAGGTCTACATGTGGACGTTCGTCCTCGGGTCGGTCCTGGCGGCGTTCTCCGGCGTGCTGGCGGCGCCGATCGTTTCGGTCGACTTCATGATGGGGCGGGAGATCCTCATCATGGCGTTCATCATCGTGATCGTCGGCGGGATGGGGAACCTGTGGGGGTCGGTGGTCACCGCGGTGGTGATCTCCCTCATCCACGGGGTGGGGTCGATCTTCGTGGTCCCCTCGACCGCCACGGTGTTCTCCCTCGGCTTCATGATCCTGGTCCTGCTCGTCCGTCCGCAGGGACTGTTCGGGGAGTAGCGCGGGCCGATGCTCCTCGACCGGTGGAAAGGGGGCGCGTTTCCCCTCGCGTTCGGCCTCCTGATGGCCGTCCTGGCCGCCGTCCCGTTCTTCGCGGGCCTCTTTTACCAGACGTTCCTCACCGAGATCCTGGTGTGGGCCCTGTTCGCCATCTCCTTCGACCTCATCTTCGGGTACACGGGGCTCCTGAGCTTCGGGCAGGCGCTCTTTTTCGGCCTGGGAGGCTACGCGGTGGCGATACCGGTCCTGAAGCTGGGGCTGGGGACCGGGGCGGGTCTGCTCCTCTCGGTGGCGGTTCCCGCGGTGTTCGCCGCGTTCGTCGGCTTCTTCTCGGTGAGGCTCACCGGGATCCACTTCGTCATCATCACCATCATCTTCGCCCTGATCGGGAGCACCGTGGGGGAGACGTGGACCTCGCTCACGGGCGGCGCCGACGGGCTGGTCTTCATGGCCCCGCCGCTGGACCTCGGCGTGGCGAAGCTGGACCTCATGGACATCCGCATCACCTACTACCTGGTCCTGGCGGTCGTGGCCCTCTCCTTCCTCTTCCTGCGCAGGATGGTCCGTTCGCCGCTGGGAAAGGTGTTCGTGGCGATCCGGGAGAACGAGGAGCGGGCGCGGCTGATCGGCTACGACGTCCGCCGGTACAAGCTGCTGGCGTTCGTGATCGCGGGGGGGCTCTCGGGGCTGGCCGGCGGCCTCTACAGCCTGAGCCTGAAGTACGCCTCGGCGACGTTCCTCCACTGGTCGGTTTCGGGGCACGCGGTGGTGTACACCATCGTGGGCGGGGCCGGGACGCTGCTGGGGCCGGTGATCGGCGCGGGGCTCATCATGTCGCTCGAGCATTACCTGGTGAAGCTGCTGCAGGCCACCGACCTCGTCGTCGGCGCGGTGCTGGTCTCGACGCTGCTCCTGGCGCCCAGGGGGATCGTCGGATTCCTGCGCGGGAGGAGGAAGTAGATGCCGGGGAGCGGGAACGGCGCCATCCTCACGCTGGAGAAGGTGTGCAGGAGCTTCGGCGGCCTGATGGCGGTGAACTACGCGAGCCTTTCCGTCCGGAAGGGGGAACTGCGGGCGCTGATCGGCCCCAACGGCGCGGGGAAGACCACGCTCCTCAACCTGATCACCGGGATCCACACGGCGACCGCCGGCAGGATCCTGTTCAAGGGGGAGGACATCACGCGGCTGTCGCCGGACCGGATCTCCCACCGGGGGATCTCGAGGACGCTCCAGATCACGAGCCTGTTCTCCGGCCTCACGGTCTACGAGAACATCTGGGCGGCGGCGCAGTCCCGTAAGCGGTTCTTCAACCCGTTCGCCCGGCCGGAGCGGTGGGCGGACGTGCGGGAGAAGACCGAAGAGATCCTGGAGCTCACCGGCCTCGTAGGCAAGGCGGAAACGGTCTGCTCGGAGCTCTCCTACGGCGACCAGCGGATCCTCGAGATGGGGGTCGCTCTCAGCACGGACCCCGAACTGCTCCTGCTCGACGAGCCGACCGCCGGGTTGAGCACGCAGGAATCGATGGCGTTGGTGAAAAGGATGCGGGCGATGCTCCGGGGGCAGACGATCGTCCTCGTCGAGCACGACATGGGCGTGGTGATGGAGCTGTCGGACCGGCTCACCGTCCTGCACTACGGGGAGGTGCTCGCCGAGGGGACCCCCGCCGAGATCATGGCGAACGACGAGGTCCGGAAGGTCTACCTTGGGAAGTGACATGCTGAAGATGGGCGGCGTCTGCTGTTACTACGGCAAGGGGCAGGTGCTCCACGGCACTTCGCTCGAGGTGCGGGAAGGGGAGCTGGTGGGGCTGGTCGGCCGCAACGGCGTCGGGAAGACGACCACCCTCAAGGCGATCATGGGGATGATCCCGGCGCGCGCCGGGTCGATCGCGTTCCGGGGGGAGGAGCTGACCGGGGTCCCCGCGTACCGCGTGCCGCGCAGAGGGATATCGTACGTCCCCCAGGGGAGGCACCTGTTCCCGAAGCTGACGGTGAAGGAGAACCTCGAGATCGCGTGCGTGACGGGGGAGGTCGACCCCGCGAAGCTCGAGGAGATCTACGGCTACTTCCCGCGCGTGAAGGAGCGGTTGTCGCAGAAGGCGGGGACGCTCTCCGGCGGCGAGCAGCAGATGGTCGCCATCGGCAGGGGGCTGGTCACCGACCCCGGCCTGATCCTGCTGGACGAGCCGACCGAGGGGCTGATGCCGCTGCTGGTCCAGGCGATCGCGGAGACGGTCAAGGCGATCAACGGGCGGGGGACCTCGATCCTGCTGGTCGAACAGAACCTGAAAACCTTGAAGGAGATCTGCCACCGGATCTACATCATGGAGAAGGGGGCGATCGTCTACGAGGGTACCCCTTCGGAGATCGACGCGGCGGTGGACGTCCAGGAGAGGTACCTGAGTGTCAAGGTGTAGCTTGCTGGAGCGGCGCGGCGCCGCCGTCGCCGGGCTCGCCTGCGCCCTCCTCCTCGGGGTGTGCGACTCCCCGCTGGCGGCGGAAGGCGTCGTCGTGGGGGCGCCGCGCGTCACGCTGAACGGACAGGCGCTCGACGTCACGTGGGACGAGATCACCAACGCCCCGCTGACCGTATCGGCGGTCGGATCGGACCTGCTGGTGGTGAAGGGGGTCGAGGGGATGGGGCGGGGCGAGGTCCAGGACATCGGGACCCTCCTCGTGAACAAATACTGGCAGCTGCTCCGGGTCCGCCCCGAGCAGCTCGTGCTGAGGAAGGCGGAGAAGAGCGCCGGGAGCTGGTTCGTGAGCTACCGGCAGGCGGTCCGTGGGCTCGCGGTCTACGACTCGTCGCTCGGGTTCTCGATCGACCCCGAGGGGCGGGTGAGGTCGTTGGGGGCGATCCTTTTCCCCGACGCCCGGGTGCCCGCGGTTTCGCGGCTCGACCGGGAGCAGGCGCTGAAGATCGCGCGGGCGAAGCTGCGGGACACCGACGAGTCGGACCACGAGGTGTCCGCGGAGAGCGTCGCGATCTACCCGGAGAGGCGCGCCGGAGCCGTGGAGTACCACCGGGCGTACATCTTCAACTTCTTCGCCCCGAAAGAGACCCACCCGGGGTCCGTGGTCAACGGCCGCGCGGTCTTCGTGGACGGGAAGACCGGGAAGATCCTGAAGACCCTGCCGCTGTTCAAGCCGTTGGGATGCTGCCTCCCGGGGGACTGGACGCTGGAGGAATTGAAACACTAAGGGAGGAACGACCGGATGTCGAAACACAGGCTGTGGACGCCGAACGGGTACGCGCCGTACTGGGAGGAGGGGCTCGAGACGATGCCCCGGGAAAAGATCCTGGAGATGCAGCTCGGGCTCCTGAAGGAGACGGTCGCGCTCGCGTACGAAAAGTCGGCCTGGTACCGGAAGAGCTTCGACGCGGCGGGCGTGTCCCCCGCGGGCGTCTGTGGGCTGGACGACTTGGCGAAGTTCCCGTTCATCGACAAGAAAATAGTGCGGGAGCGGCAGGAGGCCGCGCCGCCGTACGGCGACATGGTGTGCGTCCCCACCGACGAGATCGTCTACATCTCCGCGTCCAGCGGTTCCACCGGGGTGCCGACGGCGTCGCCGTTCACGTGGCGGGACTTCGAGGAGTGGCAGGAGTACGAGGCGCGCCTCTTCTGGTCTTCCGGCCTTCGCCCGAGCGACACGTATTGCCATTCGCTGCAGTTCACCATGTTCGTCGGCGGGCCCGACGTCATCGGGGCGATGAAGGTGGGCGCCCTGTGCCTGTGGGCGGGGGCGATCCCGTCGGAGCGGTTGCTCGACATCTTCACGAAGTGGAAACCGACCGCCATCTGGACGACCCCGTCGTACGCCTGGTACCTCGGGGAGACGGCGCAGTCCCAGGGGATCGACCTCCGCAAGGACCTGGCGGTCCGGAAGATCATCGTGGCCGGGGAGCCCGGCGGCTCGATCCCCGAGACGCGGCAGCGGATCGAGGAACTGTGGGGAGCGTCCCTGTTCGACTACTACGGACTGTCGGACATCTTCGGGGCGTGCGCCGGGATGTGCGAGAGGCGGGACGGGCTGCACTGGGCGGAGGACCACATCCTGGTGGAGGTCCTCGACCAGAACACGGGGAAGCCGGTGGCGGAAGGAGAGCGCGGGGAGCTCGTCCTCACGTCCCTGAAGAAACGGGCGAGGCCGTTGATCCGTTTCCGGACGGGCGACATCGTTTCGCTTACCACCGACCGGTGCGGCTGCGGGCGGACGCACCTGCGGCTGCACGGGATCCACGGCCGCGTGGACGACATGCTGATCATCAGCGGGGTCAACGTCTTCCCCAGCGACATCGAGACGTTCGTGCGGAAGAACCAGGATCTCACCGGCGAGTACCGGCTGGTGGTCACCGAGGAGAAGCATCTGGCGCACCTCACCGTGGAAGTGGAGCACGTCGAAGGGTATACGGGGGCGGTCGACGAGCTCACCCGTCGGGTCGTGCACGATATCTTCAAGGTCCTCGGGATCAAGCCGCGGGTCAAGATCCTGCCTCCCAACACCCTGGAGCGGGCGACCCACAAGGCGAAGCGGGTGTTGGACCTGCGCGGGAACTGAAAGCGCCGGCGGTCCCTTTTCGCCCGGCGAGCGGACAACTCATCGAAGGAAGGTGGAGCGGTCATGGCATTGCGGACGAGAGAGCGGTACCTCGCATCCCTGAAGGCGATGCGCCCCAACATCCACAAGTTCGGGGAGCGGATCGAGGACATCACGACGCATCCGGCGACCCGGCGCGTGGTCGAGAGCCACGCGCGGGCGTTCGACGCGGCGTTCGACCCGAAACTCTCCGAGATCTTCACCACGACGTCGTCGTTCACCGGGGAGAAGATCCACCGGTTCAACGCCCTCATGACGTCGCTCGACGAGATCGTCTTCAACATGAAACTCAAGCGTGCCAGCTACCGGCGGACGGGGACCTGCTCCGGCGGGACGTGCGTCGGGTGGAACGCCTCCAACGTGCTGTGGGCGATCACGCAGGAGGTGGACCGCGAGTGCGGGACGGCGTACCAGGAGCGGCTGAAAAAATGGATCCTCCACGCCCAGGAGAAGGGGCTGGTGGTGGCCGGGGCGCTGACCGACGCCAAGGGGGACCGAAGCCTCAAGCCGTCGCAGCAGCCGAACCAGGACAGCAACCTCCGCGTGGTCGAGGTGAAGAAGGACGGGATCGTGGTCCGCGGGGCGAAGGTGATGATCGCCGGGGCGGCCGCGTCCGACGAGATCTTCGTCGTGCCGGGGACCGCGTACGGGCGGGACGAGAAATATTTCTCGGTGGCGTTCGTGATCCCGAGGGACGTGGAGGGGCTCACCATCGTCGAGGCGCGCCGCGCCAGCGACGGCAGGGAGCTCGAGGAGGGGTTCGACATCCCCGAGACCGGCATCACCCAGGGGTACCTCTTCTTCGAGAACGTCTTCGTCCCGAACGAGCGGGTGTTCCTGTTCGGCGAATACCAGTTCACGGGGAAGTTCATCCAGTACTTCACGGCGAACTACCGTTCGTGCATCGGGGCGTGCGTGGCGGGACAGGGCGACGTGATGATCGGCGCCGCGATGCTCATGGCGCGCGCCAACGGCCTGCAGGTCAAGACGTTCCAGAACAAGCTGGTGGAGATGGCGGTCAACAACGAGACCACCTACAGCGCGGGGATCGGCGCGCTGGCGCAGGGACGGCAGCACCCCTCGGGGGTGTGGGTCGCCGACTCCCTGGCCGCGCACACGAACAAGGTGCTGGTGGCGACCCTGCCGTACCAGACCAAGCGGATCTGCCAGGACATCTGCGGCGGGATCGCCGAGACCGGCTGCTTCCCGTCGTACAAGGATTACACCAGCCCGAAGTACGGCGGCCTCATCCGGAAATACCTGAAGGCCGGGCAGAAGGTGTCGGCGGAGAGCCGCGCGCGCGCGGCGCGGCTGGTCGAGTGGCTCACGCTGGGCGCCGGGGTCCCGGGGACGATGCACGGGGGCGGGTCGCCGGACGGGGCGAAGGTCGTTGTGCGGCTCGAGTCGGCGTTCGAGGATTACGCCGACTACGCGGCGAAGGTGGCGGGGATCACCGAGCCGGTTCCCGAGCCCGAGAGAAACCGGTAACGGAACAAACACCAATTTCACGATACGGAGGAAGAGCGATGCCGGAGATGAAGTTCACCCAGCAGCAGGAGATGATGCGGAAGGCGGTCCGGGACTTCGTCGAGAAGGAAGTGAAACCGGTGGCCCCCCGGCTCGACGCGGAGTGCCACTTCCCGGACGAGATTTTCCGAAAGATGGGGAAGCTCGGGTTCCTGGGGGTCTTCGTCCCGCCGGAGTACGGCGGGGCGGGGATGGGGCTCACCGAATGTGCGATCGTCCTCGAGGAGCTCGGCCGGTACGCCGCCGGTTTCGCCATGGCGGTCATGACGCACAACCTGGGCGTCGAGGCGATCCTCACGTACGGCACCGAGGAGCAGAAGAAAAAGTACCTGCCGGACCTGGCGACCGGGAAGAAGGTATCGGGGCTGGCGGTCACGGAGCCGGGCGGGGGGTCCGACGTGGCGGGACAGCTCTCCAACGCGGTGCACGAGGACGGGAAGTGGGTGATCAACGGGAGGAAGTGCTTCATTACCAACAGCTCCAACGCCGAGGTGAACGTGATCACCGCGCGGACGGGGGAGGACGCCAAGGGGCGCCCGGCGTTCTCGGCCTTCATCGTCGAGAAGGGGACCGAGGGGTTCTCGGCGGGTCGCGACGAGGACAAGGTCGGCCTGCGCGGATCCCACATGGGGGACCTGCTGATGAACAACTGCCGCGTCGGCGAGGAGGCGCTGCTCGGCGGCGAGGGGAACGGGAACAGGATGGCGCTGGCGACGATTTCCAAGATCGGCCGGACCGGGATGGCGGCGATCGGCGTCGGGATCCTACGGGCGTGCCTCGCGGACGGGGTGAAGTTCGCGAAGGAGCGGATCATCTACGGGAAGCCGCTGGCGCGGCTGCAGGCGATCCAGATGGAGATCGCGCAGATCCGGATCGACCACGACGCGGCGAAGCTGCTGACGTACCACGCCATCGGTCTCAAGGAGGCGGGCGCGGGCGGGGACGCCGAGGTGGCGATCGCGAAATATTACGCGACGGAAGGGGCGGTTCGGGCGGCGAAGCGGACGATGGACCTGATGGGCGGCTACGGGGTCATCACGGAGTACCCGGTGGGCCGATACATGCGAGATGCGCTGGCGTGCATCGCCAGCGGCGGGACCTCCCACATCATGCAGATTATCATCGCCGGCCAGGCGCTCGCGTAGAGCGTACGGTTTCCGGATGAGCGGGTTCCACGTCGTCGTCCTGGTCAAGCCGGTCCCGGACCCCGGGTGCTACGACCGCGTCGAGATCGACCCCGCGACCGGGGTGCTCGCGCGGCAGGGGATGCCGTCGGTGATCAACCCCTCCGACCGGCACGCGCTGGAAGAGGCTCTCGTCCTCCAGGAGCGGCACGGGGGGCGCGTCACGCTGGTCAGCATGACCCCGGAGAGCTCCGCGGAGACGCTGCGGGAGGCGCTGGCGATGGGGGGCGACGAGGCGGTGATCCTCAGCGACCGCGCCTTCGCGGGGTCCGACTCGCTGGCCACGTCCAGGGTTCTCGCCGCGGGGATCGCGAAGGTCGCGCCGTTCGACCTGGTGCTGGCGGGGAACGAGAGCGCGGACGGCGGCACCGTGCACGTCCCCTCGCAGGTGGGGGAGCTGCTGGGGGTTGCCCACCTGGCCAACGTCCTCCGACTGGAGGTGGACCCGGACGGGAGCGTGCGGGCGCGCACCCGGATCGAGAACGGGTACGTGGAGGTGGTAGGGGCGCTCCCGATGGTGCTGGGCGTCCGCAGGGAGATCAACACGCCGCGCTACACCTCGCTGATGGGGGTCATGGCCTCCCAGGGGAAGCCGATCCGCGTCTTCGGGGCGGAGGAGCTCGGCGTCGACCGCTCGGGAGTCGGGATGGAAGGTTCGAACATGCGGCCGGGGAAGCTGAGTCGGCCTTCGTTTCGCCGGAAGGGGGAACGCGTGAAGGGCGACACGGACGAGGCCGTCGCGCGGATCGTCGGGATCCTTCGCGCGGAAGGGGTGCTCGGATGACGGGGGTGCCCGGCCGGAAGGGCGCGATCTGGATCGTGGCGGAGCAGGCGGCGGGGAAGCTCGCCCCCGTGAGCCTGGAGATCCTCGGGCAGGCGCTCCGGATGGGGCGCGAGGCGGGCGGGTGCGAGGTCGCGGCGGTGCTGATCGGGAAGGACACGGGCGGCCTGGCCGAGGAGCTCGCTTTGTTCGGCGCGGACAAGGTGTTCCTGGTCGACGACCCGCGGTTTTCGCCGTACCAGAACGACACGCACGGCGCGGTGCTGGCCAAGCTCGTCGCCCGGGAGGATCCCGAGGTCGTCCTGTTCGGGGCCAGCGCCTGCGGGGAGGAGCTGGCGCCCACGGTGGCGGCCCGCCTCGACACCGGCCTTGGCGCCCACTGCACGAACCTCGACCTGAAGGCCGACGGTCTGCTGAGGATGGGCGTCCTCGGGTTCGGGGGGCGCGTGCACACGGAGATGTTCTGCCCGGCGAGGCGCCCGCAGATGGCGAGCGTCAAGCCCGGGATGTTCCAGCCCCCGCCCCGTGCGGAGCGGAAGGGGACCGTCGTGCGCGAGGACGCCGCTGCGCTGCTGGAAGGGGAGAGGATCCGCCTCCGCGCGGTCAAGGTCGTCCGGGTGGAGCCGGTGGGTGTTCCGCTCGAAGGTGCGGAGGTCGTCGTGGCCGGCGGCTTCGGGATCGGCGGGAAGGAGCCGTGGGCGCTCCTCGAAGATCTGGCCCGCGAGCTGTCCGGCGCTGTGGGGTGCACGCGCCCCGCGCTCGACGAGGGGTGGCCCCCCGGAGAGCACACGATGATCGGGACGAGCGGCAAAACGGTACGCCCGAAGGTCTACCTTGGATTCGGGATCTCCGGGTCCCCGCACCACACGGTGGGGATCAAGGACGCCGGGGTCATCGTGAGCGTCAACAGCGACCCGCGCGCCCCGGTGTTCGAGTCGTCCGACTACTGCGTCGTGTCCGATTTCCGAAAGATCGTCCCGGCACTCATCCGGGAGATCCGCAAGGTGAAGGGGGGCGGCCTGCGCGAGCCGTCCCCGGCGTGAGGCGGCTCCCGGCGGAATCGGAACGGTCTAAAAAAACGGAGGGGAGCAACGGACATGCGAACGATCGGGAAAGCGGTTCGGACGGCGGTCTGCGGTACGGCGTTGATGCTTATGGCGCTGCCGGGCATTTCGGCGGCGGCGGAGCAAGGCGGGATGGGCGGGATGCAGCATGGCGATCACGCCGGCATGAAGATGGACGATCCCGGGAAGATGAAGTCTGGCGGGCACGACATACAGAACGGCGAAAAGATCTTCTCCGGGAAGGTGGGCCCCTGGACGGGGGAGGCACGGCTTGTCGACATGAAGGCCCAGATGGAGCAGTCCGGCGTGTCGGCCAAGAACGCGGCAAAGTTCGCCGGCAAGCGCCACCTGATGCTGTTCCTGACAGATCCGGCGACCGGGAAGCCCGCCGCCGGAGTGGCGGGGAAGGTCGACATCACGGGCCCCGACAAGGCATCCTCCTCGAAGGTCACCCTCGTCGTGATGGGCGAGCACATCGGTACCGACGTCGGGATGCCGACTCCGGGGAAGTACACGTTCAAGGCGGACATCGAATCCGCCGCCAAGAAGGGGAGCGTCACGTTCTCCTATACGTTGAAGTAGGACGTACGTCATGCCGGGTGGGGGCGGTCCGGTTCAGGCCTCGGCCAGACAACGACATGGAGGAACTGGAGAATGTGCCGGGCCGGCTGCGGTCCCGCCCGGCCGGCGCCGATAATTTTCTTGACACCCTTTGGATCTTGTTGCTATAAGTGAGCAACCATTTCAATGAAGGGGGCGCTCGTTGGGTTCACCGGCAGTGAAACGCGGCGCGACAACGGAGGAGAAGTTCGTGTATATCGACGCCGCGAGCGTGCGCTCCGCCCGGACCGACATGCCGGGCGACAGAATGGTCAAGGCCCTTGCGGAGACGTTCCGCGCCTTGAGCGACCCGACGCGGGTCCGGATCATCTCGGTGTTGGCGGGACAGGAACTCTGTGTATTCGACCTTTCCCGGTTGCTCGGGCTCACCGGATCGGCGGTTTCCCACCATCAAGCACGTCACGGTCGGCTGACGATTTTTTTTGGGCGATGCATGAAACAGA
>ERZ1292633.1709-Hain-H41-02um-R1-1709-length-23389-cov-7_pt1 | contig 12937 bp, 6 predicted proteins | sample MGYA00564406_ERZ1292633 | MGnify/ENA primary metagenome ERZ1292633 (study PRJEB36523, sample SAMEA6512639) | groundwater metagenome | collected 2019-01-08 | study: AquaDiva: Metagenomics assemblies of 32 groundwater samples
TGCGAGAGGCGATGGACACGTGGCGGGACCAGCAGCGGGAGGCGGCCCACCAGGCACGGCTTGTCAGCGCCGAGTACGCGGAACGGCGGGGGACTCTGGAGGCGGCCGAGCGACGGGCGCAGGCCAAGGCGGCGGACGACGGGCTGATGTTGCAACGGCTCCGAGCGCAGGTTGAAGAGGCGGAAGACAGGGCGCGGGCGGTAGACCTACAGGTGACGCTCAAGAGCAGAGGTTTGGATGATTTGGAGCGCGCCGTCGCACGCCGAGACATGGAAATGCGGGACGAACAGTTGCGCGCGATCGAGCAACTGAAGCGCGACTTGGCGCTTCGCGAATTCGGATCTGGGGGCATGACCGTGCCAACCGCGTGATGCGCCTCCGCCTGGCGCCACGTGCAACCCACCTCCAGTCCTTCCTTCCGATGCCCCCCCGTTGTACCACACCCCAGAGGGTCAGCGGTAGCTGAATGATACGCGGCCCCAATGTCGCTCCCCCCTTCCGACCGCCCACCATTCGCTGAAAAACAGCAGAGTACGATTGGACACGCTCTTATCCCCCGTTTTCGAATTGTGCGCCCCAAAAGATTATCCCATCACACAGAGCTTTGTCTTGTTCCTCCCCCCCTTCTATCGCGATGGCGAATACGTTGCTGGACCTCGACGTCGCCGACGACGAGTGCCCCTATGACGACAACCCTGAAACCCAACCGCACGATCCCTTTCAACTTGGGGGGGCCCCGACCTCCTCGGGCACCCAATTCGGGGGGATGGCGCCGGAGAGCCGACCGTCGGCCGAGGCATTTCACAAGCCGATTGACGACGTCATGGTGTGGGACATCATTGCGTCCTTCTTCCGCAGCAAGGGGCTCGTGCACCAACAGGTCGACAGCTTTAACCATTTTCTCGCGCGCATCCCCGTGATGGTGCGTGGTTTGGCGGAGGTGGTGCCGCGGCTCGATGATCAGCACGACCCCGCGCGCCCGTTCGACGCGGAGCGCGAGCAAGTGCGTGTCTCCATGACGGACGTGCGCATCGGGGTGCCCACGCACGAAAACGATTTATTCTCAGGGGGGCGAGGTCCGCCGATGTTCCCCAACGAGTGTCGCCTCCGGGACATGACGTACAGCGCCCACAGCGAGGTGACCGTGCTCATGCGCGCCTACACGGACCCCGAGAAGCCCCCGACGATGCAACGGTCATTCAGCGTGCCTCTGGGCCGAATTCCAATCATGCTGAAGTCCATGCGGTGCAATCTCGCGGGCAAGGATGAGGACGAGCTGCCGCGCCTCAACGAATGCCCGCACGACCAGGGCGGCTACTTTGTCATTAACGGCACGGAGAAGGTGCTCATCGCGCAGGAGCGGCAGGCTGCCAACCACATCTACACGTATGCCAAGAGCAAGGAGCTGTTCGTGAGCGAGATTAAGTCGATGATCGAAGGCTCGATGACGAAGCCGCGCACCTTGCAAATCAAGATCTCGAGTAGCCGCAAAGGTGGCGGCTTTGGCGCCATCGAGTGCCGCGTGGCGCAGATGGAGACGTTCATCCCGCTCTTCGTGCTCTACCGGGCCCTCGACGTGCTCGGTGATAAAGAAGTGCTGCGGACGATTGTGCCCGATATTGAGAGCGACCTCAAGGTGCTCGAGGTGCTGCGGCCGTCCATGGAAGTGGCTGCGGCGGCGAAAATCTTCACGCAGGACGCAGCGCTCGTGTTCATCGGCAACCGGCTGGGCGAGATTAATTCTAGAGAAAATTTGGTCGAAAAGGCGCGAAGTCTGCTCGCCCGCGACTTGCTGCCGCACATGGGAACGGACCCTGCGTCCGCACGTCGAAAGTGTTTCTTCCTCGGTATCATGGTGCACAAGCTGCTGCTGGTCGCACTTGGACGCCGCGAAGAAACGGATCGTGACTTTCTCGGCAACAAGCGCATGGACATGGCGGGCGCGCTGCTCGGCTACCAGTTCAACACGTTCCTAGTGCAGATTCGAAATGAAATGGGCAAAGTCCTCCGCGATCACGCTGTCGGCCGCAAGCCGCAGTTCAAGATCGAGCAGCTCGTCAACCACGGCCTCATCACGAGCGGCATGCGGTCGTGCCTCTCGACAGGCAACTTTGGCGGTAAAAACGACGTCAAGACGGGGGTCGCACAGACCCTCAACCGACTGACCTATTCGAGCTCGCTGAGCAATCTGCGGCGCATTCAGAATCCCATTGATCCCGGGAGCAAGGCCACCCGGCCCCGAAACTTGCATTGCACGCAGTGGGGCTACATCTGCCCCGTCGAAACCCCCGAGGGCGGGTCCATCGGCCTGCTAAAGAACATGGCACTGATGTGCCTCGTCTCTATCGGCAGTAGCCACGATGATGTCGTGCAGCTCGTCGAGGCTCTGGGGGTGTCCACCTTCGCCACCTTGTCGTCCGACATGCTTGCCCGCGTGCACGCGGCAAAAATTTTCGTCAACGGCACGTTAATAGGCGTGCACGAAAGTCCACAATCGCTTCTCGTGCAGCTTCGCCACCGCCGCCGCGCCGGCCAGCTTAGCAGTGAGGTCTCCATCGTGCGCGACATTCGCGATCGCGAGCTTCGCGTCTGGTCCGACGCGGGGAGGCCGATTCGGCCGCTCTTCGTCGTCGAGGAAACAAAATTAAGGGTGCGACAAGGGCACTTGCAGGCCCTCATGGGAGCCACGGCCGGTGGCGGCCCCGCCAAGCTGCTTCAGTGGGAGTCTCTCGTCGACCAAGGTTTTGTAGAGATGATCGATTGCGAGGAGGAGGACTCCATCCTAATCGCGATGCGCCGCGAGGAGTGCCAGCGCTCGACCAACTACTCTCACTGCGAAATGGAGCCCTCCATGATCTTCGGCATTTGCGCCTCGATTATTCCGTTTCCAAATCACAACCAATCGCCCCGGAACACGTATCAGTCCGCCATGGGTAAACAGGCCATGGGTATCTACGCGTCCAATTTTCGCATGCGGATGGACACGACGGCGCACGTGCTCTGCTATCCACAAAAGCCGCTCGTGCGGACACAGCCCATGTCGTTCATGCACAGCAACGACTTACCCGCTGGCCATAACGCCATCGTCGCGATCTCGTGCTATTCTGGGTACAACCAGGAGGACTCGGTCGTGATGTCAAAGTCGTCTGTCGATCGCGGCTTCTTCCGGTCCATCTTTTGGCGTTCGTACAAAGCGACCGAGGAGGAAAAGCACGGCGTGAAGGAGACGTTCGAGAATCCCGATAAATCCATCACGGCTGGGATGCGCAACGCGGACTACTCTCAACTGGACGCGGACGGTCTGATCGTCCCCGGCGCGCCAGTGTACGGAGGCGAAATTCTCGTCGGAAAGACGGCACCGATTCCCAAGTTAGAGCTGCTCGCATCGATGGCCGAGGCGGCGGCGTCCACCGGCAAGCCCGGCACGGCCACGAAGCTCCGGCAGGATTGCAGCCTCGCCGCTCGCTCCAACGAGAAGGGCATCGTGGATTCCGTGATGCTGACGCAAAACGAGCGGGGCTACCGATTCACAAAGGTAAAAGTGCGCACCGTGAAGATTCCTAACATTGGCGATAAGTTCTGCAGCCGGCACGGCCAGAAAGGGACGAACGGTATCCAGCTGCGGCAGGAGGATTTGCCCTTCACACGGGACGGCATCGTGCCGGACATTATCATCAACCCGCACGCCATTCCGTCGCGCATGACGATCGCCCATCTGATCGAGACGCTCGCGGGTAAGGTCGCGTGCATGGCAGGCCGCGAGGCAGACGCCACCGCGTTTGGTCGGGTCGTCGCCGACGAGTTTGCGAATGCGCTTCACAAGTATCAGTTTCAGCGTTGGGGGAACGAGTGCCTCTACAGTGGTCACACGGGTTTGCCGCTGGAAGCGCTCATCTACTTCGGCCCCACGTACTACCAGCGGCTGAAACATTTGTCCGGTGATAAGATTCACGCGCGACCACGCGGTCCGCTTCAAAACCTCGTCCGACAGCCGACGCATGGCCGCGCGCACGACGGCGGCCTGCGTTTCGGAGAAATGGAGCGCGATTGCATGCTCTCGTACGGAGCCAGCCAGTGGCTAAAGGAGCGCCTCTTCCGCGTGAGTGACTTGTACGCCGTTCATGTTTGCAAAAAGTGCGGCACGATATGCTCCGCCGACACCAATCAGCATGTGTACTACTGCGCCGTGTGCGACCAGTCGGACGACATCAGCCGTATCCAAATCCCGTACGCGTGCAAGTTGCTCTTCCAGGAGCTGATGTCCATGACCATTTTGCCGCGCATCGGCACCACACCACAGTAAGGCGTTGGCGCACAGACCTACTGCGAGGTGGAGACAGAAAACAAGAACAGGATGGAAAAAGCCCCAGAAAGAACCTGGGGTGGCCACGACTTACCGCTAGCTCCCTTCCTTCCCCTTTTCTTCTTCTCGATTGACGGGGTGAAAAGAGAGAGAGAGAGACAGGGAAGAAAGGAGAGGAGAAGGAAAGAGTGTGCGATTGTGTGTGTGTGCGCGCGCGCTTCATCAGCCACCATGCCCACGCAATGCATTGGTTGGACTCTGCGCGAAGACGAGAGGCAGCACGACGAAGGGATCCGAAGTGTTCGCCTCGTGTAACACCATTGAACTTGTTGCAAATGTGCGAAATTCCTCCCTCGAAGAAAGCAAGGGCCGGCGGCAACTCACCGCCCCTCTTACAAGTGTTGACGGCACCGGACTGCTTCGCGGAGCACTCACCTTACGCCGCGAGGATATGTCCGGCACGATGCCATCGTTGCCCAAACCGGAGGTGTGCGCCGCAATCGTTGAATTCTGCGAACGAGACGGTCCTCGGATTGTCTCCAGCTGGCCGCCGAATTGGCTCGGGGCTGCCGAGGCACCGGTCATCGCCGCGTTGATAAAAGGTGACCACAGTTTCAATGAAGAGTATCCCCCCGCCGCGGCGTCGTCTATGGTCGCCACGCCGGTGGGTTCGTCGCCGCCGTCCTCCTGGGTGCCACCAGCCTTTGCGTCACGGCGCGTCGAGATGATGGTGAAGGGAATCGGCGTCACAGACGCCGTGTGGCCCGCGACGCCGTTGCCTCAGACCACCGCCTCCACCCGCAGCGGCAGCGGAGTGCCGACCAACTTTAACAACACGGTGACGACTCCCAACCCATCAAAAACGCCGCCGCCGCCGCTACTGTTGTTACCCGTTCACGTGTGCGCCGTCGTGTCGAGTTCCCCTGATCGCTGCGCCCGCGGATCGAGGCGCACGTGGGGCGCGTGCGTTTTCACCACCAACTGGGAGCGCTGCTTGCGCAGTGGCAGCCGGTGGCTCCCGGATCTGCGCGGACTGGTGCGAAAGGGAGAGCTGGCGCTTGAGAAGCTCTTCGTCCCGGAGCTAAAAGTGCTGCATCGCGATCTCCACGTAGCGTTGCTGAAGGCGGAAGCCGATGCCCCTACCACGGATGGCGCGAAGCTGCGGCGCAATCTTCTGCGACAAGAAATTGAGTGCAGCGATCGGGACGTGGCGACGCACCTACAAGGCCGCACCGACACAACCGCGGACGACATCGCCCTCGTGGACGAGCGCAGCGGCAGCGGGATGGATCGCCTCGAGCGGCTGCTCAACAAAGGGCGCCTGGCGATGCGGGACCTCAGTGTCGCCATGGGACCGGCTTACGAGCGCGACGTGGTGGCAGGTCTGCTGAAAGCATGCGTGCGGCAGGAGATTCTCGTCCGCGACGTCTTCACTACACTGGACGCCTTCGTAGCGACCGTCGTGTACTGCCTCGTTGGTTGCCCCATGGTCGTGGTGCTGCCTCCGGCCGACCCCCCCCATAGGCCAATGACGATTGGTGGCGGAGCGCCGCCTTTGGATGGGCCTGACTCGTCGCTGCGCTATGCTGACATCGTCGCCTACGAGCTTTCTTCGATGTGCGAAAGACTCATGAACGGCAAGAAGCCGCCGCCACCGACCTCCGTGGACGGCGGCTCATCACCACCCAGCTGTCGCGGCCAAGTGGCAGCCAGCGGGGGTGCAAATGACGCTGCCGACACGACGTCTGCCGAGGAGGACGATCCACAGCAACGACAACTCCGTCAAGAGGCCATTGACGAGGCATTGGTCCGAGACGCTGTGTTCGCGGCCACATCGGCGCATCCGCACAGCGGCTGTCTTTCCGTTCCCGTCGTCCCTTTTCGGGGCAAGCGGCACTTACCGTACGCCGTCGCTCGGTTGACAGCCGTCCGCTTTTCTTCACAGGACGGCGGCGCGGCGGGCGACCCGGGCAGCGTGGTGCGGTGGGGCTTCGACGCGCCGCCGCTCGCCAGCCTGATTGGCAGCATGCGGTCAGCCGATGACTATCGCCGGCAGGTCGCGGGTGTGTTGCCATTCTACGCGCCCGCCGCCGCCGCGAATCCTGGGGGAGTGGACCCATCAGCCGCCGCGGCCGGCTCTCCTGCGGTGACGCCGCTGCCCTTGCAAGCGTTGACCTCGCTCCACCCCGCACCACGCGTGGACGTGTCGTTCGATCAGCCGCAGCTCTTGCCATTAGTGCCGGTGTTCCTGACGGCTACGTTGGCGGAGGCTGCCCATCTCGCTGCCGGCACGCTGGTTCGCTGGGCGCAGCGGCAGGAAGAGCTGCCGCCGGACGGCGCTCAGGTGGACGCAAACGACTACCCAAAAATGATTCGCGCGCTGCTTGTGACGATTGGCAAGTCAGCCGCGTCGGGGGGGTCCTCCAGCGGTTCCTACGGTCCCATGTCCTCCGGCGACGTTGAACCGCCGTCTTTTGGTAGTCGGTCCCCGCCGACCGTGGCACCATCTGCGGCCGGGTCGCCGCCGCCTACGCGACCTCAGGCGACCGCTGCCGACGCCGGCATCGGGGATGCCGTGCGTGTTGACGGCGGTCACCATGCCGTGCTGACCCTTCGCGGGCGCCGCGTGAGGTACCTGTCTTCCGCGATGCACCCCGATTTGCCATTTTTCTGAGACCGATCGGCAAGTTTCCTTCTCTCTCTCGCGGGCGTCCCGAGCACTCAAGTTGTGGCGTCCTTTGGAATGCCTCCTCCGATTTCTTTTTACAATCGTTTGTTTGGACACTTTGGTGGCCTTGCCATGGTTGTGTGCCTCCCTTCCAGGTCGTCGTGGTGCAACGATGACTTGTTTCCTTGCGTCGGCGTCCCACACCATCCTCCAACGACCGTCGTGTGTGAGGGCTCGTGTCGGGGTAAGGCTCGGGATTTTGTTTGCTTAATTTCGTATTCGCGATTAACTCGAATCCGAAATAGAGCGAAAGACCAAAACACAAGATATTTTCTGACCAACACGATCGAATGGCCTTGTCCGACGATTGACGCGAGTGAGCCGTATGGGGCGGCCCTCGAAGACTCGCCTACTACACTGCACCTCGAAAGGTCAGCTCCACCGACGACGAGGGCGACGGCCGCAAGTGTTTTCCAACGACGCTGAAATTGAAGTGCTGCGATGTGATCGGCATGCCGCGGTTGGGGTTGGGGTGGGTTGGCTTTGCTGGATGCACCGGCTTGCCACAGTGGGATGGCGCTGGGCTCACGCGACTTCATGCGGCGGGGGGCTGTTCAGGTGGACCAGTTTGAGGGTGCTTACGGGGCTCACTCAGCTTGCTCCGGTCGGGCTTGCTTCGGTAAGGTAACGACGCGGTGGATTTCAGGGGGCACACTCAACTTGAGACGGTCGGTGATTGTTGGCTCGCCACATGCCGCAGCTGACGGCGCTGGATTGCAGAGGGCTGACACAGCTGACTGCGACTGGGAACTCCTGGCTTTACGACTGCACCAGTTTGACGGCGCTGGATTGCACGGGGGCTCACCCAGCTTGCTGCGGTGGGTGGCTCTTGGCTTTCCGACTGCACCAGTTGAACCAGGACGACTCTTGCTGCTACTGTATGAGCGTTTGGGGTCTCCGGCCGTCATCACAGCCGCTGACGGAAGAAGCGTCGCTTTCGCCAGAGTCGGCAGCCTGAGACGCGTTCACGCCGTCACCTCCACTGTCAGTGCTGGGTCGAGTGCCGCTTGCCGAGCTCACGGTCGTGTGTCGGAGGGATCGTCGTGTATGAAGGGATCGTCGTGTGTGGAGGGATCGTCGTCGAATGGAGGGAGGGAGGCCGGGCGGGGGGTTGATGGATCTGAACATGCGAACGCAAAGTTTTTTTTTAGATCGTGTGTCGAGGGTCCCATCATCAGATCGTCGTTGAGCGCTGCTTTACGCCGTAATGCTGCGGAGGAAGACAACCACAAGCAGCCTCCTCTGGTCGGCACGTGTGGATGGGGTTTCCGGTGCGTCGTGAAGCTGGAGGGATCTGAACAATACGAAAGCAACGCGATTTTTTAAACGATGGTTTGCTTTCTTCCAGTCGATCGCGCCTTTCGTTTCACCACGCGAGAAGCAGGGGAGATAGCTCACGTGCGCTACTCTCAGGGAGGGGTCACACGGTGGGAGGGTGTCGCTGAAGTCAGAGCGCGGGCGTTATTTCCACAACCAAAGAAGAGCACAGCAGATAGCTCACGTGTTGTCCCTCCTCCCACAGCCAAAATACGTTTTTCCTACGATGTCGGATTCCGATTCTGATGACATTTCCGACTTGCTTCCGAACCGGTTTGGAGCGACTAGAGGATCCACGGCGGTAGGGGCAGCGGGTGGCCGAACCAGCTTGTCCATGCTCGGCACCGCTGCGGCGGCGGCACCGTCAAACAGCAAAAAGGAGCTTCCCGCTTTGGGCCGTCTCAAGCCCCTGGCGCCTTCTGCCGCGGCGTCCTCCACGACGACCGGGTCGAAGCAAGCGTCCCCCGTCATCAGCGCAGCCCCTCAGACAACTGTCAAGCCGCCCGCGGTGGCTGTCGGCGGTGACGACGACGATTCGGATGATATCGAGTTTTTGCCAGACGGATCGTCAACACCCGCTGCGTCGCCTTCGCGATTGCCCGCCGTGGCGCCGACGACCGCACCGCTGACCAAGCCTGGGCACGTCGCCGATGCCGTGCAAAAGTTCGAGCGACAGGATCAGCCCCTAGCGTCCACTTCAAGCGCGAGGGACCCACCGACGGCCGTGGCCGTTCCCGCCGTGGTCTCCAAGTTCGAGTCCCACCAACGAGCCGGTGGGGAGGGCCACGGCCCATCGACGACATCGGCGTCGTCAAACGAATCACAAAAAAGAGGAGGTGCCGTTTCCCAGCCGCAGCAACCTGACGAAACGCCGGAGTTACCCGCGGACGGCCGAAAGGCGGAAATCGCCATTACAGAGCCGAAGCGCGCACCTCCGGTCCCGCCGCCAAATGTGGCGCTTGTCGCGGCCGCCGATCGCAATGTCGATTTGTCTCCGCCTCCGCCGCCGCCGGTGCTGGCCACCGCGGCCCCCACGCCCGTGGAACCGTCCCCATTGGAACCCGCGTTGCGCGCTCCGGTGCTCCCCCCTCTCGCCGTACCTGTCGCCTCATCAGGGGGTCCCGGAGAGTCTGCCGGCGCCCAAGACGGCGTCGCCCACCTTCTCCAGCGAGTCAACGACCGTCTGGTGGCGCGCGAATCGCTGCTGGCCTCGAGTCGTTGTGGCACGCCGCGAGCACCATCGCCATACCCGTCGGATCCCAACAACGGTCCGCCATCGTCCCGGTTGAGCGTGGCCGATGGCGGCTTGTCGACCCCGCTCCGCCCTGGGCAGGGCTCGATGCTAAACGCACCACCCCCGGGCGGCGCCCTTCCTGGCCGACACAGCGGCGACGTTTCATTCGGTCCTCATTACGGCGCCGTCGCAGCAGCGGCCTCCTCGACGCAGCAGCAAAATCACGTCGACGCCGCGAGCCGAGAACGCCTCATCAAGGAGAACGTCCGCCTCACTGAGGAGGCTTCGGTGCTTGCCGCGGCCCTGGCCAAAGCCAAGAGCCAGCAAACCAACGTTTCTTCGACGTCCGAAGTGGAGCGAGCCCGCCTTTCCGTGGAGGCCGAGCGACTGCGGGAGCAGCTTCAAGAGAGTCGCGAGGAGGTATCCCGGCTCCGCCACGCCATTCAAGTGAGGGCCCGCGAGAGTGAGCAGCACCAAGAACAGCTTTTAGGTGAAATCGAGACGCTCACCGTGACGACCAGTCAACTGGAGAGCGTCTTGGCTGAGAAGGAGGGACAGCTCGCGCACGAGCGAGCCTTGGTGGATCGCTTGAAGGACGACCTGAGGGACAAACACCTCGACGTGCAGCGCCTCCGCGACGAAGGGGCGCGCCAGCGGGAGGACGACGCAAACCGCGTCGACCGCGTGACATCGCTGCTGGAGGACGCCAAGCGACAACGGGCGCAACTGCTGGAGCTGACGGATCGGCTGACCCGCGAGAAGGATGCGATCGCGATGGAGAAGCGGCAGTTCGAAGGTGCCCATCGCGCCTTGCAAAAAGACATTTCCGAAATGAAAGAGCGGTCGGCGCAGGACCTCGCGACGCTCACCCGAGACATGGAGCGTCAGCGCGGCGCCTACAGCGAAAAGGAGCGGCATTTGCAGGCGCAAGTGCAAGAAGAGCGGCGGGCGAAGGAGACAGCGATGCAGCGGGCGGCCGAACGTGAGGAGCAACTGACCCGCGACACCAACAGCCGGACCACCAAGGACGCGTCTCTGCTGGCCAATCTCAGGGACGAGGTGGCACGCCTGCAGCAAGCCAATACCGAGATGACGTCCGAACTAGCCGACAGCCGGGCACAGCTGGCAGCGGCATTGGAGGACCGTCAGCGCGCGCAGGTACAAGCGGCCGAGAACGCCGACGCGGCATCCCGCGTGGCTTCACTCACGGAGGAGCTCAGAAGCCGCGATCATCAGCTGCGATCGGATCACGACGACCACATGAAGCTGCAGCAGCGAGCCCTCGCACAGCAGCGCGATATTGAGGCACTCCGCGATGCGGTGGCGGCGAGCCAGATCGACAAGGACCGAGCCGACCAACGAGCCGCCGATGTGGCACGCCGGCTTGAGGAGCTGTTGTCCAGTGACGATCATGTGCTCTCTGAAAATACGCTGCTGCGCCAGGAGCTCGACCGCGTCGCCGTGGAAGATGACGCGCTGCGCAGGGAACTCGGCTCGGCGCAGTTGTCGCTCGAGCAACTGAACGACCTCTGTGCCGAAAACGAGCGCCTCAACGCTGAGTGTCAGCGGCTCGCCGAGGAAAGGGCGTCCCTTGTGCGTGACAACCAGCGGCTTCAGGATGACGTCCTCACCTACCGCGCGGAGCTACAATCCTTATACGTCGCGGGCGGCTCGTCCAGTGGCGTTAGCGTCGCGGCTCCAGCTCATTTTTCTGAGAGGAGCCGCAGCGCGCCGCGAAAAGCCGGCACAACGTTAGAACCCGCGGGTCCGCTCCGCGCCCCCGCGACCACCTCCGCGGCCGGAGGTGCACGGCTGACGACGCTTCGGACATCGATCGGCAGCCGAGGCGCGACGACCACGGTTCCACCGTACGCAACGGGCGCCAAGGTATTCTTTTGAGCGACTCACGCGACGACGTTGACGGAGAATGGTATGCCATCTGAGAAGGCCGAGGCACAACCGACGACGAGCCCTTTGCCCCTGCCACCCGTTTTTTCCCCTCTAGCTAACCGTTGTACGTGAACAGATCAAATCACAGTCGCAGCATGTCGACCAAGCACCCCGGGTTTGCGAATCATGAACGAACTTTGACGATCCTTCTTCGTTTTCCTCTCACAGGAAGAAGTCCATTTCCTCTTCGCACCACCTCTTTTCTCCCGTCACGTCTGTCCTCCACCGATGCCAGGCGCGTCGATACGGGAGAAGTTCAACTTGTCTGCGCAGCTGCCGTGGGAGCACCCAACCAGGGGTCGCGCGCCCTTCCGGAGCGGATCTCCGTCGCCCCTCGGCCTGCGCGGCACGTTTCCAGCACCGATCCATTCCGAGGCGTTGTGTCGCAGTGCTTCGAGCGTCACCGCCCAGTCACAACGATCGTCCAGTCGATGCGAGGAGCTCAACCGGGGAGGAGGCACCATGCCCACCGCACCTCCACGGTCAAATTCGGCGCGGTCGCAGCAGCCTCCTTCTGTGCCCAGCCTCCCACTACACGGTCACCCGTTTCGTCCGTCGAGTGCGCATCCGCCCGAGGACAACAGCTGCTTTCGCAGTTTCACCGTGAATGACGGCGACGCCACTGGCCGGTCGATCTCGCAGCCGCAAACCGCGAGGAGGACCACGGCACCGGCGACAACAGTGAACAAAGAACCGCCGTCACAGTTTACGGACGATGAGAGAGCAGCCGCAGCGGTGGCCCCACCGCAGACGAAGGTCCTAAAGAGTTTCAACACTGCCCTGCTCAAAGCCGCCAGTCGCAAGCCCACCCGACAGACCCCGAGATTGGAGGCGGCAGTGCGACACGACGTGGCCCACGCAATTGCGGTTCGCTTTTTCGGGGACGTCCGAGCTGCGCCTACTCAGCCGGTAACCGACGCTGCCAGCCAGCCGCACGCCACCGCGCCTCTGGAAAAGTTGGACGCATCAGCATTTGCCACGGGAGGCACTCAGCCCCTCCTCTTCACTTTGGGTACGACCGCTTCCTCTCAGGGGCTTCCTCCCCGCAGCAGACCGCAGCAGGCGTACACGGCGGCGGGCTCGATGAAACGCGTTCACCACGACCCACTGATCGCCGCTGCCTATTTCACCGGACGAAAGACGACGGTGGCCCAGCTGCCGTGGAGCGCCGTCGCCGCTAATGGCCAAGAGGCTGCCGGGACGCCAACGCGGCGCCCAGAGGACGCGTCTCTTCAGCAGCCCAACTTTGACGAGTCGCCAGCAGGCAGCAAGACGACGACGGCAGCGACCGTTCGCCGCGACGATGAGACCATCGCGCACCTCGCCGCGCAGGTGTCCCGCGTTTCGGACGATATTGCGGAGCTGCTGTGCCGCTACGTCCCGTTGACGCCACAGCCCGATCCAA
>ERZ1292633.4469-Hain-H41-02um-R1-4469-length-12937-cov-11_pt1 | contig 12937 bp, 8 predicted proteins | sample MGYA00564406_ERZ1292633 | MGnify/ENA primary metagenome ERZ1292633 (study PRJEB36523, sample SAMEA6512639) | groundwater metagenome | collected 2019-01-08 | study: AquaDiva: Metagenomics assemblies of 32 groundwater samples
TGATTTGTAAGGATAGGTGCCCATTTCTTTGGAACCGGACCAGTCGCCGGAAGCGGTGAGAGAAGTAACATTCTCGGCTATCCAGCTTAAAGTAATGGAATTGGGATATTCTATGATATTAGGCCCATTGAATACGATATGAGGAGAGCATTCGGTATAAGGGTTCATTTCCGGATAATTGAATTGTTGGCCGTCTTTACTGACTAGAACTAATTTATAAATATAAGTGGTGGCCGGCGCTAAATTAATGTCATCATAAGAGAAACTTGAATTGAAAGGCGAAGGTTGAACAGTACTGCTAAGGGTTGCTTGAGTGATTAAATTGCCGTCTCGATAAATAGCGTATTGATAAGCGTCTGTTACGCTGTATGAAAGAGTGAAGCCAACAATACAACTGTCGTTTTGTTTAATCGGAGTCGCTGTCTGACTGTTTAAAGTCGGGGAACCGGACGCTCCTCCTCCACCGCCTCCTCCTCCCTCTTCGCATTCGTCGTCGTACGTATGTAAAACAGCGCCAGATAAATTCTCTAAACGACAATTGCCGTCTCTGCTCAAAAAATCAACGCCTAATATACCTCCTATTGCAATTTCAGCTATTGCTAGATGAAAATTTACCACAGTATTTATCACTGTGTCTACTACATCTACTATATCTTCCAACACATCTGCAACAACATTAACCACAGGCGCAGCTTGAGCTTGTTGAGGGACGGAAAGGAAAATCACAGCAATTATTAAAATCAAACTAAGGAATCTATAATAGAGTCTATTCATCTTATTTAAATTGTATTGCTCTAAATAAATAAAAGCAATAGCAAAACTGTGGATAACTTTGGATAATAAAAAGGGCAAGGAAGACGGGATTTATTTTTTATTATTCAGTTAAATGTGCTATCATTAGATTAAATTATATCCAAAAGTATTTTTATGATCAAAAAGATTTTAATTGCAAATAGAGGAGAGATTGCTTTGAGAATTATTAGGACCTGTAAGAAAATGGGAATTGAAAGCGTGGCTTTGTGCCCGGAGAAGGGGCAAGAGCCAAATTTTTTGGAAACTTCTTTAGCAGACGAATACTATTTTTTAGAAAAAGAAGGAGTTCAGGGATACTTGGATATTAAAAGAATTTTGGAAATTGCCAAGAAGGCAAAAGTTGACGCCATTCATCCCGGCTATGGTTTTTTGGCCGAGAATTGGCTCTTTGCTAAAATTTGCGAAAAGAATAAAATAAAATTCATCGGACCCCATTATTCGATTTTAAAAAAATCGGAAGATAAAATCGCGGCGAAAAAATTGGCAAAAAAGCTTCAAATTCCGATTCTGCCGATGTCAAACAAACCTATAAACTCACCCACAGATTTTAAAAAGTGGGCTTTCAAAATTGGTTATCCCTTGGTATTGAAGGCGAGAAAGGGAGGGGGAGGGATTGGAATTAAAGTAATAGGCGAGCAAATTACGACCGGAGAAATTTTTGCTTTGCTTCTGAGAGCAAGGAAACAAATGTCAAAAATCTTTGCTGACACCGAATTTTTTCTTGAAAAATATTTACCAGGAGTAAAACATATTGAATTTCAGATTGTTGGCGACGGGAAAAATTTTATTCATCTCGGGGAAAGGGAGTGCTCAATCCAAAGGCGATTTCAAAAAATTTTAGAAGAGGCTCCATCGCCGAGCATAGACCAAGAACTAAGAGAGAAGATGGGAAAAATGGCCTTAAAATTGGCAAAGGCGTTAAGGTATAAAACTATAGGGACGGTTGAGTTTTTATTAGACAAAAACAAAAATTTCTATTTCATGGAAATTAATCCAAGAATCCAGGTTGAGCATATAGTAACCGAAGCCATTTCTGGAATTGATCTGGTTGAGCATCAAATAAGAATTTCTCAAGGAGAAAAATTAAAATTTTCTCAAGATGAGGTTAAATTCCAAGGCTGGGCGATAGAAGCAAGGATAAACGCCGAAGATCCTTTTTCAAATTTTAAACCTTCTAATGGAAAAGTAAAGAGATTTTTACCCCCTAAAGGAGATGGTATTTTTTTTCATACCTTTTTACGCGATGGCCAAGAAATTTTTCCTTACTTTGATTCCCTTTTGGCAAAGGCGATAAGTTACGGAAAGGACAGAGAGGAAGCAGTCTCAAGGCTGAAGAAAGCCTTAGACAAAACAGTAATTGAAGGGATAAAAACAAACATTCCTTTTTTAAAAACACTACTTGAAGACAAAGAATTTTTGGAAGGTAGCTTCACTAATGATTTTATTGAGAGAAGCGGAATTTTAGAAAAAATTAAAATTCCGGAAATTTGCAAAGTTTTTATCCCAGGAAAAAAAGAAATTTCAGTTTTAGCCCCGATTTCAGGTCAGATTGTTGAAGTTTTTGTTAAAGAGGGAGATTTTGTCAAAGAAGGTCAAAAGCTTGTTTTGCTTTTGGCAATGAAAATGGAAAATGAAATTTTAGCGGATAGAGAAGGAAAAGTAAAAAAAATTTTGGCGAAAAAAGATCAAAGTGTAAAAAAAGATGATGTTTTAATAATTTTTTAGAATGAAAATTTTGGAACTTAAAAAAATTGATTCTACTCAAAAAAAGGCGCTGCAATTGGCAGAAAAAGGAGAGAAGGAGTGGACGGTAGTTTTGGCAAAAGAGCAAGAGTTTGGAATTGGGAGAAAAAGCGATTTTTGGTATTCTCCAAAAGGCGGACTCTATTTTTCAATAATTTTGCCGGAGAAAAAGATTGAGGATTTAGAAATTTTGACAAATTTGGCCGCCTTTTTAATTTCGAAAATAATTTTTGAAGAGTTTGGAGAAAAACCTTTTATTAAATTTCCAAACGATGTTTATTTGAGGGGGAAAAAGATTGCTGGAATTTTAACCCAAAATGTAATTTGCGGCAGGAAAAAAATTTCTGTTTTGGGAATCGGCCTCAACACAAACATCAAAAATTTCCCGGCAAATTTAAAAGAAAGGGCAACTTCACTTCTCTTGAAATTTAAAAAAGAGGTCGACAATAAAAAATTTTTAAAGAGGATAATCGGAGATTTAAAGAAAGCTTTAAGAGAAATTAGTCAAAATTATGTTTGAAGAAGAAATTGAAAAACAGCGCCAAAAAGGGAAATTAACAGCTAGAGAGAGAATTAATCTTTTATTAGATTATGGAAGTTTTGTCGAATTAGATCCCCTTGTTGAAAGCCGTTTTGAAGAATTGGGAATGAAAGGGAAAAAAATTCCCGGGGATGCGGTTATTACAGGTTTTGGGAAAATAAATGGTAAGGGGATTTTTGTTTTTTCTCAAGATTTTTCAAAGATTGGGGGGACTTTGGGAGAGGCGCACGGAAAAAAAATCGTCAAGGTTTATGGCCTAGCAAAGAAAACTATGTGTCCGATCGTGGGAATTTATGATTCTGGAGGGGCAAGGATTCAGGAAGGAATTTTTGCCTTGGATGGCTACGGAGAAATTTTCAGAGAGGAAATTTTGGCCTCGGGAGTTATTCCCCAAATTTCAATTATAGTTGGACCTTCTGCTGGAGGCGCTTGTTATGCCCCGGGTCTTTCAGATTTTATTTTTATGGTCGATAAAATTTCTTTTATGTTCATTACTGGCCCTGAAGTGATAAAAAAAATCACTGGAGAAGAGGTTTCTTTTGAGGATTTGGGAGGGTCAAAAATTCATTCTCAAATTTCGGGCTGTTCCCATTTTTCTTTCAAAACCGAAGAGGAATGCTTTTTGGCGGTAAAAAAACTTTTGTCTTATTTACCCCAAAACAATCTTGAAAATCCTCCTTTTAAAAAAGGAGATTGGGCTGAATTTTTTGAGAGCGAGGAAAACCCAAAATTATTGGAAATCATTCCAAGGAAACAACAAAAAGTCTATGATATGAAAGAAATAATTCAAGAAATTTTTGACAAAAATTCATTTTTTGAGGTTCAGGCAAATTTTGCTCAAAATGCAATATGCGGTTTTGCCAGATTGTCAGGTTATGTCGTAAGTATCGTCGCCAACCAACCAAAAATTTTGGCTGGGGTTTTAGACATTAATTCCTCAGACAAAATTTCAAGGTTTGTTAGATTCGCAGATTGTTTTAATATTCCAATAATAAATCTTGTCGACTGCCCGGGATATTTACCGGGAAAAGATCAAGAGTGGGGAGGGATAATAAGACACGGAGCCAAAATATTATTTGCTTTTGCCGAGGCCTCTGTTCCAAAAATTTCTTTGATCTTAAGAAAGGCTTTTGGCGGGGCTTATATTGCTTTGGCCTCAAGATATTTGGGTTTTGATAAGGTTTTGGCTTGGCCTTCGGCCAAAATTGGAGTGATGGGGGCTGAACAGGCAGTAAAAATAATTTTTAAAAAGGAAATTGAAAAAGAACCGGAAATTGAGAAAGAAAAAATTTTAGAGATTGAAGAAAGACAATCTGCTACAGAGGCGGCAAAGTACGGGAGAATAGATTTTATTATTGAGCCTGACCAAACAAGACAAATTTTAATTAAAATTTTAGAAGTATTATTAGAAAAAAGAGAGCCGAGAGTCGCAAAAAAACACGGAAATATCCCGTTATGACCGCAAAGCAGGTTTAGATATTTTTATCCTCAGAATTAGATTTTATAGGAAGAAGGCCTAAAAAAAACAGAAAAAACAGAAAAAAGAAACCGAACAGACTGGGATTTAAAAATCCCCAAAACCCTAATATTCCTGCAAATCCCAAATAGCCCCAAGAATTAAATCTTTTTTTCATATTTTATTTTTATCTAAAATTTATAATAAGCGGATAATGCCGACCCTTTAAATATCCAATAATATTATATAAACTTTATATTAAAGAGGCAAGGACGGCCTGAGAAAAAACGCTCTTTCATTATTGTTTCGGAATAAGAATAACCATCCGCAAAAACCACTTTTGAAGAAACAAAAGCCAGTCGTCTCCTCGCCATTAAATTTTTTATTTCTTCAGAAAGGCAAATCCGAATCGCCCCGCTTTTTGAGATGTTTAAAATGCTTATTTTCCCGGGCTTCAAATCATAATCAAGGCATTTGAAAAAAGATTCTTTAATAGACCAAAAAACAGCTATTCCCGAAGAAATCGAAAGATTGTTGTCGGAACATAATTTCTTCAAAAAAACGACCTCCTTATTGGTTATCACTGGCCCAATAAAAAGCCGATTATTCAAATCAACTTTAAGATGCTCAATGTCGATTCCAATTCTATAAGGCAGCGGAACTATTCCCACACCCGCCAAGTCATTCTTGTGGGAAATAGATATGTCCATTGATCGGCCTACAAGCGGCCGGCCGGTTTTTGAATGCCTGATTTTTTTCCCGGTTAATTCATAAACCAATGAACGCGCCAGCGCTCTTTGTTTTTTTATGTCCCATTTATTCATTTTTGTATTCTTTTATTGTTAGCCCCCCTCTCCTTCCTTTATGTTCGCCGATTTTTTTCATAAAAACGCCGATCATTTCAACTATTGTTTCTCCTTTTTCATTGACCAGCGCGGCATTTCCTTCAAGACCGCTCGCGGTAAATTTTACCGCTGACGGAATGGCGTAAACACGGCTGGAAATTTTCGTATCGGAAAAAACAGAAAGCTTGGAAATTCTCACTGGTATTATTTTAAAATCGGGATTCAACGCTGTGGCGACAAGCGCCTGAAATAAAACATCAATCCACTGAATCAATTTGTCGTAAATTCCAAGCCTAAGCACCGGAAACAATTTAGAATTGTCCACAACAAGACAAAGATTACCGCCTTTATCAATAAGCGCTTTGGATACGGTTTGAAATGCCGGCCCATAGAATAATATGCTGTCATTTAAATTAAAATCCGAATAAAAATCTTCTTTGACGATTTCTTTCTCCGGCTTTATTAAATCATAATGTAACGCTTTTTGGCGGTTATTGCCCTCCGCCTCGCCATAGAAATGAGTTATGTTGGATTTTATGGAAAAACCGTGGAACCTATTTTTATTTTCTGCCTCAAAAAGGCATTCCACCGGCTCATTTTTTACAACTATTGGATTCTGTATGACAATATTCTTAAGAATCGGAAATTTTTTAAAATATAAATTTCCCAAGCAAAGAAACATGCTTATTCCCACACTGGCAGGCACATAGCTTACGCCATTTATTTTATGGTCTTTCAAATAAACATCTTTGGAAAAATCAAAGTATTTTTTAAAAACTGGCTTAGGCATCGCAATAGCAAACGGGTCTGTTATTAATCGACCTATTAAAAGCTCAAATTGTCTTAAATTATTCAAAGGAAAATTACAAAACAGGTCGTCGTAGTCGTCTAAATAATAAACGGGTTTACTATTGGAGGCGGTTAAATCGAACAAAAACAATTCATTTGCCTTTTCGGGCTTAAGCAAAGAAGCTCCATACTCCTTAAGTTTCTGGAGTACTCCTTTGTCGCCTGTCATTCCCACTCCGTCCCAAGGCGGAAAATGAACCGTAATTGCGGAAGAGCCGATTTTTTTTAAAACCAAGTTGGCTTCTTCGGTAAGCCCGCTTACCAATGCGTTTGCCGAGGTATAAATGCTTTGCCCGGCGCTTCCATATTTTGAAATCACGGATGAAAAATTTATTATTCTTTTCAGCTTGTATTTAAGCGAAAGGTTTAAAATATTTGAAGCCGGGATAACTTTATTGTTAAATTCATAATCTATATCTTCATCGGTTTTATCTTTCAAAAATGCGATTTTTACCGTGCCCGCGCCGTTAATCACTAAATCGATTTTCTTGTGTTTTTTGATTATCTCGGAAAATAATCCTTCCATTGCGATAGCGTCGCAAGCATCCAAAGTTTTATAATATATTTTATGATTTTCTTTTTTTAATTCCGCGATATTGGCGCTTACAAGCTTATTTTTCCCCACGCTTCTTCCGACAAGATAAATTATCGGTCTGTATTTTTGAGAAATCTTTTTCACAAGCAAAAAAGTAATGCCTTTCGCTCCGCCAATCGCCAAAATAACGGATTCTTTATTTAAGTCAACTTTTTCTTGTTTCTTATTTTTTATAATTTTAGGTTCAAACACAAATCTTTTCCCGTCTTTATATAAAACGTCAATCGCGGAAAAGTCACGCGTTTCTTTCGCAGTAATATCAAGAATAGTTTTGGCATCTTTAGTCTTATTAAAATGAATGGATTTAACAAACATCCCGGGCGATTCTTTTTTTAATGATTTTAAAAACGACATAATACACTGGATATACGGACTCGCTCCAGAACCGGTAGGGTCTCCCGAAGAAAGCAATATTAAATTAAAATCGTCAGTTTTTATCGTGTTTACTAACTTTCTAAAAAATCTAAAAATATATTGGATTTTATTAAAATCCAATTCAACGCCATCGGCTTGTAATATTATATTTGGCCGCTCTTTCTCTGCTCTCTTTTTAGTAAACAATGCCGCCATTTTTCCCAAAACATCTTTACTTTTTCCCAAAATATCCGCTATATCCACCGCAAAAAGTTTTCCGCTGCCTTCCTCATCCCATGGATAGGTTTTCAAGGGCGTTTCAACCGGCGAGAAAACATATCTTTTAAAATTTGTTTCTTTTGCTAGTTGGGCGGATTTCGCGGGAATTCCTTTTTCCGCCCTTTCAAGATAGGAGACGGCATCTTTTACGCTTACAAATTCAGAGGTGTTGAAATCTTCGCCCGGTCTAATATTTGCCTCATTAAGCACAGTAAGCAAAATATCCGCCTTTTTAATTGAATCTATGCCTAAATCTTCCTGAAATTTATCTTCAATTGATATTTTTTCAATTTCATAACCCGTAATTTTACCAATCGCCTTGTTTATTAAAGAAAATAATTTACTATTAATTGGATTTTTAGACCCGATAATCGCCTCGTTGTTTTTTTTAAGAAAATCGGAAGCTAATTCAATTTTTACCTCTTTTCCGGCGGAAGATAATATATCATCGGCAAAAACTGAAAATAATTTTTTATTGCCGATTTCCAAAAAATTAAAGCATCTTAGACTGTAAATATTCTCAATCTGGCTTATGAAATCAACCTTGGTTATAATTTGATTTAAAAAGATATTTTTTATATCTTTTTTTTGAAAATTATCTTTGTCTATTAATTTATTTAAAACCGATGAAAATATCGGAATCTCCGGCGCCTTGCAAGAAATTTCTTTGTGCTGAAAATGCTTCTCCATTCTCTTTTTGACATCATTTAAATAGGGCGAATGGTAAGGCTGAGGTATGTTGTATAAAATTTTATGTCTTATTTTTTTCTCCTCCAATATTTTAGAAATATTATCTACGGCATTTTTAGAAACTGAAATTGCGGTCTGTTTGGGACTGTTCAAATTACTTATATAATAATCTTCTTTATTTAAGATAGTTTTTAATTTTTTGGCATCCGTGTTCACCGCAATCATAAAACCCGCAAAATTCGTTGAGGGGCAAAAATGATCCCTGTAATAAACAATTTCAAACATTTCCTCAAAAGATACTATCCCGGCAGCTACAATGGCCGCATATTCTCCAAAACTATGCCCGGTAACAATTTTAGGATAAATCTTAAGCGACTTAAGAATATCAAAAATAGCCAGCTCTAATGTGAACAAGGCAAGATTTGCCACGGCAGGCAATATTTCCTTTTTGATTTTATTTGGATTCAAAACATAATCGGATATTTTAGGAAGGTTAAATTTTTTAGCCAGCAAATCCGCCTGAGCAAATTTATCTTGGATTATTTTGAAATTAAGATATTCTTCCTTAAACATGCCAGGGAAAGCTCCGCCTTGACCGGGAAAAATAAAACATCGCCGGGAAAAATCAACGCCTAAATATTCATCCATTGAAATACCATATCGCCCAAAATAATATCCTTTATAGTTGTTCATTGTAATTCACTTCTTTAATTAATTTAAAAATCGGATAATTATTCTTTTTCGCCAAAGAAAGAGGCGCCAATAAAAGACAAGAAATATTATTTCTTTCAACGCGCGTCTTTGTTTTGTTTAATTTTTCATCGCAAAAAACTAAAATTATAATATTCCCCCATCTCTCAATTTCTCTTACCGCAATGCCTAGGGCTGCCGGAAAAGAGCAGAGATCTGAATCAACATTAAAGTTTTTCCCTTTAAAATCGAAGGCATTACAAATTCTTCCGGCAATGACATTGTTTAAAACTCCGTGGCCTGTATCTTCCGTAATCACGGGAAATCTATTTTTATAATTCACCATATAATCTAAAGATTTTTTATCAACAAAATCTAAAGCGTCCTTAAATTCAAAATATCTTATCCTTTCTACAAAATCCAAAGCGAAGTCTAGCCCCAACGAAAATGCGGCAATGACCGAAACCCTTTCTTTATCAAAAGAATTTATATCAATATTTGATCTTTCAAAAGCATCAACCACGCTAGCCAGCGCCAATAATTGAGTCTTGTCTATGGAAGGAATGCTTTTTAATGGAATTTTGAAACTTGTCGCCAGCGACTTGATATTAATTTTATCGGGCTGCGCAAAACCGTTTCCTATTATGGAAATTTTTTCTTGCGGTATTTTATTTTTTTCCAATCTAATTAATTTATCGCCGCCCCTGAATTCATCTAAAATAAAATGATAATTTATGTTCCCGAATCCGAAAGAAGAAATCCCAAATCGCAAAGGTTTATCTTTGCGTAAAATATTAACCGGAGCATTATTTAAATAAACCGCTCCACTTTGAGGCGCTAGTGACGATTTAATATATTTCGAAGGCGGAATAACTTTATTCTCAAGCATCAAAATACATTTAAGAATACTAGCGGCGCAAGCAGCGGCCTTTGTGTGTCCAATAAGAGATTTTATCGAACCAATCGGAATTCTTCCCTTATTAAAAAACTCATTTAACGACTTGATTTCCATAGCATCGCCTATTTTGGTGCCAGTGCCATGGCATTCAATATAATCAACGCTTTTTTTATCAATTCCGTCATACGCCCGCTCATAAGCCAGGATTTGTCCGCCTAAAGATGGAGAAAATAAACTGGAACTTCTGCCGTCGCTTGAACCGCCTACCGATCTTACTACGCCATAAATTTTATTTTTATCCCTCAGCGCGTCCTCCACTCTTTGGAGAATAAAAATAACCGCTCCTTCACCCTGCGATAATCCATCGGCCGACTTATCAAATGGATGACATATCCCAGCAGACATAGCGCCAACCTTACTAAATAAAACAAAAGTTTCCACGCTCAAATTACCTTCTATACCACCCGTAATCACCAGATCAGTTTTATAGCTTCTCAAAGCTCCAACTGCTACATCTAAAGCAGCCAAAGACGAGGCGCAGGCCGCATCAATAAGAATCCCCTCACCGCCAATATCAAATCTTTTTTTAATTGCATTCAAAACCGAAGTTGTAAAAGCAGAGGCAATTTTGGCGCGCTCATTAAACTTATCGTCTTTATTAAAATGTTTTTTAATTGCCTCAAAAATCCGCTTGCCATTTTTCAATCTGCCCCTTTTAATGTATTCCTTAAATGACCTTTCTCTGTGCAAGAAAATTTTCTCCAGAATAAAAGATTCTTCCATTTCCATGCACCCTAAAAACACAGATGTGTTTTTTTGAGCCTTTTTCAGTGATCCCGAACGCAAGCAAGATAAAGCCTGGCGAGTCGCCTCAATCGACATAATTTGCAATCTATTATTATTTGAAAAATCTAATCCGGAATTTTTACATGTTTCTTTAAGCTGATCGTCGCTAATAAAAGCCGCCTTATTGGAGTACGCCTTGTCTTCTTCGTTTTTATCACTGCTAAAATATAAATGTTTTTTAAACCGTTCTTCGGGCATTTCCCTTATTGAACAATGCCCGTTTAAAATATTGTCCCAAAACGCTTTTGGATTATTCGCTTCTGGTAATACGCAACCGATTCCCACAATACAAACATCATTATTATTGCAATAAAAATCCTTTTTCATTTTTCTGTATAAATTATATTAATTCTATCTTATCTTCTTAAGATACACTATCAACTTTTTTTCATCTAAAAATTTTATACTTAACGCGCCGACAGCCCAACTGAACGCAAAAATAAAAATCATCCAAATAAAATAAATACTTGCTGGATTATTCAGGGGTAAACGGTCTTTCATTGCATAATGAAAAACGCCGTTTACGAACATCATTGAAACATAAATCCACAAAATTCCCTTGCTGTAACTGTTAATAATTCCGTATTTCTTAAAATTGATTTTTCCCAAAAAAAACGTTCCCAAAACAGAAAGAACCAAAAACAATCCCATTGTCGCCAGAACAAATCCAGTTTTTGGCTGAAATATGTCCGGACTCCATACATTATTGTTATTAATGGGCGGCGAAATTACATTTGTCGCCACGGCAAATACAAGAAACGCAATGCCTAAAAACAATGAAATTGTTCTAAATTTAAAATCGTTCCCACGCTTTAGTTGATAGTGCGCAAATAAAAATCCAAATCCCACAACGCCAAACCAAGGCAAAAACGGCCAAAAAATAAAATGATTAATGTTGCCGATAAAAATATCAATAAAATAATTATTGCTAATATTTGTTAAAAAATTTCTCAATAGCGGAGCCATTAAAATAGCTGCGGAACTTAACAAAAAAATAACGCGTTCAGAGAAATAACTCATTAAAAATGCGATTACCACAAAAGACAACCCTACAAATTGAAGAATATTCCAAGAAAAAACGTATTTAATGCCCCAAATCGCCAAATTCATAAAAAATCCAACAAACAAAAGAAAAATCGCGATCTTTATTGTTTTTCTAAATTCATAATCTTTACTGATTCTAAAAACATAGCCCGCAAGCATAGGAAGAATGGTTAAAAACAAACCCAAAAACATAAATTTATCCGTTATCTTATAAAAAAAACTCGAGGTATCGTCAAAGCCGTAATTATCATTAGTAACCAACATCATGTGCGCATGGACAAAGATCATCGCTGCCACAGATATAAATTTCACGATATTCATATTACCATCTATCATGCCACAAAATCGGAAGAAGTGGAACTCTCGGGAGAAATCGAGACAGAAAAAGCAGTCAAGACCAAGACTCTGTGGATAACTTTGAATAATAAAAGAGGCTCTAATGCTTTGAGCCTCTTAATCTTATTTGAGCCTCTTAATCTTAAATGAACTATCTGGCAGTGATATTCCCCTTTAAAGGAAGTTTGACCGTTAAATTCCTGTCTTTATCAGCCAAAGCAAACACTAAAAAATAACTATCCAGAGATTCGAGATTATCTGGTATTTTGAAATATAAAAACCCTGACTCACCCTTCATCTCTTTCTCTTTTAAATCTTTCTCTATTTTGCTGTTTACAGAAGCTGTGTGCGCAGCAGAAATCGGATAACCAATACCGTAGGTCCAAATACCCCAAGCAACCATTCTTCCAGCATAAGACTTTTTTATTAGCACAAAGGCTCTTTCAGCGGAAATAGTAGGAATACTCCTACTTTCGGTCTGAATAAAAACAGTCTCAACTCTATAGTTTTTGTTGCCGATATCGCCAATAGAAACGCTCACATATACAGGAAGCAGTCCGTCTTTTGCCAGACTTGTGTTATCAAAATACACATCCGCATCCTCTTTTGTCTGAATCGGATAAGCGATGATCGTTATCCCCGCTTCCGCATTAACAGCTTTTATTCCCGTTTCCTGAAAAGTTTTTACATCAGGAATGCCTGTTCTCGGATTATAACTCGCGCACCCAATTCCTAAAAACATAATCGCCACTACCAATAATCCTATCAATACAATCTTTTTCATTTTACTCCTCCTTTTTATTAGTTATTTGTTTTGGTTTTTAATCAGTCATCACACCCTCTATACACCCATATATAAACGAGTTAAACTCGTTATTTTTTAAATAGCTGACTTTGTTTCATTATACTCGGATTTAATAAAATGTCAATAGTGGAAGGGTAGCTGAAATCAGGGGAA
>ERZ1292633.3463-Hain-H41-02um-R1-3463-length-15338-cov-5_pt1 | contig 12935 bp, 7 predicted proteins | sample MGYA00564406_ERZ1292633 | MGnify/ENA primary metagenome ERZ1292633 (study PRJEB36523, sample SAMEA6512639) | groundwater metagenome | collected 2019-01-08 | study: AquaDiva: Metagenomics assemblies of 32 groundwater samples
ACAGCCTCGCCGTGTGGTTGCGGAACGCCTCCGTCCACAGGGCACCCACGGGGGACGCGATGGTCGATGGGGCAGCAACATCCGCCACTGCGGCCACGGCAACGCCGAATAGGACCATGGTGAGCAGCACGACGATCGTTTGCAGCGGCGAGTTGCAATAATTTCGCAAGTGGTTGCCTCGGCAATTTGGCGACCACGCTGTGGTTTGTGGCTCTAGGACGTTCCAGAATGGTCGCACGGCGGGTACTTTGGGGTCGCGGCGCCGAGGTGTGACGAAGCATGGTTCGCCGCTACGCCGAACCATTGCTGGTGCCCTTTCGTTCGCGTTGCTGGGGCCTCTCGCCGTTTTGTTCAACGGCGATCCGAGCATCGATTGGTAAACTGTTGCTGCCGTCGCTGTTGTCATCGATATTGTGTTGTCTGTTGTTGTCGATGTTTGTGTTGTTGTCAATGTTGTGTTCTAGTCGATGTTTGTGTTGTATTCGATGTTTGTGTTGTTGCCGATGTTTGTGTTGCTTTGCGCGGAAACTGTCGGTGGCAACGGCTTTACACGGAAGTTTTGGTCGACGTTGGTTTGCGACGTTGTTGTCCAAAGGTCAAGTCAGGAGGCTCACCAACACCAGAACCCTGCGATAGTGAATTTTTCCTTGTAGTTTCGAAAGAATTCGCTTTGTGACTGCGACAAAATTGCGATTTCGCGAGTTTGCTGCGGGGTGTCTCTGTCAGAGAGAGCAGAAAAAGTTTTGTTGAGTGCTTCGGAAAAAAAACTCCGTCTGTCGGAGGGGAAGGACGTCAGTTTCACCAACAAATGTCATTTTACTCTCTTTCCTTCCATCAGTTGCGAAGTGTAGGTCAAGAAACAGAGCGACCCTCGCCCGCAGAGAGATTTGCCGAGAAGTGGTCAAGAAGGAGATTTTCCCCCTCCGATGTTCCGTTGGAGCGTCTCTAACGCGGCCTTTTTCGTGATTCTTGTCGCTGCGGTCGGTTTGCGCCGGCAGCTGCGTTGTTGACCTTTTGCCCCGCGTCAAGAGACACCGCTGCGGCATCGTTTGAAGCTTCTTCTTGAGCACCCAACGCGCTGTCTCTTGAACGCACGGGAAGGGGGGGCTCCTCTAGGCCGCCGTTGCCCCCCTTGAGCGCCCCGTCCTCCTCCTCCTCCACCTCCACTTTATCCCTATGGGAGGGAACCGCCGCCGCCGCCGTGCCGTCACAAGACGCGCAGCCGCTGCATCCGCATTGTGCACAACGCAGCTCGCCCGCGGCGCGCTTCGCTCGCGGCACGCGGCACGCGCACACCGTCCCAAAGGCAGTGTCGGCGCTGCGGACGCAAGCGGTGCAGCACGCCCTTTCGTACCCTGGAATGTTCCACAGTTTGATCAATTCGCCGTCGATCCATTGCACTTTGCCGCAATAATGTAAAAGGGACTCCGAAATCGTCCCAGTGCGGAACGCATCGAATACAAAGCGTGTGCGATCCCGGTTCACCTGTGCCACGGCCCATAGTGCCTCCACGCGGCGAGTGCCGGTACTTGGCGCCGCGACGGCGTCACGCATGGCGGCTTCGAACTCGTCCAAGCGCGAGGCGATGGCGTCCAGGCCAGCCGGCGGCCTCGGCATCCCGGGTCGAATGCGGGGCATGGGAACTCTGATTGCCGTCTACAAACTTTTGTTTTAAAACGCAGAGGAAGAAAGAAATTGTCCTCCTTTAACTGTGATGTCTGAAAGGGGGAACAGACTGTTGATTCAAAAACATACGTGTCAATATTTTAACCGTTCGCCGATCAGCAGAGCAAGCCAACCCACGACACGTTCGAAGGGCTTCGAGGGCAAATACCTCAGGAATGGGATAGAGCAGCATGTTGTCACGGAGCGAGCACCTCGTTGACTGCCCATCACCTCGTTCGCGTCTACCACCCGTAAACATTCTCATCCGTCGGTCGTCGCGTCTTCAAGAAGGGTAACGTGCTGCCGGAGGTCGTTGGCGAGACTCCGCCGAATCGCCAGCGGCGCGGCAATGACCATGGGAGCCACGAGCAGCCTGGCCAATAGTGGCACCGCCGTCAGCGCCACTTCAGGGCCTCCGCACAATCGACACGCCCATCCGAGCGCCGTGCTCACAAACGGCAACAACGACACGGTTTCAAGATTACGGGCGCTCATGGAAAGCATGAGGGATTGCAAACCCGGGATTAATTTTCGCGCGTGGGCTATGGCGTCGACCTCCTCGTCCACCGCCATCGTGGGTGCCAATAGCTTGCAAGCGGCACGGGCCACGCGCAAAGGGGTGACAGGGGCGGAGGATGAGGAGGCTACCCATCCTGGCCGGAGAGAATCCGCCGCCGCCGTGAAATACGGGGATGCGATCAGATTGGAAATGCAATCTATCAGTCGTGTGGAAAAATCGATGGAATGGACGGCGTCGGTCTCACCGCCGGTCCGTCCTGCGGGTCGCAGAAGGCCGCGATTGACCTCGCAAATTCCCGCAATCCACCGAAGCGCGTGCCATTGAACGGACAAAGGAAGCGGATCGCTCACTTCCGCAACGCTGCTGCGGTTCGGAGTGGCCGTAACCGGGCCGCTCCCTACCCCTGCGACCCCAGTGGCGGCGAGGGGTGGGATGAGCGCACGACGAGGATTGAGGCAGTCGTCGACGAGGGAGGCGACGTGACGAGCCAACCCTGGGACGCGAAGCAGCAACCCGACTTCCACTTCGGTGGCGGCGCCACCGCACTCTGTGGTGTCTGTTCCATCGATGCTGTTGCTTGTTGCGAGAACGGTGTCGCCGCGGCGACCGCCGGCGCCGATGAGAAGGTCAAACCCTTCGGAGAGCAGAACCTCTGCCACAGAAGGGTCCCTCGATTCCACCAACGTGCGGAAAGGCCTTGAGAGCAACGAGGCGAGTAAGGAAACGGCGATTCGACTGCTCGGCATGACCATGGACGCCGTGGCGATCGACACGGGGCGACGTGACGACGACAGCGATGAGGACGAAGACGAAGAAGTCCCCGTTTGACGTCCGGAGGCGGTTGACTTGTTCGAAACGAGGGTGAAACATTTTCTGAGCACCGCGAGGTACAGCGGCGCGAGAAAACGGTGCATTCTGGGATCGACGAGTTCTTGAGATAGTACCGGCAGCACCCGGGCGGCGATCGTGACTAGGGATAAGTCCGGAAGGCACTCGTACAAGGCAAAGAGGGTCGCCAATTTGGTCTTGCCGTCGAGCACCGCAAGCTGACGCATGCGACTCAAGACGGCCACCGCGCCAGAATTTAACGCGAATCGCGTCGATGCTGGGGCACTACGACCGAGGAGGACGTTCCCTCCGCCCTCGTGACCCTCCAGCGACGACGAGGGAGGAGCCACAAGGGGCAGCAAGTCCGGTGGCGCACCGCGATCCGTACTTGACTGGCACCCGAAAAGCGCAACCGCCAGCTCGGCTCGCTGGCCGGGATCATCCGCCAGCAACTGCGCCACGTCGGCCAGATACGCCGGCGTGCCAAGCAGCGATGCCGGCGAGGAACCGACGGGGGTGGCTCCATGGCCACCCATTCGAGCTGAAGGCAGCTCGGTTCGGGATGGGGAAGCGGCGGCATCCCCTACTGCTGCTGGGTTGGGCGTCGCGGCGACGAGCGGTGAAAACGGGTCCCAGTGGGCTCCTGCCGCTGTGCGGTTGGCAGCCCCAGCTCGCAGTTGGCCCCCGCCACCCAGGGCTGGCGCCTCAAACATGGAAAAATCGACGGCTTTGACCCTTTCCTTCCCACGCAAAGAAGATGTCGCGTCCAGCTTCATGCCAGCGGCACCCGCGGCGACGGGGGGTGCCATCGCACGCAGCTGCGGCAACCGCAGCGCCTCGCCAGGGCGTACCGTGCGGATGAGCTGCGCCACCTGATCGGCGTAGCGGGTGACGTCGTTGCCGCAGGCGAGAAGGGACCATTCGCCAACCTGTGGTGTCGAGTTGGAAAACGACGACGACGTGTCATGCTGTTGGTGGGCAAATGCCAAACGAACTCGCAGCATTAACAGCGCAAACGCGAAGGCATCCGACAAGGTCGCGGACGGCGCGTTGCCCAGGACATACTCTGGGGCACTGTAATCGAGGTTGGGCCCGAGCAGCGGGTTGATCAACCGCGGCGCCGCCAACATTGTCATGGACCCCGCGGCGGCGCCTTGAGGCGGAGTGGCAAAGTGCCGAAAGTTGTCGGCGTACGTGGGAGGGATGGTCATGAGGTCAATGTGACTCACCGCGAAGGTCATGTCCCAGAGCCGCCATGACAGAGACGCGGACGCAACGGGTAACATCGACGACGACGACGGCGCCGCGCCGCCACTGGTGCCATCGCCACCTCCATCGTTCGAGAAGGAGGAGGACTCCGCGGCGCTGCTGCTGCTGCCGATGCCGGTAACAGCCGCCGTCGCCGTCACGGCGATGTGCCTCGGATCCAAGTTGAGCACCGCCATCCGAGCTTGGTGGGTGAGGAAGAGCAGCGTCTCGGCGAGTTGCCGCAGTTCGATCATCGCGTCGATATCGCAAAGGGGTGGAGGGCCCAGAGGCGATGGCGCTGCGGCCAACGGCGCCGGGGTGACGATGGCCGATGCCGCACCCGTTTTCGCCGACCGCGCGTTCGCGCCGGCGCCCGACATTGACAGCTGCGGCGCAGTAAATCCAAATGCGTCGGCGACGGCGTCCATGCCGAGTCGCGAGGAGAGACCCCCGAGGCCACCGCTGAGCCACGAGGACGAGGCGGCGGCGACCTCAGCGGCACTCAGGGAGTCATCCGCATTATCGTCCATAACGTCCCACGTGAGGTCCACCCCGCGGTTGTACGCTTTGACGAGGACCAGCAAGTGCTCCACGCTGCCAAGGACCCGCTCGGTGGCAAAGTAGGAGCGTTTTTTCCCGCTCTCCTCGATGACCAGCGGGGAAATGACTTTTAGAAGCCCGGGGTGACGATGTCGCGTGAGGCACTGAACACCCTCATGCAGCCGTCGCAGCAAGGTCGTAAACGGCGGATCCACTCCGCCTGGCCTATGCTGCTGCTGCTGTTGACACCGGTCGCGCAGCTCGCGCTGAAATAGCACAAACACGGAGCAAGCGCGCTGCGTGGCTTTTTCGATGGCGGCGTAGACACACCACACTTCGCCATGGCCGAAGCGGAAAAAGGACGCGGTGTGCGCACCGCCTTTCGAATCAAACGACAGGGGGGCGGAAGGTCCGCTCGGAATCGAGACCCCGGCATCGCCTGCCCCGGCGGCCATGTGATCCAAGTACGCCTGCGGCATGCTGTACAGCGCCGTGATCGCGTCTTGGAACACCAACGACTGCAGCGACTTGAACATCGCACAGACCAGTTCTTCGTGCAAGAGAGAGGGGAGGGCGATAAAAAAAGAAGATGCCACACCTCAATGCCACACCACAGTGCCGTCACCCTCCATCGTGAGACCAACATACCGATTCGATGGAGGCGACAACAACAAACAGTTTTTTCCAGACAAAAAATGCAGAGGAGAGCTTTCCCCCCAACCCGCTGCCGATTCGATGTTGTGTGTACACCAAGGAGAAGAAGAAGAAGAAGAAGAAGGGGGAAAAACATAGTCCTCCCATCCCGCGCCGATCACGACACGATCGTCTCGAGGAGCTCAACGTGTGCCCGGCTAACGACATCACCCCCATCGATAAACAGACGCACCTTCAGCCGGTGGCGAGCCACCGGCAATTCTCGGGTGGATGTCGACGTTGAAAGCGGCTGTCGAGCCCCCTCGCTGGCGGCTGCGGCGAACGTGTAATCCACGCTGCCTCGGTACTTCGTCGCCTCTGGGATTACGTCATCGAGGAAGGCAAACTCGACTGAGGTGTCGGAAAGAACTTCGAACCGGGGGATGTCGCCGCCCCGTGCGTCCGTCGCCAACCCTGCGGAAGCCGTGGAGGACGTCGCGTGAGCCAGCAGCAGCGGCCGAACCACGGTAGAAAACTGAGCGACAGGGAGCATAAGGCCACCGCTCAAGCTACCCGACCGGCTGATCGCCGCCAAATGAACTTTCGACGGCGAATGGTGGATAGGAGCGGCCGTGAGAGGCGATGGCACGCTTTTAGGAGCCGCCGGGCTCCCGTTGCTGCTGCTTCCGCGCTTCATCGATTCTGTCAGAATAGGATATCCGTAGGTTCGATGCTCCACCACGGGGAGACTGACAACGTTGGCTTCTTGTCGGGCGGCCAACACGTCCAGCGCATTAGCCCAAAGTGTGATCCCCTTCAACGCATGAGGCGCCATGGAGGCGAAGGAGAATTCGAAACCCGACGCGTACATGTGCAAATGCTTGTCGTTGTAGAGGCTGTCTGTCGTGCATTCCGAAAATCGCAACGCCGGAAGGTCCACCGCGCTGATCGAACGGTTTCGTTCGGCTTCCCAAAGTGCCTTCAGTTGGTCGCTTGGCTCGTAGTGCGTCGCAGATCGGATGCTGCAAGTGCTCGTTTCAGTGCCAGTCACTGCTTCCTCGTCCGCGTAATCTCGGTCTCGACGACGGCGATCGGCCGCAACACGGGAGGCCTGTTGGGCCATGAATGTATAAAATATGACCAATGGAGAGCCGAAAAACGCCGCCAGTTGAGGGAACGTCAGCGACCGACCCAACTTGGCGTCTTGTTCATGATTCCACGACGCCACGGCCTGTAGCGAGTCGGTGGTAGCGGGCACCGCGACGCGGAACCCGGCAATGGCCAGTCCCCGATGGGGCGCGCCGTAGGTAAATAAGGCTGGCCCGATGAACCCCGACTCACACCCTTGTTGCATCACGGGATCACTGACGACGGATGGGTGATTGTTGCGACTAATTTGAGTCTGTGTGTGGTAGTCGGATGCGCTTCGGATCACGTGCGTGGATGGCACCGGAAAGTCCTGCGTCGGATCCCCAGGTGCCGTGCGTTCAATATCATCGACGAGAACCAGACTGTTCCACTCTGCACCATGCCGAGCGACACGCTCTAAGTCACAAGGGGAGGCTTGCTGAACACAAGACAGATCGATCACGGCCGTCGCCTTGCCTTGCACGCTACGCGAGCCGGCATCGACCCAGACGTTGTCACCCCATGGTACCGTCACGGACTGTAATCGCGACCCGTGCTCAGGGTCGAAGGCAAACGGCTCGCCATCCAGCCCTCTTGTCGCGGCCTCGTAGAGGTCCAACGGGGCGACAATGCCCCCCAACGCCGCGGCAATTTGCTCCGCGATGTGGAATGGCACCTCGAGCACGGCGTCCTGCAAGCTGGCATCGGTGCCTAGATCGCCTACGGTCGCGGGTTCAATCGTGACCGACTGCATCTCACCGCACAGGAAGGACGGTATCTGAACGTTTCGCCGAAAGAATGTCTCTGGCAAGAGTGGCAGCCGATGGCTGTAGCGTCGATCCGTTAGGAGGCTTCGATACTGCCGGACGGTCATCGGCGTGCGCTGCAGGTAGAAGAGAGGATATTGTAGCACCTTCCGCGGCAGCGTGGCGGCGAAGTAGTGCTGCGGACCGCCGAGAAACTCGATGCCTTCGACGACGCGATGGCTTTTGGATGACAGCCATAGCTGAGTGCGGCGATCAAGGCGAGAGCAACGGTCGTCGGAGGTGGTGACCGGGAACCACGTTTCCGGCAGCTGCGCATCGCTCCGGGACGCGATCTTGCGATGCGCAAAGCGCTTTTGAAGATCGGTGCGACCCGAGCTGTCCGTCGTGAGGTAGCGCAGCTTTTCGCGTTGTTCGTCCTCCACAATGTCGGGGAACAAAATGATCGCCCCTTTTTTGTTGGCCGTCGAAAAGTAACCATGGCTGTTGTCTGTTGGCGGTACGGTCGTTTTTGTTGCACTGCCGAATACTAGTCTATTGTCATCATCACTTCGGTCCGGCGCGGCGGCGCAGCTGTCGACGTAGCGCCACCGTTCCGATCCCAGTGTAAACGGTCCGACAGGGATCACCACGAAGGAGGCCCTGGCGACCTGCTGCAACGACGTGACGATGCGCTGGGCTTCCTTCGTGGGACCGCCATAGTTTTCCATGCTGTTGCAGATGTCGATGAGCTTCGCGGCTCGCTGTTGTGCGGCTCGGGTTGCCGTAATGAGCAACCGACGCAGCGGCGTGGAGGTCGTGGGCACCGGCGAGGCGTGGTGGCCAAGGTGATGATAGCCTGCGGCGGGATCTAACGCGACGGCTCCGCCAGTCTGCTGTGTCGGTGAGATGTGAATCGCTGTCGCAGCGACTCGGTTGGGCGAGGGCAACCCCTTACACCCTTCCAAGCTACGAAAGCCGACCTGAAGTGCGAGCTGGGTGGCTTGAGACGCACGAACGAGATCTGCGGCCGTGCTGACCTTTAAATTCCTCGATGAATCCGTTCCGGATAGGATCTCCCGGTCACGAATGGCCGCCACCTCGCGGTCGGCCTCTTCCAACGCTCGCAATTTGCGTTTCAATTCGCTGAGGTTCTGCCCGCCATCTGCTGCTCCACTTGCGGCTGTCAAGGAGGAGGAGTGCCCCCCTCCGCCTTGTCCGCGGCTACCCGGTTGGGAGACATCCGGAACGCCGAAAATCACAGCGTGAATCGCCGCCGTGGCCATTTTTTCCGCAATCTCCGCTGTTTCGTTCCGCAGCGCCTCTTGCATGGTCGCGAGGTCACGGCGCCCCGCGGCGATGCGCTGGTCCCAAAAGGCGTCGCGGCACTGAGGGAGCCGCGTGTGCAGCAAGTCGTCGATGCCTGCTCGAGCCGCGTTGAGGCGAGCCGCTACCACAGCGGGCAAGTACCCGCGCCCGACGGCGCCCGTGGTCGTCGCCACACCGTCAGCGGCGATGGCGTCGAGCTGCGCGGTCAACTCTACTTTCAGTCGTTGTTCCATTCCCTGCATTTCCAGCAAGATGGCGGCGGCATCGTCGCGGCCAGTAGTATTTTCCAGAGCCTGCTGGTGGTGGTATTGCGCGACGAGCTCGTCGAGGCGTTGATGAATGGCGGACACCTCCTCGTCGACAATGGCCACTCGCAACGACAGGGACATTGTCTGAGCTCAGGGAAGACTGAGTGTTGTGTTTTCCACTGCAAAGACACAGAAAGTTCGTTAGAAATCGCTCCCGTGCTTTCGACGAGCGACAAGGGGGACAGATGGCGGGGATTGAGAGGGCCACGAAATAATAGTTGGGTTCGTTTTTTTGTGAGCGTCACGATTCCACTTCGTCGCGCGGGTTGCAAGCGAATCGGGCGACGAAACGGACAACGAGGGGGACTTGTCACGAAGACGCCAACGGTCGCAAACGAAAAGAGAGTCGCGCGGCGGGAAACCAAAAATAGAAACAAAAAAAGTGAGAAGAAAGGAGTTTTTCGTCAGCGTTTCGTAGAGATGCTTGTGTGTAATTGTGACGCGCCAGAGGGTGTCCCCGTGGGGGTCCCCCTTCGGGGCGGGGGGATGATGATATATTTATGCTCTCTCTCTCTCTCTTCTTCGCCTTTATGCGAGAATACCGGCCACCTTCCCATCGTTGAGAAGCTTCTTGGGCGCGACCGCTCCGTCCACACCGTTGCAAATGATGTCGCGACTGTTGTCGCTGTTACTCGACGCGCAGAAGTTGGACGGAATGCCCACCTGAAACGGGGAACCGCTGCAAAGACTCACACCGGACGGGTTGTTGTAGTAATTTTGGATGACCGTGAGGCCGCATGGCTCCAAGGCGTTCATCATCACGTACGTTCCAGGCATTTGGGGATTCTTGACGCACTTGCCGATGGCGAGGTTCGTCGCGGTCGAACAGTTGCCGCAGTTCTGGCAGTCGCTCCACTGCGTGACCCAGTGCTCAATCGCATTGCACTCGAAGTAAGTGTTGCCGTAGCACGAGTTGCACGTCAGCGAGTTTCGGCTGATTTGATGGCGGCACTTGTCGTCGGAGAAGGCGTAGCCTTGGAAGCAGGTCCACGACGAATTGCGAAGGCAGTTGAACGAGATGCCGAGGCCGGTGCGCGCATCCTGGTAGCACGTGCTCGTGTGGAGCGTCTGCGTGCTGCAATCTCGAGAGCAGCTGGCGCCGTGGCAGCTTGTGATGTTGAGATCCGTGCGGGCCGCGACGCCGCCAGCGGTGGCGATCACGACCGCGATCACGAGGAGTAACACACGCTTGGACATCGCCCGTTTGCAAATTGAGGGAAAAAAGTTTAAGAGCTATTGTTTGTATGTCCGAATATGCACTGAACTGAAAGCGATTATCAATCGAAGATGGGGGTAACTAAATTCGCGAAAATTTGTACTGAAGCCCGACGACAGCAAGGAGGGGCCAGAAAGAACGACCCACTATCAGGTCCAACTCTCCAATCTCCAAAATCTTCGAGGGGAGGAGCCCTTTCAATGTCGCAGCGCCCGGATCGTCATGGGCAGCAGGAAGACGGCGGTCACATCGCGCACGTCCTGCAGCGACTCCGACACGCCCCTCAGGATTACGACCCCCGTGCGTTGGATCGTGGCATGCAACGTGCGCTCCAAGGGCGTGTGGGCATCCAACGTGACTACGGCGCGGCAGCGGAAAGGCTCGGCTTGCAACGTACTGCGCACCTCCACTCGCATGTGCAGAATCATGTTCGAAAAATGAAGCAGCGCTGACGATGCTGCCGTGTCGCTCTGTTGGACAAGAGGAGGATGATGCATACCGAAATGACCCTTGCCAAATCCGATTTGAGACACGGCCGACAAAAGGGACGTCGGTGCCGTCCGCGTCGATGCTGCCGACGATGATCGCGACGATGCCGTCGTCGAGAGGAGCAGTACTCTTGAGAGGAGCGAGTTGAGTTGGTGAACGGCGGCCATACCGACTTCGGGAGTCCACGCGGCGGCATAGCTGTAAATCAAGCGCATGTTCACGCCGTCCGAGACTAGGACGGCTTTCAGAAAGGCGTCGGTATCATCCAACGGTGAGAAGGCGACGTCGGCTGTTGCGGTTGTTGTGCCGCCGCTGTCGGGCCTCGTCGGCATCGTCGTTGACGTATCCCTGTCGCCAGCACTCGTGCCGTCGCCGCGGCTGACAAGCACGGAAGGAATCAGCCGCTCCCCGCCACCATCGCCGCTTCTCACCCTTTCGGGGCCGCGACGAGGCCCGGAAGTTGCCTGCTGGCGTTCCTCCTGCCTTCGAAGCGCGAGTCGGACCAGGACCTTGATAGGGTACACCACCGCGTTGAAATTCGTGATGCGAAACCCCACCAGCGTCGTCATTGTGGTGGAGGGGGTAGCCACTACGGCGGCGGTGGCCGATGGCACCCCTCCTCTCATCAACGGCCTCGGCGCAGTATTCTCCACGTCGACGGCGCCGCCATCGTCGTCGTCGTCGTCGTCGTCATCGTCATCCTTGGCGACGAAGGCGCGACTGTAGAAGAACGGCACCATGGAAAACCCCGGCACCTGGGACAAGGAGGAGGAGGAGGAAAGGCCTCCCCCTCCCACGGCCGCGAGGACGCTTCCGTGCGCGTTCAGCGCCGTCGTCGCGGCCTGACGGTGGCCTGCAAGTGATCGTAGCGCCTCGCCGATGTACCGGGTCGCGCGTTGCGCGGCATGCTCGATGAGGCGAAAATCAAGGGTGGATGGGTGCAGCATGGTGCACTTTCCAGTGGAAAATATTTCTACGAGCGCGCAGCGCAGATCCGTCGAAGAATGTGGCGGTGCGGCATCAGCATCGTCGTCGTGATCGTGGCGGAGGCGGCGGCCGTCACCCGCCAATAGCCGTCGATGCTGCTGGTAGGCGTCGACGCCCCCGGTGGTGGTGGAAACGCCAGCGACGGCGTCGCCTGGTGATGGTGAGTGGCCTCGTTGCCCGCCGCCCCTTTTCGAGCCGTGCGTGGCTTCCCCCGTGCCCTTGCGCCGCTCGGAAGGCGGCTCGGCACCTTCCGCGTCCTGAATGGCCGCCGCCGTGGCGATGATCTTTTGGGTAAGTGATGCTGAGGACGGATCAACACCGTCTGCGATGAGATGCGAAGGGGGCCGTTGTCCGCGGCCTCCCCTGCCGCTCGCAGCCACGGCAGAAGCCAGGAAAGGGCGAGGGGTCCTCCCGTGGTTGCTCGTTCCGTCACCTTGAGGCGCGAGGACGTCCGCGACGACAGGAGTCGACAGCGTTCGGGGGTGCAGCGCATCATCGGCCACGTCCTCGTCGTCATCGTCGTCCGGAGCCACGCCGTCGTCGACGACGAGCGACCTCGGCGGCGGCTGCGTCTTCTCCGGCGCTCCCTCTTCAAGGTCACCAAGAAGATGACTTGGCGTTGTCGGTTCCATCGTGGCGACCGCCGCGCACGGCGATGCACGCCTCCTCCTCCTCCGTTTGCGAAGAGGATCGCCGAGCGACGATGGGACGGCGGCCTCGCTGGTTAGGGACTCCTCTTCCTGTTGTCCGTGCTGCTCCACCAACGCAGGAATGTCAACTGGAAGGCGCAGCAGCAGGACCACCGGCATCATGGATGCCGAGCGTACCAGCGTGACGTTCCACATTGCGTGCGAGAGGAGCTCAAGGTCCAATTGCTGGCGCCCGACATAAAAGGCTGCGAAGACGCTGCCTACGGTGATCGGCGTGGTCGCGATGAGCGCCTGGAGGCTGCCGCCCCTGTTATCGTTCGTGATGCCGTAGTTGGGGTTTCCGACGGCGTCATGGCTGAAGGCGATCGACATTATTCTCTGCTGCGGTTTTTTTTGTGTTTTCATCTCCTGGGGGAAGGCGACTTCGGTCGGCCTTTTCTCAGCCGCCGGGTGAGGGGTGGGGGAGCGAGCAAATACAGTACGCTGCACGTCGCTCCACGGCACGATGTAGGCGTGAAGCCGAACCGGTTTCCATGATCTGAGAGCCGGGCTGCGGCGGCGACGGTCACCGGCGGCGCATGGCGGACGAGCATCTGGTGGCTGACAAAGTGCAAGGACAAGGGCCCACGGGACGCGGCGGGGGGGGGGGGG
>ERZ1292633.3837-Hain-H41-02um-R1-3837-length-14305-cov-7_pt2 | contig 12930 bp, 7 predicted proteins | sample MGYA00564406_ERZ1292633 | MGnify/ENA primary metagenome ERZ1292633 (study PRJEB36523, sample SAMEA6512639) | groundwater metagenome | collected 2019-01-08 | study: AquaDiva: Metagenomics assemblies of 32 groundwater samples
CCCCCCCCCCCGATGAGAATAGATGAAGTCTAACGAAAAAAAAAGCAAAAAGAGAAGCGGAAGAAATATCCCGCCCGTTGATGCGATCTCCCTGAAAGAGACTTTGCTTTTCGGGAGAGCCGACAAGATGCGAGGGAAGAACCAAATTCTCTTGGTACGCGCATTGAAACATCCGCCCTCCCGGCATGATTTCTGCCATCATTTGATTCACGTCGATCGCAAAACGGGGACACACCAACGAACGCGAAAGGGTCGAAATCATATCAAGGAGAGGATCGCCAAACGATTTTCCTTCCCGTCGTTGGATGTTATCAGAGGGGAGGTACAAATGAGACAGGGAGGACCGTCGCCACGATGCCTCCCCTTTCGAGGATGTGATGCACATCGCCGCTTTTGTTTTGATTCTATGAATTGACGAGAGCAAGAAACGTGGGCATCCCAGGGCTACTCTCTCTCTATGCGCGGTTAATGACCTACGGCAGGGTCGCCATGCTGCTCTTGCTCGCGGTGTGGCGACGCTGTGGAGGGTTCAGTAGCGGCGTTGGGTTCAGCGGCCTTCGCGGGCTCGGCGGCTGCTGGCTCGGCAGCCTTCGCGGGCTCGGTGGCCGCGGCGGGCTCGGCGGCCTTCGTGGGCTCGGCGGCTTTCGCGGGCTCGGTGGCCGCGGGCTCGGCGACCTTCGTGGGCTCGGCGGCTTTCGCGGGCTCGGTGGCCGCGGGCTCGGCGGCCGCGGCGGGCTCGGCGGCCTTCGCGGGCTCGGCGGCTTTCGCGGGCTCGGCGGCCTTCGCAGACTCGGCGGCCGCGGGCTCGGCGGCCTTCGCGGGCTCGGCGGCTTTCGCGGGTTCAGCAGCGGTCGCTGATTCGGAGGCCTTGGTTGACTGCGCACTGCGTGCGGATGCTTGCTGCTTTGGTGCAGGCTTCTCCGACGACTTCGCCCTGACCACCGGCGAGGCTCTTGGCGTGCGTGATCGTGAAGTCCTCGGCGGCGACATGCCACCAGCTGTATGGCCGGCTGACGCGTCGGCGGGCGCTGACGCCTTCGGTTTGGGGAAGGTGATTTCCACCGGCCGGCAAAATACGCCTTGATTGACCGGGGCGCTAAAATACCGGATGCCATTCAGCGTGCCGCTGTGGTCGCCGTGCTGCGCGACGGGCAACTCCAGCCCCACCCACGTCGCCTCACCCAAACAATGTACGATGCCGAGGTACCGAATGATCGCATCGTGGCCATTCCAGCTCACGGTGTCGCCGACCTTGAGCAGCTGTCCTCGTTTGCCCCTGACGGAAGATGCCGCCATGGGGGGCGGGGGAGAGGTGCCGTCGTCGGGCGCTGCCGCCGTGCGTTTTGGCGTCGTGCTACGAGGATTTGCAGGCGACTCGCTCGGCTTGCGCCCTGATGGGGTGGCACTCCGATCACGCGAAGCGGCTGCCCCGCGAGGAGCGAGCCCTTTGGTCGGCGACAGAATGGCTCCATCACCCCCATGCGTCGTCGAACCCCTGCGACCTGTATTCGACGCCACTCCCAACACATCGTGGGAGAGCGCGCGCAGGACTGCCGAGAACGGTTTGTGCGGCGCGACGGCTTTGCGCGTGCGCGCTTCGATGGCGCGAAGGGCGTCCCGATGCTGGTGCACCTTGGTGAGCTCGGATCGCAAGACGTCAATGATCTGCTGGTCACAGGAGCAGCGCTTTTCGTATTCCTCGACATCCGCGCGGACGGACAGCAGCAAGTCTGCGAGGCGTCGGATTTCCGCGTCCTTTTTCCCAAGAGCGACTTCGAATTTGTCGGTCGTTTCATGTAGCTTCACTTGCAATGAAATCCGGAGATCTCGCTCGCCGCGAAGTTCTTCCGCGAACTTGTCCACTCGGGCCTGCTGACGGTGGTAGGCGAAGGACTGGGTCACAGGCTGCTGCCCACCAGCGACCGCTCCGACGGTGGAGGCAACCCCCACTGACAACGCGGCGCTCGGATGAGGGAAAAGCTCTCCCTGGCCTCCGACGCTTGGATCGACGGACGCGACCGAGGAGGAGCGCTGTAGCATCGTCCGGAGTGCACGGTTGTCGTCCTCCAGCGCCCGGAGCTTTTCCTCTAAGTCGGCGATCGTTGTGCTCGTTGCCATCGACGAAAAAAAGGCCCTGTTTTGATTGCTGTTTAATTAAGATCCTATAAATTGATCGCTGTGAGTCAGTACATTATGGTGGTTAGGCATAACACACATTTTCCCCCTCCCGCCTGCTGCTCAAATCCTTCCCACCACAAAATGTAACTCCCCCGTCACCGTTTTCGCAGCTCGCGGAAGGAAGGAAGGACAATGCAATTCAACCGTGTGGCGGCCTTCTGCCACCCTACCACGTCATCGCGGGTCATATTCTGGACGTACTTGGCCTCCTCTTGATCTATGAGTTTGACAGAGGTCCCCTTTTTCACGATGGGCGGGTTGCCCTTGACAGATTGGGGGGTTCGAATGATCTACTGGGGTTAGGTCTTTGCCGACGAGCTCGTGGCTCTCCGGGGCGGGATCCGAGGGACGAAGCCAGGTATCGCCGCCAGCGTCGCTTGCGGACCGCCGCCGCGTCCCCCAGCGCTGCCGACGTTGCTGCGGGTGCCCATCATGGCTGCGGTCGCGTCGGAGGGGCCCGACGGCGTGACGAATTGGAAGGCGAGTCTTGGGCTGCTGCCGCTGACGAGCGCGGAACTCGTGTCAACCATCGTCGGCGACGACGACGACGCGTTGCTGGCGACGAGCGGCGCCGCCGTGGTGCTACGGCCCTTTGACGACCGGCCGCCGCTGGATCCAACCGTCGCGCCAGGCTCATCCGCTAGGGATGAATGGCCCCCTCCCGGGGCGGCGGGAGGCCGCTGCCCGCCAACGACCATCAAGTCGTCGCCCCTCGTTGCAGTTTCGCCCGCGGCGATGTGAGCGGTCGATGCGCCTCCGAGGCGGCCTCGCTGATGGCTTTCCGACATCGCCGCGGCGCTTCGACTTCCGCTGCTCCCAATGACAGTGAAGACGTTGCCGCCTCGCCGCCCGTCGCTCCCGGTCCCAAGCGCCGAGGCACTCGGGGCCCCATGCGCGCTTCCCGAACCCCGACGTTGGCGCAGTACGCCAGATGCACCAAGAGCGGGACCCGCGGCGCCGCCATCGCCGCCGCTCGTGCTCCCTTGCGGAGGCCGTCCTCCAGAGATCGCGATGAGCGAAGCAAGGTTCGCCGCCGTGAGCGGCTGCTGCCCACCACCAGCGGGTGCGCCTCTTCCAGCGGGCGGCATGCCCAACGGGAGCAGCCCACCGCCGGCACCCGACCGATGCGGCAGCATGCTCAGCTGACCCCGGCGATGGCCTGCGCCGATCGCGGATGGTGCCGATACCGCACTGCGGGCCGAGTACGCCGACGACGAGGCGGCCCCGCTATATGCAGACACGGTCGACGTCGTGGACTGTGAGCCGTCATCGTCGGCGGTCTTGCGCCGCGACGCCCGTGCTTCCCCGACCGCCAGCGCGCGGATGGCGGACTCCCAGCTGCGATGGGGCTCGTTGATGTATCGGAGCGCATCATCGACGGTGACGCCCGTGTCATCAAACTTTGAGCTCGACGTGCCAGGGCGCGACGCGTTGGTGCCTGGCCTCGCCGGGCTCTTGGGACCTGCCGCGGCCATAGAGTCGATTCTCGCACGATGTGGAGGGCTGTGCAAAGGAAAGCAGTGAAAAAGCTGTCCTCGGTGTGTGGCTCGGGTTCGTGATACTGGGACATCCGGAATCTCGTGCGTGTGTGCGATGCGCTTGCTACCCTTCCTTGCTGCCCGCGTCCACCGGCGCACACTTTCATCCGTCGCGACCGTCATACAGTACTCCGGTTCCCCAGTTATTTGAGGAGGAGACGGCCCCGTCGTGCGGCGAGATCTATCGCGCGAGGCGTGTCGATCCGTCTATTGAAAGGGTGGTGCACCTGTCTGTCAATTGCCACGTCACGTGATGCATTTTTCATATGCTCTATATGGGTGCAATCCGATGGGTGACCGCCTTCTGAGAGCGATCGTGACGGCGACGAGGACCACGACCGAAGGTTACACAACAAGGTCGATGGACCCATACACCGTGGCCCGCGGTGCCGCCCGCCCTGCGCGATCATTTTCGGGACTGAGAAGCGGCACGACCAAGTCCATGTGCGCCCCGCCGGTATTAGCGCTACGGGTGGATGCCGCCCCTGCCTCGGCCGACACGTGCAACAACGCCATCACTTCCACCGAGGCGAAGGCCCAGCAGCCTTTGACCGCCGTCGACGCCACGGAAGCGGAGGAGGCAGAGGCAGAGGGATCGCTCGAGGCGTTGGCGCCGTCATCGTCGTCGCTGAAGGCCACAAATGTGAGGGGTGTCGCCAGGAAGGTCGCCAGCGTCTCCAAGTTATTGCCGGCAGTCGTGCCGAGATCGAAGCGCCGCTGGTGCTGAAAGCACGTGTCGAACAACGCCTGTTGCCCCGGGAGGGGCAGAACCCAAGTGTCGGCCGAGTTGGCGTTGCTCGCGGGTCCGGAATACCAGAGCGACAGAGTGGGGGCGACCGCTGGCCGCCCTTCGTTGCTGCCGCGGATGTCGATGACGATCCGATCGATGCGGATCACGACGGCAGCCACCCGTTGCAGTCGTTGCCACAACCCACCACCCAGAGTGGCAGAGGAGGAGGAGAAAGAGGCGGCGGGTAGTGGGCCCATGTGGGCGCTACGCGCGACCGCGTGCAAAAGCGAGCCCCGGCTGAGTGGCGCATCCTCGTCAACTCCGGGGCCTGCGGCGTCGCGTGGCGGCGTACGTCCGGTAACTTCGCTGCTGTTCATGCTGGAAAGTATCGATGAATTGGAGAAATCAACCGGGCCCTCGCCCCCGAGTCCGCCGTGGCGTTGCCGTGCGCTGCCGCTGATCGCACCTGCAGCCTGCGGTGGCTGCCGACGCCCGGCCGCAGCGTCCAACGTATCGTTCAACGTGGTGGTGGTGCACACCGGTCCGCCCTCCCCGCCGATCGCAGCCAATGCCCTCCGCTGACTCCATTCGGCGATGTCATTCGCGTACGTTGCCTCGATGAGCTGAGCGAAGGGAGGAGGAAACGGCGTTCGTGCTGTGACGGCGATTTCCAGCGCCGCGATGTCACCGCCGCAGCTGGGTGCTGGAGAGGAGCGGTTGCCAATGGAAAGATGCCCGCGCAGCGAAGGCCGCGTCGCGCGGAGAAACGCGGAGTTGAGAATGAATTCCGAAAGGTCAAAACGGCCGCTTGCGAGCAGCGCGTGCCGGACGTCGTTGCCCGTCGCCGTGGGCTCAACCTTGCTACCTTGGTCACTTGGTTGGTCGTCCTCCCCAGCGCCAAGCATCCGCCGCAGCGACACCACGAGGCCTCGCGACATGAAGCAGTGAGCAAGAAGCGCATCCGCCCGAACGCGGAACAAGAAAGTGGCATCGAAGAAGAAGTTGCCCGATGGCCCGACAGTGACTGGCTGCGACACCGCCGTCTCGTGCACCAGGAAGTCCACTGTGGCAAAAACGCTGACGAACGCGGCGTCGGCAGGAACCGCCACAGGTCCACCGGGCGCACCGGCTGATCGCGAAGACGACGAGTGGTTCCCGGCGGCAAGCCATGTTGCCGCACTTCGCGCGATGCCCCCGTCGGTGATGCTGGCAGGGCCAGCCCTCGTGACCACTTGACCAAGGAAGACTTCGATCACCACCTCGTCGGCGCCAAGCACGCTGTCGAAAGGCAGCGAGTGATCCAGTATGGTCTCACCACGGCACGCTCGCAACTGTCGGTCGAGAACAGCGGCACGGTCGGTTTGGCTGGCGAGCCTCTCCTGAACCGCCGCGTTTCTCAATGCTGCGCGCTTGAGCTCCTTCGCGAAGGTCGCCTGCGTTTCGGATGAGGCCGCGGTCGCGTCACTGACGCGTTGTCGAAGCACATCGTTGGCAAGCGCAAGCGACTCCTTCTCAGCGTTGACCACCGCGAAGGCTTCGCGGAGTTCGGCCACTTGCTCCTCGAGAGAGCCGAATGGCTCCAGGGAGAAAGAAGTCCCGGTTCCTCCCCGGTCAGCGCGACGTGGGGAGCGGCCATAGGATTCCCGGATGCTCTCGGCGTTGAGCCCGTGCGTGTCCTGCGCGTGCGAAGGCCAAACGAGGTCCAATTTAGCCTCCATGATCAGACATGCCGTCTTTACGTCCGTCAGCTGCCTTTCCAAGTCGTCACGCACTTCCTTCTCGCGCTCCAACTCCTTGCGACACTGCATGTGCTCCGCGGCGCGAAGTTGCGTATCTCGGAACTGCAGCCGACTGGTCGTTTCCCAGTGCGCCGCTCTCTGAGCTGCGGACTCCAGTTCCTCCTGCACGACGTTGCGGGCGTGCTGGTGGGCCAATTCGTGGCACTGCGCTAGCTCCGTGAGCAACTGCATGTTGGCTTGCTCGGCGCTGCGATGGTCGGATCGCAGCTGCTCCACCGTCGATTGCAGCTGCGACGCTCGGTCCCTCGCGGCCGCGGCGTCCTGCAAATCGCGCGACGTGTTGAGAAATTTGCGTCGTTCTTGTGCGAGCTGATCACCTAACGACTTAAGTTCGGTCAGCAGTGCCTCGTTGACTTGCTTTTGCGACAGGAGCGACGATTCAGATAGCGACAGTCGCGCCTGCAGTCCCGCGACCATGACGCTGAGCTCTTTGGCCTCAGAGTTCGATCGTCGCGACTCGCCCGTTAGCGAGTCGTTCAAGTCTGCCGCGATGAACAACTTGGACCGCATATCGCGCAACTGCATATCAAGGTCCGCGCGGATGACATCGTTCTGGGCCACGAACTGACGCAACTGTTCCTGAATTGCGGATTGCGCCGCCTCGGCCGCTTGGCAGCGCTGAACGGCCCCATCACGCTGCTGCACTGCATGAAGTAATTCGGATTGCACTTGCTGTTCCTTTCGCGCCGTGTTGTCCATCGCCTGTCGTACGAGGGCAGCATCTTGCTGCGCCTTCGACGCCACCTCCTCGAGCACGGCGACGCGTTGCCGAAGCTGTTCATTGACCCTCAGCAACGCTTGACACTGCTCGATTGAGACCGCGTTCGCCGTGGTATCGAGACCCCAAACCATGCTGCTGCCCGGGTGGCTCCCGTGGTGAGCGCCGCCGTGCTCGAGCCCGTAAGGTGCGTAGACCGGACTGGCAACATTGACCGCGGCATAGGGATCCGGGGCGCCGCCACTACCAGTATATTGTGATGGCAGTGGCCCACCTCCGCCTCCTGGTGGGTAGGCTTGAGTGGCATGGGACGCGTCAACGACTAGGACCTGACTGCTGTTGACGATGCCGTGGGGCGAAGCCGCTGAATTCCATTGCTGCTGCTGACGGTCGCTTGGCAGTAAATGCGGTTGATGCTGTTGCTGTGGATGAACTGCGTACGGCGCCGTCGCAGTATTCTCGCGATCCGCCCGGTGAGCTTTTTTACTGCGCGACGACGAAGATGTTCCGACTGGCGCTGACTTTGGTCGCTGATGGGTGGTGGTGTGAACGCTGCCGTCTCCGGCAGGTTGGCCGATGTTTCCCGACGCGGGACGGAGCACCGCCCCTCCGTGACCTGCCTGCTGTTGCTGCTTGGCAAACTCAACTTTTTGAAGCTTCCAGAGCTCCTCTTTCTTCCTTAGTTCCGTTTGGGCCGCAAGATAGCGCTGCTGCATTTGCAGGTAGGATTCGTGCCAGTCCGTCTTCGCCGACGACGGTGGCATCGGGTGGGGCTTCCCGTCTGTGTTGCTGCCACCGCGAGGCACCATCGGACTGGCGGAGGCAGAAGGCGGCCGCTTAAGACGAGTTGACGATGATGATGTTGCGGTGGTGGTCGCATTGTTGTTGTGACTGACGACGGCAAAGGCGACGGCTGGAAGCGGCGGTACAGCGAAGCCGCCGACGAGAGGCGGCGGTCCTGATGTCGCCATGAGAGAATAAGTGCGGTCACACGAGCTGCGACAGTCAAGCGTGAGGGGTTTTGCAACGTGAGCGACAAAAGGGTGCCTAGCTCACCTCAGCATCTAACGCCCCGTCGTATGAATTCGCACTCCTCCAATTCGTGTTGACTGATTTATACCCCCCCGCCCGTCGGATTGTCATCGACCAAAGAGATGGCATCGCGCACTACAGTACTACTCGGGAAAATTGGGGGGAGCCACTAGACGAGGGTACACATAGCTGTGTGTGTGGGGGTGAATGCCTGTTCACGAATCGAAAGAGAAAGAGTACCGGCCGTGCTTACCACGTGACGAGGATCTCACGACGCTCCGGCATCGCCGTCAACAGGAGCAGTTCCCTCACTCACTTTACTGCTCGTTTCGCCCCTCATTCCCATGAGCATGTCCAGCCGGCCGCGGACGTCCTCCCCTCGTGCGGCGCTTTCCTTCGCATGCGCGACCAGCCTCTCGATCGCGTCGCTTTGCGCGGCGACCACCAGCCGTCGCAGCGGGGTACGGTTTGCGAGGATGTTTTGCAACCTGTGCTCCTGCTCTTGCGCAGGGGTGAAGCATTCCACAGGGCCCCCTCCGTTGGCTGCCTTCATGTCCCGCATCATGGCGTCGATGGTCGCTCCGTGCTCCGCGTAAAGGGCATGTTTGATGCGGGCGCGCTCCGCTTGCAGATCTGAGAGCTGGGCGGCTGTGACCGCTGATGACCGGACAGGAGACGCTGACATGATGGCAACAACCCACGACCGAACAGACTTTCTATGTATGGAGTGAGGGAGAATGGAGAAAGAGAGATGAATGACGAAAAGAAAGCATCGGTGGTCAGCACTCTGCTTCCAGGCAGACCGGGGAGAGAGCGAGAGGCTTGGTGGCCCTTCCCTACATTCGAACGAGACTGAAATCGAACACACGCTGTCTCACTCGATGACTTGCCACCTTTCACGTCGGAAGGAGATGCAACTGTTGTGCTCATGCAAAAACGATCAAACGCCCGGAAAATTCTCTGTTTCGCCATTCGCTTAGGCTTCGCTTTTTTGTTTGTTTCCTGAAGGGAGGGTATTTTTTTCGTTTCTCGCAGCGTAGGCGACCTCGCGGACCAATGCGAGTGAACAGTCAGCCTCGGCTTCGTACTTGACGAGTGGGTGGGAAGCAGGGTGGAAGGAAGAAGGGGTGACTTTTGCGCCAAATCAAATTCTTGGAAGGGAAAGGAGCGGAAATGTCGGCACCACTGCCGAGATGGGGATTCACAGTTCTGCGAAGCGCGGTGTGTGTGTTCGGTCCTGGGGAACAGCGAAGAAAGAAAGTTCTTTCAGTCAAGAGTTTTTCCTTTTCCTGACCTCTCCGTTCGGCGATGCCGTTCTTCCCACAGAAACACACGCACCTGTCGTACTCGGTCCGTCTCCACGCGGCTCCAAGCGGCCGCCAGCGTCTTCGGCGTCGATCACGCGGTCGTTATCTCTTTCGATGCATCGTCTTATGCTGTTGGTCTCTGAAGCGTTGTTCGTTGCTTCATATGCCGGCATGAGCAATGATGGTTGGGGGTCTCCATCGACCACCGCAACATCCACTGCGGTGGGGGGTGACCAAAAGACATATGGGTGATACCAACGACGTTGCGAACGATGGTTCCTCCGACGCCCGGGGGGCCGGTCCCCGTAGGGAGACAAATCGTTGAGCACGGTCGTGACCCACAACGGCGGGTTAACCGACTTTGGTAAGACTCCGGTCTGTGTCGAAGGAGTCGACATGTTGTAAGCATTGACTGGCCAGCAGCTTGGAGGGAGAGTGTCAACGTCTGCCGCGTGTGTGTTAGAGGCTGGAACAACAGCACATACAGAAAATGTATGCCAGCAAAGCAGTGGGAGCCGAGTTCATTGCGAATAAAAACAACGAAAAAATCCTGCGCCGGTGGCGTGGGTCAATTGACGCATTAATATCCCGCCCCTCCTGTCTGAAAATGCCACCACTCAATGTCATCTCATCGCAAAGGAAGATCGTGTTCCGGAGGAAGGAAGGAACGTTGTCAGTTCGTCTTCAACTCAAACATTCTCCTCCTCCTCCTCGTTGATACGATCAACACCTTCTGACGGGGTGCGGAAAATACTCTCCATTGGAAGCGCTATACTCCCTCTGTATTTGTGAGGCGAGGATTTACCTCGGCCGTGTGACCTATTCAGGCGAGTGGTGCTCGCGCTTCATACTCGACGCCAGGAACAGGGACGGTGGTTCCGAGCCTCCAGGCTCGATCGATCACCACGAGACATGGCCGCGTGTCGCGATCGCCCGATGTGAGATGGCCGCCCGAAACCGCGTAGGTTAGACCGGCGATATTGGCGCCGGACGACTGCAACGTGGATGTGGTTTGCCGGGCCATGGTATCCACCGCCCTCACTTCCAAGAAAGAGTACACCTTTCTATCCGTGGAGATGACTTGCAGCGCGTTGACCGCGACTCGGAATTCAGGCATTGGGACGAGCCATGGGATCCCCGTGAAGGTGGCCAGCGCGACGGCTGGCTGCAAGCTGGCGATGCTGCCCCAAGGAAGTTCAAACGTCACCATGGGCGCGTGGTCCGCGAAGACGACGGCCTGCAGCACCGGCCTCGGGACGGATGCAAAGGCGAGCTCCTTGGTCGTCACCGCTAGGTACCCGTCGGTCTTTTTCACACCGTGATAGACCGTGCTCCGAAAGAAGCCCAAGAGCCGATACGTTTCGTCCAGCGCCGCCGCTACGCCGCCGCCCGACATGGTCCGTGCCAGGCGCGGGAAGTGCTGCATGAAAAGGTCGTTCTCACGTTCGATCGATTTCTCGTGGGCGAAGGCAATCGCCCGCGAGGATGCTGTCCGCACCGTTCGCTCGGAGGCTTGGACGACGGCGGAGAGGGTCTCGAGCACCTTGGTGGACACGGGTGCCGCAAGGGTGGAAGAGCCGCCAGCCGTCACGACTTGATTTCCGGCCGTGATCGAGGGTGGTGCGGTGTTGGCCGAGGCCGCGGCGCTGTGGGACTGCCGGGCAGCAAAGGTTTCATCGTCGGACAACACGCCGCGCAGTAGGCTGGGCGTGGGCGGCAGCGGAATCGCGTGGGTCAATTGGTAATTGGGGGCCAGGGGCTCAAATACGGGGTCCTGGCGGAAAGGCGCTTGTGACTGAGTGCCAGCGCTCGCCGAGCGATTCCGAGATCCTGTGAGATTCGGAAGGGAAAATGACGAGGTGACCCCTCCGACATAACGGAACGCGGCGGCTGCGCTAGACGAAACCGTCGACGCGGCCTTGGACGCAGCCGAGGAAGCCGCGGCCGCTCCCGACGTGACCGTCGAAGCCGCCTTCGACGCGGCCGACGTCACCATGGCGGCGGCTTGGCTGAGGGGAGCCACGGCAGGTGCATCGCTCGATTCGTCGGCTGCGGGCGCACCCCCTGTGGGGTGCTGCTGGGACTCCGTCGGCAGAACGGAGACATCTGCACCAGAGGCGGTTGGGATCGCCGCAGCAGCAGGCGCCGCCGCAGGAATGGCGGGGCCACTCCCTTCGGGCGGCGGCGACGGGGGAGGCGTGACAACGGCCATGAGTAAAAGGATGAGGTCGCAGTCTAGGCGAGCACACCAACACACAGACCGAAGTCCAGATGGGGAAAAACTGTTAATCACATACTGTATGCATATCGGTACGACCAGTATGCAGACTGCTGTATGCCACAGCTCTCTTTCGAGGGAAGGACTGAAGGAAAAGTTGACGTTCCGCGCGCGGCACATTGGACGCTGCCTGCCTGTGTTGCTGAATTTACAGTGAAATGATGACGCGACTGTTGTGACTAGACGTGGATGGACGAGCCGACAAGAGAGGGGGGCGCCAGGCAGACGCGACCCCAGCCAGCGCACGATCCACGGCCGCTAGGCCACTGCTCGTACCGCGATGACTGCTGCCGCTCGGGGCGCCCCCACCGCCACTTGTTGCCGCCAACGTCGCCATATTGCGCCTGAAAATTCCCCAAACGGACTCAAAGAATGTGACGACCATGAAATTGTAATGCTTCGGTAGCGTCGCAAGCGCGTTCTGGGTGGTGTCCGTAATGACGCTCGGTGCACCGGGGCTGGTGGTGGGGAGGGCCACGGCGACTGGGACCGTGGCGGCGTCAGATTGATCGAATACCACACCATGGTGGCTAGACGCTTCCTCAGTTGAAGCGCTGCTGCCATTGACCACACCGTGAAAAGGAGCCGACGGAGGCGGCCGCAATTCGACGGCGTTCACGACGCGAACCCCGTGGCGGTCCACGGTGACGATGTCGACCATCGTGCCATGGTCAATTCTTGCGGTCGGTGCATCGGCCGGTGAGGGCCCAATTTCTGTGGCAGCTGCTGGTTCGGCATCCAGGTCGTTCGCGGCGCCGAACGCCTCCGTCCTGACATGACGGCGTCGACGCTCATCGCGGAAATCAGCGCGCAGCTTCATTTCGCGCGAAACTTGATCCTCAGCATCCCGCGTTTCCAACACCGCGGCAAGCAACCGGTCTCGCTCCGCTTTCAATTTGGCGATAAACCCGTCATGACGCGGCCTTTCGTGTTCTTGCCACATTTTCAGCGCGTGGTTCGCGTCGTGACCTTCAATGTCCATCCGTTGCGCTTGAACACGAAGTGCCGGAAGGCGCACTCCGCCCAAAGTGGCGAGCTGCTGCTCCATGAGTAGGTTTGCCTCCCTCATTCGAGTAGGCTGTCTCAGCTTGTCAAGCTCGCGACTAGCGTCGGCCAACTCCTGTGACAGACGTTCCACTTGAGATTGCAGAACGGCTCGGTGGGTAGGAACTTCGGCTTCGGATGGGCGTATCGCAAGCTGGCGGTGAAGTTCGTCGATTTCAAGCGTGTAGCTTGCAAGCACTTGCTCCTGGGCCATGACGCCGCACTCCGTGTCGTAGCGGAGCAGTTCGATGCGCAGCCTTCCGACTTCGACGTCCAGAACCGATTCACGCGCCCTCATCTGAGCAA
>ERZ1292633.4472-Hain-H41-02um-R1-4472-length-12930-cov-4_pt1 | contig 12930 bp, 8 predicted proteins | sample MGYA00564406_ERZ1292633 | MGnify/ENA primary metagenome ERZ1292633 (study PRJEB36523, sample SAMEA6512639) | groundwater metagenome | collected 2019-01-08 | study: AquaDiva: Metagenomics assemblies of 32 groundwater samples
GCTTTCCTTACCCTGATGATTTTATGCAATGCTTAATTGGTTTTCGCTTCTTAAATGTCGGCCGTCGCGCGAAATATATTGTGGCCAATTTAGACAACGAAAATTCGCTGATAATTCATCTTGGCATGTCGGGGCGGATTTCTTTGGTCGGGAATGGTCAGACCATTAGTTTTGATGATTATGGCTATCAAACAGGCGCGATGTCTAAGCACGATCATGTCACAATCGACCTTATTGGCATGGGCGGCGACGAATTTAGTTTGATTTATAATGATCCGAGGCGTTTTGGCCTTTTGGATTTGGCACCCACTGACCAAATCCACAATTCACGTCATTTCGCCCATTTAGGCCCCGAGCCTTTGGACGATGAATTCACGGGCGCGGTTTTACAAAACAAAATCGGCAAGCGCGCCACGCCAATAAAGCTCGCACTATTAAACCAAGAAATTGTGGTTGGTCTTGGCAATATTTATGTGTGCGAAGCTCTTCACATGTCCCACATTCACCCCAATCGACCTGCCAACAGTTTGAGTGCTAATGAATCCGCGCTATTAGTTACCAATTCTAAAAGAATTTTGCGCGCTGCAATTGCGGCTGGTGGTTCGACATTAAAAGATTTCGCCCATGCAGATGGCACTTTGGGCGGCTTTCAAAATGAATTCCTTGCTTATGACCAAACTGGCAAGCCTTGCCCAAGTCCGAAATGTGGTGGGACAATTGAACGAATAGTCCAAGGTGGCCGCAGCACGTTTTTTTGCAGTAAATGCCAAAAATAATCTGCTTGATTGTAGCGCAACGAAACAATAAAACAGCCAGATGACTTACAACACAATTTTGCTCGCAATCGATGAGAACATCGCAATTATCACACTTAACCGCCCCGATGCTTTGAACGCACTTAATGGCGAATTGATGGACGAGCTTGGTAATTGTTTGCGGGCTTTGGAAGCCGATGATAATATTGGCGCAACAATTATTACCGGTTCAGCCAAGGCATTTGCAGCGGGGGCGGACATTAAAGAAATGGCTGATAAATCATTCGCTGATGTTTATTCAGAAGATTTCATCACCAGAAATTGGGAAACCATCAATACTTGCCGTAAGCCAGTAATCGCGGCGGTCTCGGGTTTTGCCTTAGGTGGCGGCTGTGAACTGGCGATGATGTGTGACATGATAATCGCGGCTGACAACGCCAAATTTGGCCAACCAGAAATCAAACTTGGGGTTATCCCAGGTTCAGGTGGCACGCAGCGCCTGACACGGGCGATTGGCAAAGCCAAAGCAATGGATATGGTTTTGACGGGACGCATGATGGACGCCATCGAGGCCGAAAAATCTGGACTTGTCGCAAGAGTGGTTGCCGTCGATGATTTGATGGAAACAACAATCCAAATTGCCAAGACAATTGCGTCCTATGGCCGCTTAAGTGTAATCGCAGCCAAAGAAAGCGTCAATCAGGCTTTTGAGACAACATTGGCGCAAGGTGTGCGGTTTGAGCGCCGTATTTTTCACGCTTTATTTGCAACCCAAGACCAAAAAGTCGGAATGGACGCCTTTGTTGCTAAGCAAAAGCCGCAATGGACGGGAAAATAAGCTGAAAATGGCGAATTGATTCACTAGCTTGACTTGACTGTCACCTGGCTTTTGGGCATAGACGCGCCTTCAAATTCAATTTATCGGAATTGCGGTCAATTTGGCGCGCATTCAACATGGAATAAAAATGGCTAATACTTCATCAGCAAAAAAAATGACCCGCAAAATTGCTGGCCGCACTTTGGTTAATATTGCGCGTCGTTCACGGGTTCGCGGTTTCATTCGTAAATTGGTCGAAGCAGTTAAAGCTGGCGATAAAGACGCGGCAAAATCAGCTTTTGCAATTGTTGAGCCTGAAATCATGCGCGCTGTTTCAAAAGGCGTAATTGCCAAAAACACTGCGTCACGCAAAGTTTCGCGCCTAAGCGCGAGCGTGAAAGCAATGAACGCATAAAATTTTGCATTATTGCCGAAAATGATAGGCACCGTCATTTGGCGGTGCTTTTTATTTGCGCGCTCGCTTTTATTTTGTGCAATATTTGCTAGCTTGTCTCATAAATGGAAAAAGCGAGATTGCGATTCATGAAACAAAAAAAGATATTATTTGCTGAACTTCTTTATTGTGCCATGGCTGCATATCTTTTTTCACCGCTGGTGTCATTTGCGCAAAATGCACCAAATCCAGCGCCATTTTTTGCCGATATTTTTACCGATCATGCAGTTTTGCAACGCGGCAAGCCGATTAAAGTTTGGGGCCATGGAACCCCCAATAGCAATGTTTCAGTGAGTTTGGGTGAAATTACTGCTTCGTTTCAAACAGATGAAACTGGCAAATGGCAAGGTGAATTGCCGGCCCAAGCCAAAGGTGGCCCATTTTCGCTTAGCGTAACTTCAGGCACTGGTAGCCAAAGACTTGATGACATTCTGATTGGCGATGTTTTTCTATGTTCGGGCCAATCAAATATGGAATTTCCATTGCGCCTTGCAACCGGATCTTGGAGCGAATTGGATATTCCAGCGCAGAATAATTTGCGCTTCATCACTATCGCCCGCAACCCCGCGCCAACCCCGCAAACTATGCTTTTGAACCAACCGAAATGGCAAATAGTAAATCCGCAAACACGCGGAGAAGCTTCGGCAGTTTGTTATCATATGGCAAAGTCGATTAGCCAAAGCCAAAATGTTGCGGTTGGCATGGTACATTCTTCATGGGGTGGATCGCAAATCCAAGCCTGGATGAATGAAACAACACTTCGCAATTTCCCCAACTATAATGAGGGTCTCGATGCCCTTAAGACATATACCGTGAACCCAGAACAAGTGGCCACAAACCAAAAAACAAATGTTGAACGCGGCTGGGATAGTTTAGCCCCAAACCTTCGAAATAATTGGTCATTGCGTGAACTTGATGAAAATAACTGGAAGCCGATAAGCGTCAACGCAATTTGGGAAAATTCCAAAGACGAAGTTATGGCGGATTTTGATGGCGCTGTTTGGTATCGCACTCATGTCGATTTAACCCGTGAGGAAGCCGCACTTGCTAATCGCCTTGGCGCAAAACTTAATCTCGGCACCATTGATGACAGTGACATCACTTATATCAATGGCCAAAAAATTGGCAGCACCGATGGTTGGAATGCGCCGCGACAATATGATGTGCCGAGAAATATTTTCCGCGCTGGCGATAATGTAATAAGTGTTTTTGTGCTTGATACTGGCGGTGGCGGTGGGCTTTATGGTACGGCACCACGAAACATTGCCATTGAAGGCGGACGAACCATAGCTCTAAGCGAAAATTGGTCGTTCAAAGTGCTTACTCCTATCGCAAGTTTCCCCAATTATCGCATCGTTCCTTGGGGCGGCGCGAATGGCCTTACGACTTTGCATAATGGCATGATTGCGCCAATTGCGCCATTTAGTCTGGCTGGTATTGCTTGGTATCAAGGCGAAACAAATGCAGGCAATGCCAGCGAATACCGTGAGCTTTTGCCAGCAATGATAAATCAATGGCGTAGCGATTTTGGTGACCCAAATTTGCCGTTCTTTATGGTGCAATTATCATCTTTTGGGCGCGCAAACACCCAAGCTGGCCGCTCGAATTGGGGTGAATTGCGTGAAAGCCAACGCCAAGTCGCTTTATCCATGCCTAATGTTGCAATGGTTGTATCGCTTGATGTCGGGGACAAAATTGACATTCATCCCACGCAAAAAGCCGTTTTGGGGGTAAGGCTTGCCAATGCTGCGCGGCGCGTAATTTATCATGAATATGCACCCATTAGCCCGCAACCAACGCGCGCCTTTATTCAGGACACGGACGTTGTTATTGAGTTCAGCGAGGCTTTAAGCGGCCTTAAAACTTATGGTTCGAATTATGCGAACGGTTTTGAAATTTGCGATGCGGCATTTAACTGTCAATTTGTTTTGGGACGGGCAAATGGCTCCCAAATTATCTTGGTGGGGGCCGCGTCTGAACATGTGAGCGTAGTAAGATACGGCTGGGCCGACACCACTTATGGCAATACATTTAACAGCGCGGACTTGCCATTGGGGACGTTTGAAATTGTTGTCACTCGAAACTAGTTGGTAAAATTAAACTAGCTTTCCCACTCTCTGCCAAAGTAGAATTTGCTAAGGAATGGTCTTAAGGTCAGGTTTGCCTTAAGCCCATTCGGTCGTTGTCTTTTCGCGCCCTAGTTTTTGTCAAGACCGCGCTTTGCGCCCGAAGGCTGTGGGCCTTGACAAAAGCTAGGGCGCACACACACTCGATGAATGGTTTTGGAAAAGCATTCGATGAGCCCCAAAAAGTTATGACTTTTTGGATTAGGCGAAGAGCAAAAGGATTTTTCCATAAACCATTCCAAAGCCACTTAATCGCTCTTTCACATAAAGAATTCTCAGTATCTAGACTAAGCGTGACCAATTCCACATGAATATCCGCGTTCTAGCTTTCATTCAAATCGCGCCAAATCTCTATTCATCACAATTACCCAAAAAAATCTGTATAACACCTAATTTATGGCAAAAATGCTGCAAAAAAACCTCAAGCGCTTCAATTAGATAAGTGTTTGTTTTATTTATTATTTTAGTGGTTAATTTTAGTCGCAATAACGTCAAGGCGATTTAGCAAAAATCTATCCACAGCTTAAAAAAAAATAAAGCATATGCAAGTGATTCGCTAAGGGCTTGAAGATATTGGGATTCCGCCGAGTCAAGGTAAATAATGTGTTTTTTTTGCTCATTTTTGTTGTTGCACTTGTTTCTTCAATAGGCTTAAATAATTTTGCTAAAGGTTAGGGGATTATTCAAAGCCTTCACTGTTTTGATGGGCAGTGATAGAAAATTGGGTTTGAACCAACCAAATATGCTTCCAATTTTATTGTGCGTATTCTCAATTTTTGAGGTCGATGGCGGCTGCGTGAGCAAAAGGCAATCGGAGAAGTATTTTCTCAAAATACGCCAATCATGGCAATTCAGTCCTATGAATTGCTCAATTATAAAACGGCTTAGGCCGACAAATGGGGACGTTGATGGGAAGGTTGATGGTGCACGAATTACGGCAAGCGTCTGGGCTATTAAGCTCAAATGAATTGGCCGATAATTTCGAAGTTCCGCCTCAAGACTGCGAAAGCCCATTTTTATTCAAACAAGATTTGCCAAGTGACGAAGCTCGCGGGGTTTGGCGCAAGCTCGAAACGCGCCTAAAAAGCATTTTGGGGAATGCCGACTATAAAGCCTGGCTTGCGCCTTTGGTTTTGACAAGCGCCGGTGCCAATAATGTTTATTTTGTTGCCGGCAATGCATATGCGCGTACTAGGATTAGAACTGAGTATTTACACCGTCTGCAAGCGGTGTGGAATGATTTTGATAAGTCTTCGCGGCGCTTGATTGTCGATATTGAGCCATTTTCCAAAGTTCCAACCAACCACAGTGAAATTGGAAGCCCCGATCTGGAGGCGCAATACCCAACCATTTCAAAATTTTCAAATGATCAATCGGGCAGCAATCTAATTATTGGCGATTTTGAGGCCAGTGAAAGCTCGCTTAATCTTCGCACATTTGAGAGTTTTGAAGAAGGCGCATCAAATAAAATTGCGATTGCTTTGGCAAAGCGAATGGCAAATGATGCTTCAAATGGCGAGATACTTTTGCTTCATGGGCTGAATGGTGTCGGTAAAACGCATTTATTGGCGGCAATTGCCAATCAGTCCTTGTCCACACAGCCAAAACGCAAAGTTGTTTCATTGACTGCGCAAAGGTTTTTGAATTTGTTTCAGGCCGCCTTGCGTGACAAAGATACTGGCCCCTTCAAAGAAGGCCTAAGAGCCGCCGATATTTTGATTATTGACGACATTCAACTTATTTGCGGGAAAATTGCCACTCAAGAAGAATTTTTCCAAACTATTTTGGAATTATTATCGCGCGGCAAAAATATTGTGTGCAGTGCTGATGTTCCGCCCGAAGGGCTGGTGGGTCTTACTCCGCGCATGACTGGTATTTTGCTAGGCGGGTTTAATATTCGTATTGGTGAGCCCGACTTCGCGTTGAGACGGAAAATCGCTGAGCGCAAAGTAGCAGAATTTGCGGCTTTGCGACCAGATTTTGCGCCTTCGCCACAAGCCCTAGATATTATTGCGGCGCGCGTAATTGGGACTGGAAGAAACATCGAAGGTGCGGTAAAACAAATATTTGCGGCATCATCATTGATAGGTCAGGAGGCAACAATGGAAGTAATTCTTGAAGCACTTGGTGACAGAATGCCAACCCCGACCAAGAGCATACCAGTTGATGTTATTAAAAAACGGGTCGCTTTGCATTTTGATATTTCCATAGAAGATCTAATCGGGACAAGACGCCATATTTCGGTTGCTAGGCCGCGCCAAATTGTTATGTATTTTTGCAAGAAATTCACCACAAGGTCTTTTCCCGACATTGCTTCGCGGATGGGCGGCCGAGATCATACAACCGTGATGCATGCAGTTAAGAGAATTGAACAACTCGCGGATGCCGATGGAAATTTCGCGGCGCAATTGCAAATTATAGCCAATAAAATATTGACATAGGCCAATTGACGTCTAGCGCGGTTTTCAAGTGGAACTTGAAAACCGCGCTAGTTCTTTGTTTTGTCGCGCAATTTATCCCCTCAAGCGATACCACTTGAGGGGATTGCGCTCTAGATTGCATTTGTTCCTGCCTTTTTTGGCTCAAAACCATTGCGTATCGCTATTTATTTAGGCACAAATGCAGGTTCTGATTTGTGTCTCGGTGAATTTGGATTTCACCGAGAAATTTGGTTTTAGAGTGAGGCAATATGCGACTAACAATTGAACGCGCGGCACTAATAAGCGCTTTGGGCCATGTGCAAAATGTCGTTGAACGGCGAACTACAGTTCCGATTTTATCCAATGTTTTAATAGAAGCACGTGACGGCGTTGTAACTTTTGCCGCTACAGATCTTGATATTGAAATTATTGACGGCGCAAATGCCGATGTGGAAGTTACAGGTGCAATAACTGCGCCAGCGCATACTTTATACGATATTGCCCGCAAATTACCTGATGGATCTGAAGTTAAATTAGAGACCGCTGCCGATGGTGGGCGTTTGGCGATAACTTCAGGTCGGTCGCGTTATTATTTGCCGATTCTTGCGGCATCTGATTTTCCGTCATTGGGACATGGTGATTTTGACAAAACTTTTGAAATCGAAGCCCCCGCGCTTGCCAATTTAATTGATCGAACCAAATTTGCGATTTCATTAGAAGAAACGCGTTTCTACCTTAATGGCATTTATTTGCATGGCGCAAATGGCCCATCTGGCCCCTGCTTACGCGCTGTCGCAACCGATGGACATCGTTTGGCATTGTGTGACTATCCAATGCCCGAAGGCACAAATAATATTGAAGGTGTAATTGTTCCACGTAAGACGATTATGGAGCTTAGGCGATTGCTTGATGGCGGCGATGAAGTTGCCGAAATTGCCATAAGCGAAGCCAAAATTCGGTTTTCACTTGGGCGTGCGACCTTAACTTCAAAAGTAATTGACGGCACTTTCCCCGATTATGAAAGGGTTATCCCCAAAGAAAACCCACATCAGATGATTATCAATAATGAAGAATTTGCTCGTGCTGTTGATAGAGTTTCAACTATGGCAGTAGAGCGCTTGCGCCCGATAAAATTGGGTCTTGATAAAGATATGCTGACCTTGAGTTTTTCCAACCCTGAAACTGGCGAAGCGCGCGAGGAATTGGAAGTTCAATATGATGCACCACAAATGGAAATCGGCTTCAATGCCAAATATTTGATGGATATTACTGGACAAATTAATGGCCAAGCAGAATTTTATATGCGCGATGCGGCCTCACCAACTTTGGTTAAAGACGCGAGCGATCCCAATTCATTATTTGTCCTGATGCCGCTTCGGGTATAGCGCAAGAAATGCACAATGGATTTTGCAGGTATCAGGCGGCTTATCCTTACCCAATTTCGTAACCATGCGCGATTGGAGCTTGATATAAGCTCAAAAGCGGTGGTTTTATTCGGTGAAAATGGCGCCGGCAAAACCAATATTTTAGAAGCAATTTCAATGCTTGGCTCTGGGCGCAACTTGCGCTCGGCTGATTTAATGGAAATGGCACGCAGCGGTGAAGATGGCGGGCCATTTGCAATTTCCGCGCTCCTTGGTTTGGGCGATGAAACTCGCCGAATTGGGGTTGGGCTTGATTTGAGCAAAGAAGGCCCGCGTAAAATTGCCCGCCTTGATGGCAAAGATGCAAATCCGCGCCAATTGCTCGATACTTTGCGTTTGGTTTGGATTACCCCGCAAATGGACAGAATATTTGCCGGCGCTCAGGGCGAGCGAAGGCGCTTTATCGACAGAATTACGCTTTCTTTTTTCCCAGAATTAAGCATTCAAGCCAATGCCTATGAACGCGCAATAAAAGAGCGTCAAAAAGTTCTCGAGGCTCCAAACCAAGATAGAATTTGGTTGAGTGCTTTGGAAGAACAAGCGGCAATAAATGGCGTTGCAATTGGTTGTGCGCGGATTGAAGCAATTGCAATGTTGCAAAAAGAAATTGACGCGCGAGTGCAAGATGTTTTCCCAAAGGCCCAATTGCGCATCGAGGGTCTCGTGGAAGGCAGTTTAATGAATGGCCAAACAATTGCGCAAATTGAAGTGGATTTTGCCAAACAACTTAGCGCAAATCGCAACAAAGATGCCGCCGCTGGAAGATGCTTAATCGGCCCCCATAGATCCGAAATTTACGCGACCCATATGGGCAATGGTATGGACGCTGAAAAATGTTCAACTGGAGAGCAAAAAGCGCTCTTAATCGGCATAATTATCGCCCAAGCCTGCTGCATTGCCAATGGCACCGCCAATAGCGAATTTGGCAGCGATTTTTCATGCTTTGCCCGTCCCAATCCGATAATATTATTAGACGAAGCCAATGCCCATTTGGATGTCACAAGGCGCGAAGGCTTGGCCCAAGAACTGCTATCTATTCGAGCACAAACCTGGCTTACTGGCACTGATAAATTATTATTCGACGCATTTGCACAAAATGCCGATTTTTTCGAGATTAAACGCCCAAATGCGGCGAAAATTGTTTGAGATTCTGGCGAAACACTATAGGTCATAAACTCATTAAAATGCGCATGTTTTTAGAATAATAATGGAAAAATAATGAACCCCACAGAAGAAGACGAAGTCCCACAAAATTCATCAGAATACGGCGCAGATTCAATCAAAGTTCTTAAGGGCCTCGACGCAGTGCGTAAGCGCCCGGGAATGTATATTGGCGACACCGATGATGGCTCTGGGCTGCATCATATGGTCTATGAAGTTGTCGATAATGCAATCGATGAAACCCTTGCTGGCCATGCCACCAATTGCAAAGTCATTTTATTCCCCGATGGCTCATGCCAAGTGGAAGACGATGGGCGCGGCATCCCAACCGACATCCATAAAGAAGAAGGCATTTCCGCAGCCGAAGTTATTATGACGCAATTGCATGCGGGCGGAAAATTTGACCAAAATTCCTATAAAGTATCGGGCGGTTTGCACGGCGTTGGGGTCTCGGTTGTGAACGCCCTTTCGGTGCGGCTGGATTTGACCATTTGGCGCGATGGCAAAGAACACAGCATGACTTTCAAACATGGTGATAGTGTTGCGCCATTACGCATTGTCGGTGACGCAAATGGGAAACGCGGCACTGCGGTTCGCTTTTGGCCAAGCTCTGAGACTTTTACAATGGTGGAGTTTGATCGCAAAACGCTTATCCACCGTTTACGCGAATTAGCGTTCCTAAATTCAGGCGTCACCATCAATTTCAAGGATTTGCGCGGCACCGAACCTTATGAAGAAATATTGCATTATGAAGGCGGAGTTGCCGCATTTGTTGAGCATTTGGACGATCTAAGAACACCGCTTATTCCCGAGCCAATCACAGTGCGCGGCGAGAAAGATGGTATTTCGGTTGAAGCCGCGCTGCAATGGTCCAATTATTATCAAGAAAACACTTTTTGTTTTACCAATAACATCCCACAGCGCGACGGCGGAACCCATTTAACTGGCTTTCGCGGCGCATTAACGCGCGCGGTGAGTTCGTATTTTGACAAATCTGGTGCGGCCAAAAAAGAGAAAATCAAACTAACCGGTGAAGATGCCCGCGAAGGCTTGACTTGTGTTTTGTCAGTCAAAGTTCCAGACCCAAAATTCTCAAGCCAAACCAAGGATAAATTAGTATCGTCCGAAGTGCGGCCCGTGGTTGAAAGCTTGATTGGTGAAGCATTAAATGACTGGTTTGAAGAAAACCCAAGCCAAGCCAAAGTAATTTTGCAAAAAATCGTCGATGCCGCAATTGTGCGCGAAACCGTTGGCAAAATCCGCGATAAAGAACGCGGCAAAAATGCGCTTGATATTTCAAACTTACCAGGAAAACTTGCTGATTGCCAAGAAAACGACCCCAGCAAATGCGAGCTTTTCATTGTCGAAGGCGACAGTGCGGGCGGCAGCGCCAAACAGGGGCGCGACCGTGCCAATCAAGCGGTCCTGCCACTGCGCGGGAAAATCCTAAATGTCGAACGCGCGCGATTTGACAAAATGCTTTCAAGCCAAGAAGTGGGTAATTTAATCACTGCTTTGGGAACTGGCATTGGCCACGATGAAACCAGGCCAGGCTGGTTTAATGCTGATAAACTTCGTTATCATAAAATCATTATTATGACTGATGCCGACGTTGATGGCGCCCATATTCGCACGCTTTTGCTTACGTTTTTCTATCGGCAAATGCCAGAGCTTATTGAGCGCGGCCATTTGTTTATCGCCCAGCCGCCATTGTATAAAGCTGCCAAAGGACGCTCAGAAACCTATCTTAAAGACCAAGCGGCGCTGGAGGATTATTTAATAACCGAAGGCTCAAACGATGCGAGTTTCAAATCGGGCACGGGCGAAGTTCGCCTTGGGCTGGATCTTGTTGCAACCGTCAAAGATGCATTGTCATTTGAAATGGCGTTGCAACGTGCATCAGTGCGAGTTCCTGCTTTTGCCATGGAACAAGTCGCATTGGCAGGCGCGTTAAATGCCGAATTAAGCCAAGAAACCGCCGATAATGCCTCCGCGCGCCTCAATTCCATATCGCTTGAAGGCGAAGACACATGGCGCGGTGAAGTGGTTGATGCGGGCCTTAAACTAACACGCATTGTTCGCGGGGTTGACGAAATATTATTGCTCGAAAACGGTCTTTTGGCTTCAAGCGATGCCCATAGGCTTAGCGAACGCGCCAAATCCAGCGAAGGGATTTATGACGGAATTGGCGAATTTGCCCGCCGCGATTTCCGCGCGCCAATTCATGGCCCAACCTATTTACTCGAAGCCATTCGTGCGCAAGGCCGTAAAGGCGTGTCCATACAACGCTATAAGGGCCTTGGCGAAATGAATGCCGAACAATTATGGGAAACCACTTTGGACAAAGACGCGCGCTCACTTTTGCAAGTGTTTGTGGATCACGCCGACACCGCCGATAGCATGTTTACAAGATTGATGGGCGAATTAGTCGAACCAAGGCGTGACTTCATCCAGGAGTTTGCACTTGAAGCGGAGGTTGATGCGTAAGTGAACTCAAAACCCCACCCTCGAATTGCGTTGCAATTCTTACTCGGAAAGTTGGGAAAAAGCGGAATAAAATTTCTTGGAGTTGTTTGGCGGCAGCACATTAGGCTTTTTTGCTTATAACTTGGTTGAAGCTGCATCGCTCGTGCTCCTTTCTCAAAAAAGTCAAACTGAACCTAAACCACTAAGCAGCCTTCGCGTGCGGCAACGCCAATTTTAGCAATAGAGCCGATATTGAATTCCAAATTGTCGGTCTCGATTCCGTCAGAAAAAATAACGCCGTTTTGGGGCATGTGAGAGACAACTTCCAGTGGCTTGTCGGGGGTTATTTCGCCAAAAAGCAACTCTGTTTTGCTTGCAATTGAGGGAAAAGGTTCACGAACCGCGAACAACAATTCCCTGCGATTCCAAGCGAATCCTTTGTATTGTGACCGATTAGCATCGTCGAGACTCGTAGCAATGCCAAAAGCGCCTGTCATAATGCTTTTCATCCAACCCGTTGAACCGAGTCCAGTGGAAACAATAATACCGCTTGAAGATTGGTTTTCCGAATATCCATCAAAGTGAAGAGCGTATCGCGCCGAACCATGGTTCTTGGGGCCGATAAATAGATCATTAACCGCGTACAGTTGTTGGCCATCATTAAGCTCTGCTAAAGCCATTGTGACTTTTCGAGTTTTTCGCTGTCCACGCAGAACTTCTGGGATAATTTTCGGCAAATCTAAAGGCTTAAACGGTAATAACACGCCATCAAAGCGTCCCGCATCGGGATTTATTCCCAGCAATGGTTGACCGTGCAAATACTTCATAATATTTGCGACCATGCCATCTTGGCCAAGCGCAATAACTAAGTCTTCGGGACCAAAAACAAAATTGGTCAAATATTCGCGCTCAAGGATTTGGAATCGCCCGAGAGAATGAAGGTATTCCACTATACAACTTTTTGCAATTCTGTAGTATTTATGCTCTTGTTCATAGTCGGAGAAATCGTGCCCAAGGCTTTCAACGTAAAACCTCGCTTGCGATAAGGTCAAAAAGCGAGATATTAGCTCATCTAAGCGAGTTTTACGAACTACAAGAATTACTTTCTTTTCGACTGAATTACTCATTATATTGTCGTTGACCGATAAGAGACTCCAAAAGTTCGGACGAAACATTGAGTTGTCCTATCTTCCCAGCATTTTCCGCAAGCCCAGTAAATGCCTGCGCAATAAGTTGGCTCGGCTCCATGACAATCGCAGCAATGGACTGAACAAGTCGAGGATCAAGCCCCCTCAGCACTTAGACAA
>ERZ1292633.4473-Hain-H41-02um-R1-4473-length-12929-cov-6_pt1 | contig 12929 bp, 2 predicted proteins | sample MGYA00564406_ERZ1292633 | MGnify/ENA primary metagenome ERZ1292633 (study PRJEB36523, sample SAMEA6512639) | groundwater metagenome | collected 2019-01-08 | study: AquaDiva: Metagenomics assemblies of 32 groundwater samples
CGTGTACGCGGCAATGCAGACAATGCCACCGGCGAGAAATCCCGTGAAGCAAAACAGGAAGAACACTTGACAACCGAGCGCGCCGGCACGCGCGTGGCGAATGGAGCCTCCCAAGAAGGCGAGGGAGAGAATGATGGACACAACCAAGAGTCCGAGCGCCGTGGACCTCGACGACGTCTCCTTCGTTTGGATGCTCAACGCGGTGCGCGATGAGGTCGTCACATTGCGAACGCCAGCTGTGTACTCGATGGCCAAGGTAATGGGCAGCATGCCGCGCTCGGTCGCGTTGATCACGCACTGAGGGTTTTTCGTGGCCTCGGCATCGTTCACTCCGGCCGTGAATTGCAGCGCTGCAAAATCCGTGTTGGCCGTGCCGCTTGCGCTGTCCGTGGTGCCTTCGGCGTTCGTAATCGGAATGCACTCGTCCGTGGCCGCTCCTGCGTCGGTGCCCAACGTGACGGTCGTGAGGTTCAACGACGTTGATGAGCTGCCCGCGGAAACGCCACGTGGAGCCATGAACAACGTGACCGCGGTTGCCGTAGCAGGCTGCGCGCCGTGCAGTGTGAGCCGGTAGGTCGAAAGGTAGATGGGGACTCCGGCGTCGGTCAGCGCGGTAGTGTTGTAGCAAAGACCGATGGCAGCACCTTTGGCGATGGGGCAGTGCTGCGTGGCAGTCAGCAGGAACGACGTGCCGGGCACCGCGTCGACCAAGGTCAGGGCGCTGCTCGACAAGCCTGTGGCAAGCGCCGTTCGCGTCGACGTCGACAACAGCTGCTTGCGTTTGGATCTCGCCGAGGTGCCATCGGTGGAGGTAACGTCGACCGTAAACTTGGTTTCGAAGGTGCTGTTGCTCGTTTGACGCCGAGTGGAGCTCAACGTACGCGTCGTCTTGGAGGCCATTGCGACCGACACGTCCGGAACGAGCTCCTTCACTAGCGCGGCGATCATCGTGTCGTCGTCGACAGTCGTTTCGCGGTCGTGTCGAATCGTCAGCACGACGTCCTTGATCGTGCTCATGTCCTTGATCGTCTCGCAGCTGCTACCCGCGAACGCCCCGAAGCACTCGCACACGCACGGCGGCACCGCCGATGTCACGCGTCCGCGGCCGCGGCAGTTCATGTCGTCGGTGCACAGGCCGATGGAGTCGATGGAGTCCGAGCGCAGATACACCGTCGGCGGCACACCCGCGGCCCCGCCGCCTATCGTCGGTTGCGCCGCCAGTGCCACGAGCGCATCCTGTGGTTTGTCCGGATTCACGCAGTAGACAGCGCGGCAACGCTCGTTTTCCTTGAACTCGAACGCAATCGAGAGGTCGCTGCCGCCGACGGGGTCGAAGCCAGACACCGCCCACGCGATGCAGTCGTTGAGGGAGATGGACGGTGTCGCCGGCGCCTTGAAGGGCGTCGACTTCGCGACGTTGGGGCCTGTGTAAGTGAAGCTGCTGTTGCGGTCGCACTGCAGCGAGTGTTTCGTCGATAGGACGCGAACGTTGCGACACAGGTCCTCATCCGATCCATCCGAGCAGTGATCAACGCCATCGCAGATGCTGGCGAACGGCACGCACTTGCGGTCCAGGACGCATGCGTAGTCGCCGTAGTTGGGGCACGTGAGCGGCGAAAGATCCTTAGAGCTGAGCGTCACGAGGGCCATTGCGCTGAACGGGCACGTGCTGGGGCGCGACGAGGCTGACGGCGAGAAAGTGATCGTCGCGAATGACACGTCCGATGCAATGGCACCGACGTAGCAGTCGAAAAACGTCGAGCACTGGCCGCTGCGACCCTGCTGCCCGCCCCGGAACAGATGCGAGCCACCACAGCGCTGGCGCTTCTGCCCTACCGTGATCGCGACGTAGAAGGTCGCGTCGAACACAGTCTGCGCCACGGCAACGCTGATGAAGTTGTTGCCTGTTACGGGGACCACGCATTGCACCGCGGCGCGCTGGTTCATGAAATCGTCGACGACGCACGCGACGGTTCCGCCCGACAGATTCGAGTATATCTGATCCGCGGGAAAGTTGACGATGTCCGCGAGGTGGTAGATGGTCGACGTGGCGTTCCCCGACCGAACAAGCTGCGCCGTGACAAATGGCGACGAGCCAGATGCCGTCGCGACCGATATCGATTCGGCGACTGCCTGCGGCACGACCTTCCGGAAGCGGGCTTCGATGTCGCCCAACAACGCGGCCGACGGGATCGACGACGAGACGGCCGTCGCCACGAGGAGGCGCGCTACTCCCGCCCGCGAAATGTCCACATCGGCGTTGCCACGGTACAAGAGCTGCGCACTAGACAGCGCGGTGCACATGGACCAGCCCACCGGCGGCTGGTGGTCGATCCGCAGGTAGCCGTCGAACGCAGGGCTACGACCGGCGATGTCGTCCGCCGTCGACCACACTGTGTTGTACTGCCGAATGGCCGTCGACGCATTCGACGGTTGCGACGTGTTGAACGCGCACAGCTGATGGATTTCGCATCCCGCGTAGCCACCATCTAACAAATTCGTGCCGTTACAGGTGACCTTCCTCACCGTGGTCGCGTTCGCAAAGGCGATCTGTCCGCCGCGGGCATGTCGGAGCAGCGCCCACGAAAAGCGCGGCGCGCAAGTGCTCCGAAAGCACGATGCCTCCCCGGCCGATTGAATGACCAGCACGGCCTCCGTTAGGTTGCGCACGTGCATAGCGAGCGTCGACGGCAGCGCAGGATTGAGCCGAATCGTGCGCGACCGCCAACCCGCGTTTGCATCGGGCAACGCTGCCGTCGCCGCCTTGATCATGTTCAGCAGGTTGATCGGCTGCCGCGTGAAGGTCAAACGAGCGGCCGCGGCGAAGTCGCACGTGCCCCGCAGGCTTGTCACCGTCGGTGCCAGTTCGACCACGACGACGTCGCCCCGGTTAACGGTCACGATCCCATTGAAACAGCTGCGAGTCGTCAGACACGCGCCACGGCTCGGCTGACCATCTTCGAAGGTCAAGTCGCCGCCGCACATCGCGAGCAATTCTCCGTTGACGGACACGGAGATGGTGTTGCCGCTGGAGGCGAAGTCTGTCTGGGTGACGTCCAACTTTAGGTGCGTGGCGTCGGACGCGGCCGAGACGACGCAGCGCCGCGCGGCGCCCTGACGCTGCTTGCGGTAGTAGGTGAAGCCCGCTGCCGGCGTTCGGATACCCGCCGCCTGCACGCCACCGCCCGTGTGCAAGCACGCTGGCACCTCCGCCGTGACGCCGTTGCTGATGTCGACGGTTTTCGTGGTGAACCCCGTGCACGAGGCATCGTCCTCGCAGGCGGCGGCGACGGTGGAAACGTGCTCGTAAGTCGTCGTGCACTGCGTCGTCGACGCCGACCCTGCAAATCCTGCGAATGCTTGAAAGCCATCAACTGAGCGGAAGACACAGAGCAGCTCGGATGTGACAGCGCTGGAGACGCTGGTTTGAACACCGCTGCTGTCGAGCAGCGTGTACGTCCTCGCGACGCCGTTGAATGTGAACGATGCTGTCACTGGTGATGCGGACGCGATGTTGACGCCCTGACCGGCGTAGACCACACCGTCCGTACTTTGGTCCCAGGCCCCCTTCCCGTAGACCATGGCCATCATGCTGAGCTTGCACCGACGGCTGCGCGAGACGGTCGTAGACGACGCTGCGACGGCGACGAAGCTTTCGCTGCCGCCTGGGAGGGCCGAGGCGGCGCACGTGACGATGTCGGAGGGGTGCCCGGCGTTGCATTGCTGTCCCCCGGGTCCTGACGTGGCCGACCCATTCATCACCATGACCGGATCGTTGAACGACTCGTACGCTAAGCCGCATTGGCGCAGAATGCCCTTCCCGGACACCACGATGAAGTCGGAGGGGGCCACGAAGCTCACGCGAGGCGCGCCGACAGCGAAGCTCGTCACGTTGATCGATCGCAGCGTCACCTGGCCGCCATCCGAGAGCAACAGCAACGTGGCGGTCCAGCCTTGCGATGGGGGATAGGCCCCCACGTTGACGGCTGAGTACTGCTTGGCGTTGTAGGGAGCGGGACGCCGCAACAGTGTCGCGCCGGCCGCCGTCACGGACGTCGGTGGGCGAACGCCGCTCACCGTGCTGAAATAGTCGGCCGGCGGTGCCGCCGATGCGGAAAGATACGCTGCGGAAAAGTAGCATGTTCTGGTGCTCGCAGTCGACGTGACGCGCACGCCGGTGAAGGCCACGCAGCCGTTGGACTTTTCGCACAGCGCGGCACAGTCGGCGAGATCGGTAACCGCCGAGGTGAACAGAACACGCCCTCCCGTGACGAGCTCCGCAAATATAACATTTTCCGTTCGCGATGCGTAGAGGTCGTTTTGTGGACGCACGTACCCGGCGAGGCCACACTTGGACAAATCTGCCGTCACCGCGGTGCTCGGGGTCGGCGTCGTGGGGCCAAACAGACTGGGCGAGCCGAAGGCAAGCGTCGTGGTGGCAGTTGTGGTTGCTGTTGAATTTGCAACGCCGGCGGTCGTCGTCGTCGTCGACGCCGGGGAGGAAACGCTGGTCAAGGCACCCATCACCCACGCAATGCTCACTAGCGCAGCGTAGTCGCCGAGCTCCGAGCTCGTCACCCGGAGCGCCGTCACAGTCTGCGCGGTCACGCTGTCGTCGACGATAGACACGGGGTATGGATGCGCCAGCGATACGGGGTGGGTCACCAGCGTGGCCGAGGACGTCGACGCGAGCGTGGCCGAGGTGCCGTTCGCGCACGCACTGAACGTTCGTACGTTGGACGCGGACGACATCGCGAAGAACTTCACCTCCTGTTGGAAGGCGCCTAGCGTGAGCGGAATCGTGACGAATCCAAGGCGGACGGGCTGCTCGCGATCGCCGAAGAGCATCTCGACCTTGTTTCGCAGGCCGATGCCACTTCCCGACAGCAACGTACACGGGGTGCCGAATGTCGACGTCACGCCGCATGATGCCGATGTGTCGTTGCCATTGAGAGAATAGACGCCGCCGATGCTGCAGGCGTTGGGGTAGCCGACGAGAAGGCTCGTGAACTTGGCGACCGACGGCGTGCTCGAACATTCAGAGCCCAAGTACGTGTACAAGGCTGAACCACTGCGGCTGCGCAGCACGAGGCCGTCGGCAGAAAACTCCAAGTATCGCCCGTTGACATCGCTGTTGAAGAAGGATGGCGTGACGATTTCCTCGAGAGGGGGCACGTCCTTCGTGACCACGCGGAGCGTGCCGGAAAGGGCGAACTCGAAGACGAGAGCCGCGGTTTCGAACCGGGCGGGGAGTGGCCACCGTTGGAAATCTTTAATCGACAGCGAGCCGCCCTCGGGAAACGGCGCCTGGGTACGAGCCCACATCAGCACCGCGCCGCTCGGCTTCGTGCCAGACGGTACCTGAAACGTCATGGGAGAGTTGATCGCGGGGCGAGCGCAACCGCGGAGGGCGCCATCGGCTTGCAGAGCAAGCGAGGTAGGGTACGCGTCGGAAACAAACCGCGAACATGTGTTCTTGTCGGTGAGCTGCACCGTGGTGCTGCACGCGCCAGAGCCAGAACCGCCCCCCGCCACGTAGCAGGTCGACGGCAGCGTCAGTGGCGGCTGGGGAATAGAAATGCTGGACAAGAACACTTGCGAGGAACTCACGTCGTTGAAGACCGTGAGCGTGTAGGCCACGCCCGACTCCAGAGGCACGTTTGTGGTCGCAGCGGAGCTGGTCGTTTGCGACGTGGTGACCCCGATGGGCGTCGAAATGTTGAACACCCGCTTGTCCGACACGCGCAAAAACGAAAGCGTGACGTTGTGCTTCTGCGACGCGTAACCCTGAATCGACGGCCGGAAATCGCCACTGCCCGTCGCGGCGAAGGTGTACGCGACGTAGTAGTACGGGGGCAAGACCAAATACTCACCGGTGCGGGTCAGCAGCTCCCCGGAGCGGGCGAGCGACGCCGCGGCTAAGGTGTAGCCGATATCGTACCCCGTCTTCGTGGCGCCGTACGCGACGCCCATTCCGTCGAGGTCGAAATCGAAGGCGGACAAGAGGCCGTCCACGGGCGCCTGGGGCTCCCCCCCTTTCGCCGGCCGCGGCCCGCTCGGCGAGGGGACAAACTCGATTTGATAAAGTCGGTCGATCGACGAGAAAGCGACGTGCATGCTCAACGTACCGGCCGCAAAAAAGATCGCTGCAACGAAGAGCCGGTCGCGACGAGTCTGGCTGGCGGTGACCGTGACCACCCGGGCACCTGTCGAGTTGAAGTAGATGGTGATCGTGCCCGAGGAGGATGACGACGTGGCGTAGACGTAGACATCCATGCGGCCCTGGGTGGGCACCCGGAGCGAGAACGCGAGGGAGTCGGTCGACTCGATGTTGCCTACGTAGGTACTACCATCGGCATCGGCGAAGGTATCGACGTCGTCATTGCGAACGTCGGGAGCGTTGCCTTGATTGCCCACGGTGCCGTCGTAGCTCTTGCCGATCGACGTGCCGTAGTAGGCGAAGGACGACGATCCGATGTAGTCCGCCGTCACCGCCGCGATGGTCGCTGGAACAGATTGCGGCTCGTCGAAAAAGACACCATTCTTTTTCATGGTGATCGCGGCGACATCGACGGTTGAGGTTTGTGCGCGAACGACGAAGGGCCACAGACCCGGTGGCACCGCGAGTGTGCCTTCGGTCGTCGTTATTGACTGCAAATTGGTATTGGCGAAGCTAAAACTCTGAGACGCAAACACGGAGGACCCTGATGAGGCGAAAAAGGAAGTGGCGGAACTGGTGGGAATGCCACCAATGGAAACCGTGAGGGACCCCGATGCGTTCGCCTTGTAGTTAAACGACGTAATGACGGAGCCGCCGCTGAACCGAACGAGAAATACCAACTCATCGGGGGTCGCCGGGGTGAACGGCCTGAGACGCACCGCGGTGTTGTTGGCCAGCTGCGCCGTCGACATGAAGTTGGTTGGGAGTTGGTGCGTCTTCCGATACGAGAGCGACGCGTTGCCGACCAAGCGTGTGTCGTTGATCCAAGAAGACGTGTTTTGATTTTCGAGATAGTGGAAGGCCAATATCGTGGTGGGCGCCGCGAAGACGGTGGCGACGGCGCTACTATTCACAAACGTCGGCAGTGCGTAAACAAGCGAAAGGTTAAAGTAGTCCAAGCCCATTGCGCTGGTCGGCGTGTAGGTCGTGGAAGGCGCAGTCCAGAACAACGGAGACACTGGCTTGCTCGCGCTTGCCGCTTCCAAGGCGACGAATCCGTCGGTAAGATTCGGCTGCGACAACGACACCGACCACTCCACTGCCGCCCGTACGTTCGTGGAGGACGGCGCATCGCGGTACAGGTAATACCGATTGGGCTGAAAGGTGCTGCCACCGCTCGCGAGTCCAACGACCGCGACGGCACAGGCTCGGGCATTCACGCGATAGACACCTGTGACGTTTGACGAGACGTCAAACCGGAGTTGTTCGTCGCGCGCGACATAAGTGACCAGGGCGGCGGAGGTCGCACCGAGGAAGGTCGTCGTGTTCGACATATCCACCGGCGTGCGACGGCGGTACGCGGAGTTCCCCTCGTTCATCAGGGTCGTGTCGTTGCCCCACGCGAAGTCGGCGAACGGGATCTTTGCCCCGTTGGGCGAGACCCGCGCCGAAGTAAATTGGGCCTCGTTGCTGGTAGGCACAGCGCCCGCGTTGGCCACGATGACGCGGTCGCACATCACGGTGTCCGAGCCGACGTGCTCCAGCCGCAGAACATACACGCCAGGGGACAACGCGACGCCACCGGCGGTGCCGACAGTGTTTCTAGACGCTGGGCTTCCCGTGGGCGTGGGGGTGGTGCCTTCGGTGCCGATAAGCGTCCCGTTGATGTACGCCGCGATGGCGAAGGTCGTGGCGCCCCCGGTGTTGCGCAGGAGGCAAGACACGTTGAACTCGTACAAGGCTTCCGTCGTGACTTGCAGAGTGAAGTTCACCAAGTCTCCGGACTGCAATGTCAGCGACGAGTAGTTCTGGTTTGCGCCCATCCGGTCATGCTGCATCAGCGACGCGTTCGCGTACGAGCTGCGGTAGGTGGTGTCGTTTCCGCGGCTGTCGCCGACCAGGCGGTTCGGTGACAGGGTGAAGCTGAGCCCCGCGTCGTAGGCGGCCATGTCGAAGCTGCCCGGAACGGCCTTTGCAGCTGTGAATCGGAGGGCCGCTGCGTCCGCGACGGGGAGCAGGTAGAACCAATCCGCGTAGGCAAATGACGCATAGGCTGCGCTTTGCGCGATGGAAAAGGTGACGTTGACTTTCACGAGATCGGTAGTTAGAGACACACGCCGAGCGCTAGCGGCCGCCGCGGACCACCGTGGCGAACTGGTCGACGTCGCCGTTGTCACCATGTTAATTGCGACCCGTTTCGCCGCGGTCGCGTCGGTGAACTCGTACGTGAGGTCGCCGTACGCCGATCCCGACACCAGCCAATAGTCTTGCGATTCCGGCACGACGATGGAGAATGCCACCCAGGTCTGGGCTCGCAGTGTGAGGTACGCTTGAGTGACGGTGCCAGACGGCGAAAGGTACGATCGGTCCGTGCCACGTAGGACGGACGTGATCAGGGATGATCCTGCAGCCCCGGACCAATTGGCGCCGGGAAGATCAAAGTATTCGAATTGGATCAGCTGCGGCAATGTGTTGCTGCCACTGCCCCAGAAAGGAGCCGCGAGGACAAAAAAGCCGCCGCCGTCGCCTCCGCTTCCCTTTCCTTCTGCTCCTTGGTACCGTCGACGCGGATGAAGCGGCGGACTGTCACCACAGAAAGAAGAGAGGGCCGTCGTGACGGCGAAGACGACGAGTGCGCCCACGAGGGAACGGTAGCAGTGTGACCTCATCGATAGATGCCGACCCTTTGTTGTGTGTGTGGGTGGGTGGTCCTGTTTCGACGACGGAGTGAGTTGTTGTTCTAACGTAGATTGATATGCCACTGGGGAGGAGGAGAGGGACGATGCGGTGCCAATAATCAACGACGGCTTGTGGATGAAGACTTGGCCCGGGATGTTGTGGATGGGGCTCGTCGGTGTGGCCGAAGGGATTATTTAAAAAGGAAAGATGAATCTAAGCACGAGAAGGAGCAAAAAATCTGCTTTTTGTGAACTGCCGGTCGAAAAGTTACCAATCCGCTTTGACCGAACACATGCCCAGCGAAGTTGCTGCGTTGTTTATGATGCGCTCTTTTGAGGGCGATATCGTCGGTGATCAAAACTCACTCAAAACATGCGGCGGTCGCCCCGCGCCGACGGCGCCAAATGTTGCATCTAACAAACGAACCGACCGCGACAACTGGGTGCATTGCACTCCCCCCTCCTCTTCCACGTACCTCAGCATACGTTTCTCACTCGACGGGGGATGCTCACGGCAACATTCGAGCGTTGAAAATCGCAGTGACTACTTGCCCGTGTACCCTCGGCCTCGGGAGAATTCAGACATGGGAGACGATTGCATGACGATGCCTGGCATCGAGGGGTGGTTTGGCTTGAAGGTCGAGCGACCGATGATCATTCGAACACATTCCTGGAATCCTTGTGTCACGGCCGGATAGGCCGTGAGGAGCTCGCACAAGTCGTAGGCCGACTGCTGATTCTGGATGATGGGTGACGCGAGTTCTACGACGGAGCTGGCATGCGGGCCCACGGCGCGCACCCCCAAGATCCGCTTCTCCCGGTCATCACTCGTAATAATCTTCACGAAGCCTTTGGTGTTGTTCATGGCCACGCAGCGGCTCACGTATTCGTAGCTGTAGCGCGCAGCGATGTGGCCAATGTTCTCGGCGCGACATTGACGTTCGTTTCTCCCCACGGCAGCGACCTCCTGGTCAAGGAACATAATCGTGCTCAGGTTGGACGCCTCGAACTCCTTCCACGCCTTCGCCGAGTACATGTGCTCGATGCACATGCGGCCCTCTTGCTCGCCGACGTTGACGAGGGGTTGATGCGACGTGGCGGCATCACCGCAGCAGTAGATGTGAGAGTAAGGATCACAGCGGTTGAACTTGTCCTTTTTCACGCGTCCGTTTTCGATGCGAATTTTCGTGTTTTCGAGCCCTAACCCCGCGTATTGCGGCTGGCGTCCGATGGACACCAGGGCCCGCTCGACCACGAACTCGCTGTTCGCGCCCGACTGATGGTCCTTCACGGTGTACCGGATGCGGCCGTCGGCTTGCTCTTCTAGCCACCGCAGCGACGTGCCGCGGTGGATTTTGACTCCTTTTTGCTCCAATAACTGCTGGATGAAGAGCGCGACGTCGTCGTCCTCGTTGGGTAAGATGCGCTTCGCCTTGTCGATGAGATTTACTCGCGTGAGGCCAAAGTTGGCAAAGATGGTGGCGAATTCACAGCCGATGACGCCCGCGCCGATGACGACCATCGACTGCGGGAATGATTGTGACATCACGTGGTCGCTGGTGACGATGTTCTTGCCGTTGCTGCGGAAGAGCGGATGCTCCCGAGGGACGGACCCGGTGCACACGACGAAATAGTCCGCGTGGACGACTGTGAAGTCCCCGCCGGCGCGGTGCACCTCGACCTCGTGAGGCGTGTTGAACATACCGTGGCCCATCAAAACTTGCACGTTGGATTCCTGCAACTGCGCTAAAATTTGCTTTTCTCGCGTCTCGGCTACTTCGACGAGCCAACGGTGAACCGACGTGACATCCACCTCTGGTTTATTGTCCAACTCAAGGACGCGTCCTCCGGTCGTGCCCGCCACCATGGCCTTAAACTTTGCCATTTCCCACATGGCTTTGGATTGCAACGCGCCGTTCCACAAATCCGCGCCGCCGATGCGAGTCTTCTCAATGATACACACCTTCTTTTGAAAGTCGATGGCGCGTAGCGCCGCCGCGACGCCGGCAGGCCCTCCTCCAAGCACGCACACATCGACCTTGATCACATTGACCGAGGCCCAGCGACCGAACGTCGCCCGCAGCATCTGAGGGGGGGACAAAAAAGAGGGGGGTGATGCGGGGGGCGTGGACCGAGAGGGACGCAGAAGACAAAGGGGTTGAGTCACCAGTGAAATGCGACGACCCACTGATAAAACAATGCGTCAAAGGAAGTCGTAAGACCCCAACCCGACGACTCGTCGCCCGCTACGCGCAGCGGAGCTCGGCGGTCGTCTTCCTAGAACCGTCGAGCCTCGGAGACCAGGTGCGTGTTGACCCGCGAAGGCAACGTCGGCATCACCAGCCCAAGAAACGTATGCTCGCTGGCGAGGGTGTCCGCGATGGCGTCCACGGACGACACGACCGTCGCGCGGTTCCCTTTGGGAAGGGCACCCCTCCCGTCTTCGTGCTCGGCGACAGCGTTGGGCCGTGGCGCCAGCAACACCACGGCTCGGTAGTCTTGGCACATGTTCCAGAGCACGTTGTGCACAGTGGCCGCGTTGCGGCAAACCAACCTGAAGTAGACCATCGCGAAGACCCGCAACGTCACTAAGTACGGCTGAAGCAACAATTCTTCCAGGGCGTGCACCGGAATGCCAATCTGAAGCGCGCGCTGGAGCAAACAGAGGAACTTCCCTGGTCGCCGCTCCGCCATGGCGACGGTGTCCATGTGGGCCGCGAGGCCTGGCGGCCGCGTCCCTGCCGTAGTAGTGGTCGTGGTGCTAGGCCCCGTGGCTAAGCCCCCCCCGACAAGGCCGCTCGACTCAAGACAACTAATGACGTCCAGATCGGCGACGAGATCAAGCAACTCAACGAGCGAGGCGTTGGCGCAGTGCTCCAGCCAGTAGGCGGTTCGCCCGACACACTGCCGCACGTCGGTTTGCAGCGCTTGCACGAGTTCACGCGAGGTGGACGTGGCCGCGTCTGGCGGCAGCAAGTGGAGCATCAGGGGCTTTTGGTCGCCGCGCCGACTCACACCAAAAAATCTGTGAACCAACGCGTTCGGGGGCGGGGGGTCGTAGAGGGGAGAGAATATGAGTGAGATCGCCATGAACGCGAATAAACCCCCCGACCAATGGCGCCCTGTTGAGGTTTATCAACAGCCGGAACTTGGGGGGTGGGGGCGTATCTAAAGGCGCGCAGCGATGAGCAAAAGGAGCAGGACCTGAGCAGCGGACAAGGCTAATACAGGGATCGAAAACCGATGCGCCGTCTTTCCACGGTGCACGAGCTCGCTAAGCGTCCCGAAGACGAAGAAAGCGTAGGATGCCCCGAAGGCGATCGTCACGGCCCAGTACGCGACGCGAGGGAGCCCGAACAAGCTTCCGCAGGCAACGAACGAGGCGGCGAAGAAAATGTATCCAAAGACGGCAGTGAGATCGAGCACGTGCGGCGCCGGAATACTGAGCAGATAGAACACGAGCTTCGCCACGAGCACCTGCGACGCCACCAGGAACAGACTCCACGATGTCGCCTCGGCTATCCACTCCGGTGGGACGTCGTGCTGCCGAAACCCTTTCGCGAAGGTCGCCAAGCAGATAAACGAGAGCAGCGCCACGCACGGGATGTACAGATCCGGGGCGGCGACGTCGTCAGCCGGGTCGCAGTATTGGTCGTCTCTTCCGTCTTCGGAGATGGAAAAGGTGCGCCGCGAAAAATTCCGGGTGAAGGGAAACAAGAGCCAACCGAGCTTGCTCCTCACGTACTCGTTCGTAACCCGGAAACGCTTGCGGGCGTCCGCGACGGGGATCACGCGCCACACGGTGCTCTGGCCCTCCTCGATCGCCTTGATGCCTTGCTGCATGGCCATGCGGATCATGATGGAGTCGTGAAACCCACCGGCTCCGCCTCCTCCCGCGTTGGAGCCATCGGCGCCAGCAGACGATGGCCCCCAAGGGTTGCTGCTGCCCTGTGGCGGGTAGGAGCCTTGCCGTTGGTGGCCGCCGTGCAGCACGGTGGGCGGAGGGGTGCCGCCCATCATAGGGGGCGAGGGTGGCGGAGGGGGCACGCAGCCGCCGTGGGTCCCCACGTTGTGGTCTAAGAACATGGGAG
>ERZ1292633.4474-Hain-H41-02um-R1-4474-length-12926-cov-9_pt1 | contig 12926 bp, 14 predicted proteins | sample MGYA00564406_ERZ1292633 | MGnify/ENA primary metagenome ERZ1292633 (study PRJEB36523, sample SAMEA6512639) | groundwater metagenome | collected 2019-01-08 | study: AquaDiva: Metagenomics assemblies of 32 groundwater samples
AACTGCGTCATGGTGCTGAAGAACTGCGGGCCCAAGGGCTATCCGGGCATGGCCGAGGTGGGCAACATGCCGCTGCCGCCCAAAGTGCTGAAAAAAGGCATCACCGACATGGTGCGCATCTCGGATGCGCGCATGAGCGGCACCGCCTACGGTACGGTGGTGCTGCACATCGCGCCCGAGGCTGCGGCGGGCGGAGCCCTGGCCCTGGTCGAGAACGGCGACATGGTCGAGCTCGACGTGGCCAAACGCCGGCTGCACCTGGATGTGTCCGAGCGGGAACTTGCGCGCCGGCGCAAGAAATGGAAAGCGCCCAAGGCGCCGATGAGCCGCGGCTACACCAAACTCTACGTCGATCACGTGCTGCAGGCCGACAAGGGGGCGGATCTCGACTTCCTGGTCGGATCGAGCGGCGCCAAAGTCCCCAAAGACAATCACTAGAGCGCAGGAAGCGGCATGTCGACGCACGCCCCGGACATTTCCGACGAAGCCGAGCACGTGCTCGGCGCAGACGGCGAATTTCACGTCACCGACGAGCCGGTCGACCTGTCGCATTACCATTTCGAGGACTGGATCGCCTTCGGTTTCTTCTGGACCCTGGCGTCCACCGTGTTCTACCAGTTCTTCACCCGCTACGCGCTTAACGACTCGGCCTCCTGGACCGAGGAGATTGCGCGCTACCTGCTGATTTGCACGGTATTCGTCGGCGCCTCGTGTTCGGTGCGCAAGAACACCCACATCCACGTCGACATCTTCTACCGTTTCCTGCCGGCACCGGTGACGCGGGTGATGTCCACGCTGGTGGATCTGGTGCGCATACTGTTCTTTGGCTATGCGATATACCTCACTTACGCCCTCATGGGCAAGATCGGCAAGCAGCAGATGTCCATCATCGACTGGCCGATAGGACTCATCTACGCGGTGGTGCTGTTCGGATTCGCTCTGATGTGCTTTCGCGCCGTCACCACCGCGGCGAAGCACTGGCGCCAGGGTTTCAGCGTGCTGGAACGCCCGGAAGCGGCGGGGAGCGAGGAAGCATGACCGCCGCGCTGCTGATCGCGTTCCTGGTCCTGATGGTGAGCGGGGTGCCGGTGGCGCTGGCGATGGCCGGCGCTTCTCTCCTGTACGTGATGATCTCCGGCACCGTGCCCGACTACGTGGTGATTCACCGCATGGTGAACGGCATCGACAGTTTTCCGCTGCTGGCGGTGCCGTTTTTCATCATGGCCGGCAACCTGATGAATTCCGCCGGCATCACCAACCGCATCTACAACTTCGCACTGGCCCTGGTGGGCTGGTTGAAAGGCGGCCTCGGTCACGTCAATATCATCGGCTCGGTGATTTTCGCCGGCATGTCGGGCACTGCGATTGCCGATGCCGCCGGCCTGGGCACGATCGAGATCAAGGCGATGAAGGACCACGGCTACTCGACCGAATTTTCCGTCGGCGTGACCGCCGCCTCCGCCACCCTGGGGCCCATCATTCCGCCCTCGCTGCCGTTCGTCATCTATGCCATGTTCGCCAATGTTTCGGTGGGGCAGTTGTTCCTCGCCGGCATCATTCCCGGCGTGGTCATGGCGATCCTGATGATGTTCACCGTCGCTTACTACGCGCACAAGAACAACTGGGGCCGGGACATCGCCTTCAAATGGTCCAGGATCGGCAAGGCCCTGCTGGAACTCGCCATCGTGGTCGGCTTCCCCACCGCGATCTGGGGCGCGACCGAAATGGGCACCGCTCCTGCGCCGACTTTCTTCGCCGCCATGGCGCTGTTGCTTCTGGCAGACCGTTTTTTCCGCTTCAATGCGGTGCTGCCGATCATGACGCCGGTGCTCCTGATCGGCGGCATGACCAGCGGCATTTTCACCGCCACCGAAGGCGCCATCGCCGCCTGCGTCTGGGCCATGTTTCTCGGCCTCGTGTGGTACCGCACGCTCAACTGGAAGATGCTGGTCAAAGTGTCGATGGATACGGTCGAGACCACCGCGACGGTGCTGCTCATCGTCGCCGCCGCCTCCATTTTCGGCTGGCTCCTGACCGTCACCAAGGTCACCGATGCGGTCGCGGCCGCGGTGCTCGCCTACACCCACAATCCGGCGATGTTCCTGCTCCTGGCGAACCTGTTGATGCTGTTCGTGGGCTGCTTTCTGGAGCCGACCGCCGCCATCACCATCCTGGTGCCCATTCTGCTGCCGATCTGCTACCAGCTCGGCATCGACCCGGTGCACTTCGGCCTGGTAATGGTGCTGAACCTGATGATAGGCCTGCTGCATCCGCCCATGGGCATGGTGCTGTTCGTGCTGGCGCGCGTGGCAAAGCTGTCGATCGAGCGCACCACCATCGCCATCCTGCCCTGGCTGGTGCCGCTCCTGGGGAGCCTGATCCTGATTACCTACGTTCCCGAAATTGCCATGTGGCTGCCGCGGAAGTTCTTTCCTTAGCAGCCGGGCCGTGTCTCCCTTGGCGCGGCGGTAGAATATTTGTGCTTGAACTCTGAGGTAACAGCATGCTGCAAGCCGTAGATCTAACGATACGCCTCAATCCCGCCGACGACGTGGTCATCGCCCGCGTCGAAATTCCGGAGGGCACGACGCTGCTCAAGGAACAGAATGTCCGCGTCTCGGCCCGCGTGCCCGCCGGGCACAAGATCGCCGTGCGCGAGATCAAGGCAGGCGATCCGGTGCGGCGCTACAACCAGATCATCGGTTTCGCCACGCACGACATCCATGCGGGCGAGCATGTCCATGTGCACAACATCGCCATGGGCGACTTCGACCGCGATTACGCCTTTTGCGCCGACGCCAAAGCCACCGACTACGTTGCGCAGCCGGTGACTTTCCAGGGCATCGTGCGCGCCGACGGGCGCGTGGCCACGCGCAACTACATCGGCATACTCACCAGCGTCAACTGCTCGGCCACGGTGGCGCGCATGATCGCCCGGCATTTCGACAACCGCCTGGATGCCTGGCCCAATGTCGATGGCGTCGTCGCGCTCACGCACAAAAGCGGCTGCGGCATGGCCTCCGAAGGCGAGCCCATGGACGTGCTGCGCCGGACCATGGCCGGCTACGCGCGCCACGCCAATTTCTGCGCCGTGCAGGTCGTGGGCCTGGGCTGCGAAGCGAACCAGATCGCGAGCCTGCTCTCCACGCAGCAACTCAAGCGCAGCGACAAGTTCGCCGCCTACACCATTCAGGAAAAAGGCGGCACCATGAAAGCGGTGCGCGAAGGCATCGCAAGGGTCGAGACGATCCTGCCCGAAGCCAACCGGGTGAAACGCGAAACCGTGCCGGCGAGCCACCTGCTGCTCGCCCTGCAGTGCGGCGGGTCGGATGGCTACTCCGGCATTTCCGCCAACCCGGCGCTGGGCGCCGCGGTGGACCTGCTGGTGCGCCACGGCGGCGGCGCCATTCTCTCGGAAACGCCGGAGATCTACGGCGCCGAGCATTTGCTCACGCGCCGCGCGCTCACGCGCGAGGTGGGCGAAAAACTGATCCGCCGCATCAAGTGGTGGGAAGACTATACGGCGCGCGCCGGCAACGAGATGAACAACAACCCCTCGCCCGGCAACAAGGCCGGCGGCCTCACCACCATTCTGGAGAAATCGCTCGGCGCCGTGGCCAAGGGCGGCACCACCAATCTGGTCGATGTGTACGAATACGCCGAAGCGGTCACGGCCAAGGGTTTCGTCTATATGGACACACCCGGCTACGATCCGGTGTCGGCGACCGGCCAGATCGCCGGCGGCGCCAACCTGGTTTGCTTCACCACCGGCCGCGGCTCGGCCTACGGCTGCAAGCCCGCGCCCTCGCTCAAGCTCGCCACCAACACGCGGCTGTTCGAGCACCAGGAAGAGGACATGGACATGAACTGCGGCACCATCGTCGACGGTAAGGAGAGCATCGGGCAAGTCGGCCAAAAGCTGTTCGAGCTGATCCTCAAAACCGCCTCGGGCGAAAAAACCAAGAGCGAAGCCTTCGGCTACGGCGAGGACGAGTTCGCGCCCTGGGTCCTGGGAGCGACCATGTAATGGGCGCCCTTTCGAAAAAACCCCTGGGCAACGATGAGATGGTCGCGTCCAGAATGCGCGCCGCCCTGCTCCATCTCGCACTGGCCGCTGCCCTTGCCTGCGCAGCGGAACCGGCGCTGGCCAAGGTGGTGGTGAAGAAAGGCGTCTACGGCGCCATCGCCCTTCAGCGCGAAACGGGGCAGCTCGGCTACGCCTACAATTCCGTCACTTCGCGCGCGGCCAAGATGGAAGCCCTGAATCAATGCGCCCATCCGCGCTGCGAAGTCGTGGCGGCTTTCAGCAACGCCTGCGGCGCGCTCGCGCGCGGACCGAAAAAATATTTTCCCGCCACCGGCGCCACCCGGCAGGAAGCCGAAACCAAGGCGCTGCGCCTGTGCGCGGCCAGGGATTGCGAAGTCGCAGCCTGGGCCTGCACCAAGTAAATCCGCTGGAGTGATCTAGATGCTGTAAATCTTTAACAATAGATCTGGTCATTCCAAGGCGCTATATGGGCCGTAGCCTGATCGTTATACCGGTGGTGATATAATCATCCTCACCATTATCAAGCTCGCTCGCCCATGCCCGCCTCCTCCCTAGCTCCGCTCAAACGCCAGCTCGCGCGCAGGATCGCGGCCTGCGTGGGTCACCTGAATCTGCGTCAGGTCGAGGCGGCGGAAATGCTCGAACTCACGCAACCGCGCCTGAACGCCCTGGTCAAGGGCCGCGTCGAACTGTTCAGCCTGGATGCGCTGGCGCAAATCGCCATGCGCGCCGGGCTCACGCTGCGTATCAGCGCCACGCGGCGCTACCGCAGCGGCTAGCCTGAAGTTCCTTTACCAGAATCGCGCATTTATTCTTTGGCATCATAGTCGTATGTGCCTCTGAGCTGTTGTTGTTCTGGCTACAAGGTGATGGTTTGGAGCAGTTCTATTGCGCGCGCCTGTTTTGGATTCGCGGTGGTCACTATCTCGAAGCTCGGCGCGTCATCGTCGCTGCCGCGGGTGCGGCAGGTATTACGCACGACGGTGCCCAGTGGTGGCAAGCTTGGTGTGGGGTGCCAGTATGCGCGCGCCTACCATCGCGCAAACCAGATCGCGCTCGGGCTGCGCCCGGGAACTTAGCAATTTCGAGAAGTCAAGCCTTTGCATGGCTACCGACACAGCCTGAACATGCCCGTGCGGCAGGGACCGGATGGCTTCAAACAACTCTCCTGCAGGTCGTAGCGGCTCGCCACGCAGCACGGCCCGGATGGTCTCGATCTGCTCCTCGTTGAGGGTGGACAGATTCGCCAGCGTGCGCTTACGTACGCGAGAACCTTCGCGGTAAGACTCGCGCAATAAGAACGTGGGGCGTGAATCGCGGTTCGGGACGATATCGATGTGCATGGGTGCACCATACATCATCCGCGCCAGAAAAGCAAGCTATTACATGGCTACATATTGCACCCCAATTCGCGCCACATTTCCATTGCCCTCCCTCGCGAATCTCCAGTGAACATGGGGCTTGGAACGGGGGAACTTCAGGCTAGCCGACGCGCTTGTCGTAATCCGAGTGCGAGCCTATCCAAATCCAGAGAATGCCGTCTTCGACCTCAGTGCCGAGTGCACGGAAATGCTGCCCGATGCGCACAGACCAGAGCTCACCGATCCGCTTGAAGTGCAGCGAAGGGTGACGCGGGTCCGCTTTCAGAAGTGCAAAGTTCTTGTCCGCGAGATCGCGGATGCCAGGAGGGAGAGCATCGTAGGCGGCCCAGAACGTCGACGCCGCATGGTGCTTCAAATCCCGCGGGCCTTGCCGGCCTTGTATTCGACGCGCGCTTCGGCCACCAGCTGGTCGAGCTTTCCGGCTCGCTGGTCGGCCTCGATCTGCCGGTCCCAGGCGCGCGCATCGAACTCTATGAACCAAGCACGAAATTTTGCCAGCTGCTCGACGGACAGCTTGCGGATGCTTTGCTCGATTTGTTCGATTTCGCTCATAGGACTTCCCGTGAATCTGACGGTGCGCGAAGTTTACCCCCGTACCGCCTGGCCGGGCAATAGCGCCGACGCCTACATGGCTCGTTGCGCGCTTGACGGCTCGTCACGGAGGGGTACGATTTCACACAATACGAAACTCGATTATGATGAAAATGACTGAACCAAACACAGCCACAATCAAACTACGTGAACGCGGGCAACTGACCCTGCCCAAATCGCTGCGCGACGCCCTGCATCTGGAAACCGGCGACGCGCTGCGCGCGGTCAAGATCGCCAATGCCATCGTATTGACGCCCCGGCGCATGGATCTCGACGCTCCGCGCAAGCAGATGCAGAAGCTCATAAAGCAACACGGTGTGAGCGCCGAAGAGTTACTGCGCGATTTGTGACCACGCTTTTTGTCGATAGCGACACTCTCATGTTCGACTGGCATTGCGGCGCCCGGATGCGCAGGCGCACCAACATCAGAAATCCACGCAAAACATATATAAATTAATGTGTTATTGCATTAATACCCCCCCATAAATAGCTTCGGCGAACTATCGTTCCCAATATGTACAAATGATGATATAATGACAAACATATTGGGAACCACAGATCTTCTCCGGTGAATTGACTTTGCGTTGCGTATATGAAACTCATCGGCCGAGAGATTATTGAATACTTTGCAACCGAGCACGCAGATACGCGCGGTCCGCTGAGAAGCTGGATTGTGGAAGTCGAGACGGCTGGTTGGCGATCGTCGCAGGACATCAAAGCCCAGTATGCGAGCGCAAGTTTCTTAGCCGATAACGTAGTTATTTTTAACATTAAAGGGAATTCTTATCGTCTTGTGGTTCAGGTGGCCTACAAAACATCCGTTGTCGTGGTGAAGTGGTTCGGTACGCATGCCGAATACTCGAAACTCTAGAGAGAAATCCTATGTTTACCGAAATCGCCGTAGTCAAGACTGACGCTCAGTACCGGGATTATGTCTCGGAGATTGGGGCGCTCGTTGCGCTCGATCCTGACCCCTCTACTCCCGAGGGCAAGCGTCTGGAATTGCTGGCTCTGCTCGTGGAGACGTATGAGAAGGAGCGCTATCGTATTCCGCTTCCTAACCCGATCGACGCAATCCTTTTTCGACTTGAGCAGAAAGGCCTTCAACAAAAGGACTTGATCCCGATCATCGGCAGCAAGAGCCGCGTTTCGGAGATTCTGGCGGGAAAGCGACGGCTCACCATTCCGATGGTGAGGAAGCTGAGCGCACACCTCGAAATTCCGGTATCGGCGCTCGTCGAGGAGCACCAACCCGAATCCTCGCAGCTTGAGGCCGAACCGCCGTTGTCGCTGGTCCGGGAAATTGTCAAACGAGGATGGGTCCAGGGCGGAAGAGTCACGGCCAAGAACGCGAAAGATTTTGTGGCACGTCTGTTTGAGAAAGTCGGGACTTCCAATCTCGGTCCCGCATATTTGCGAAGCTCGATCCACACGGGAATCGCCGGGCCAATCAACATTTATGCCCTGCGTCTCTGGGTCGCGCGCGTGCTGATCAAGTCGCGGGAATTGCCTGTGGCAAGGGGCAAATTCCGTCGAGCGGGGTTGGGCGAGGAGTTGCTAGTCGAGTTGGCCCGCCTAAGTTGGCTCGATTCGGGACCCTTAGCCGCACGCGACTTTCTTGCGAAGCATGGTATTGCCGTGGTGATCGAGGGCCATCTACCCGGTACCGCGTTGGATGGGGCGGCGATTCTTGATACCGATGGCACACCTGTCATTGGATTGACGTTGCGTTACGATCGGCTCGACAACTTCTGGTTTACCCTGCTGCATGAGTGCGCGCACGTAATCAGGCACCTGGAGACACCGGGCGAGACGTTCGTCGACGACACGGAGAAATCTTTCGATACCGACGTCAAGGAGATCGAGGCAAACCGGCTTGCACGAGACACGCTGATTTCGCAGGAAGTCTGGCGGCGTTGCGATGCTAACCGGCTCAAGACTGTGGAAGCAATCAACGCGCTTGCGGATGAACTGAAGATTCATCCCGCGATTGTTGCGGGGCGCATCCGGCGCGAAACAGGCAACTATCGGATTTTCTCCGCCCTCGTCGGCCACGGCGAATTGAAGAAGGCCCTGGCTCGGTAGAGTCAGCTACTGGCTCAACCGCGAGCAGGAGTGTTTTCGGCTCGGTGGCCAAGGGCGCGGACAAGGAAGGCAGCGACATCGACTTGCTGGTGGACCTGCGGAAAGGGACTTCGCTTTTCGGGCTGGTCGGCCTGCAGCTCGACATCGAGGATGCGCTGGGCGTAAAAGTGGATCTTTGCACCGAAGGCGGCCTGCATCCGGAACTCAAGGAGCGCATTCTTTCCGAAGCGCGTCCTGTATCTTTCGCGCCGCGAAGGCGTTCACGGTGCGTGCCGCGAATCTTTCTGCCCAAACCTTCCCGATCATAAAGGTTTCCGAAGCGAGGGCAGGTGCTTTAGCCGAGTCTGCACCTGCTCAATGCGCGGCCCCGCGAATGTTCGCCGCCATCTTCGTCAGCGCCTGGGCCTTGACGCGACGCCCATCCATCTTCCGGTACAACTCCGCCATGTTTTCCAGCAGCGTTGCGACCTCGGGATGGTCGGGGCCAAGCGTCTTCTGCAATGTCGCCAGCGAGCGCTTGCACAGCGGCTCGGCCTGCGCATACTGGCCCCGGTTCACATGGATCTCCGCCAGCCGGTTCAGGCACGCGGCAATATTCGCGTCGTCCGGGCCAAAAGCCTTTTCCAGGATCGTGAGCGCACGCCGGTAAAGCGGTTCGGCCTGCGCATATTGACGAAGCGCGATGTGCGCCATCCCCAGGTTGCCCAGGCTCCGGGCCACGTCCGGATGATCGGGACCGGAAATCTCTTCCGCCACCTTCAGCGCCTGCTTCCCGGCTTCCGCCGCGCTTTTGTAGTCGCCGGTGCTGAACAGGCAGGCGGCCTCGCTGTCGAGAATCTCCAGCCGGCTGCTCGGACTGAGCTTCTGCCCGCTGACCATAACCGCGAGGACTCCTAATCCGAACCTGCCGCTCTCTTCCGTGTCGAAATGCTTTCGGAACACCGTGCTGGCCAGCACAATCAGGACCGGGACGCCCAGAATTACGAATCCCGACCCGATCGCCGTCGTATCCGACTTAATGAAGCCCATGACAATAAACGTGACGCCGATCAGGCCGAAGACGGCGATCCCCATGATCTTGATCATAACTCCCCCCTCCCCTCAACGTTGGCGGTTTTCTTGCCGATTGAATAGATGAGCGCGCGCGATCCCCTTACAGGTTCGGATGCAGGAACGGCCAGGGCGAGGCTTCCGAGCCGGGCTCGCCCGGCACTTCGATCAGCACCGGGCCGGATGCCGCGAACCCCTTCTCCAGCGCCGCCTTCAATTGGGCCGGCGTTTTCGCCAGATAAGCGGTGGCGCCGAAACTCTCGGCGAGCTTGACGAAGTCCGGGTTGGTGAGCGAGGAGCCGATCTCGCGTCCTTTGTAGACATTGCGCTGATCGCGCAGCACGTTGCCATAGCTCGCATTGTTGAACACGATGGTGACGAGGTTGATGTTGTATTTGACCGCGGTCGCCAGTTCCTGCACGCCGAACATGAATCCGCCGTCGCCGGTGACCGAAACGACCGGCTTGACCGGGTTGGCGATTTTCACGCCGAGTGCGGTCATGAAGCCGAAGCCGACGTTATCCTGATAGCCGCCGGTGACGAAGGTGCGCGGCTGGTACACCGGAAAGCCGAAGCGCGAGGTAAAACCGACCTGGGAAATTTCCTCGACGAAAAAGCCGTCCCGCGGCAGCACCTCGCGGATCACGTCGAGGTAGCCCATCTGCGGTTGCACCCTCTGGATGTCTTGCCTGAACTGCGCCTTCAGCGTCTTGAATTCCTCTTCTCGCGACGGCCGCTTCGCCAGCTTGGCGGACAGCGCATCGACCAGGGCGCGCGCGCCCAGTTTCGCGTCGGTCACGATGCCGACGTCGGGTCTCACGCGGAACATCTCGGTCGGATCGATGTCGATGCGTATCACCTTGACGCCATCGGGTATCTTTACCCAGCGCAGGTATTGCAGTTCCAGCCTGGTGCCGATGCCGAGCAGAACATCGGTTGTTAGCCAGGGCTTGATGCCAGCGCCGCAGGAAAAGCCGTAGGGCGTATCCTCGCCGACGATGCCGCGGCCGCTGCGGTGCGAAGTCACGGGCGCCTGCAGCAGCTTGGCCAGCTCCAGCACTTCCGCGCCGGCGTGGATCGCGCCGCTGCCGACGGTGATCATCGGATTTTTCGCGTTTTTCAACAAGGCGACCGCGCGCGCAATCGCGTCCGGATCGGGCTCCGGGGGCGGCGGAACATCCATCGGCACCTCGAGATCGACCAGCGCCCTGGCGCCGAACACGTCCCACGGCGTCTCGATCGCAACCGGACGAATGCGGCCGGTGGTGAGCTGCTTGAACGCTTCGCCGACGACGGCCGCGGCTTCGGTCGGATGATTGATGCGCTCGGACCATTTCGTCAGCCCGCGCAAGGTCGCGAGCTGGTCCGGCAGCTCGTGCAGGATGCCGCGGCCGCGGCCGATGTGGTACGACTGGATGTTGCCGGTGATGCAGAGCACCGGCGCGTTGGCCCCGTACGCCGTGCACAGCGCGGCGCTGGCGTTGAGCACGCCCGGCCCCGGCACGCAGGTGAACGCGCCGACGCGTCCGGTCGACTTGGCATAGCCATAGGCCATGTAGCCGCTGCCCTGCTCGTGCCGGTTGACGATGAAACGTATCTTGTCCCGGCATTCATGCAGCGCATCGATGAAATCGTAAGTGTGCGCGCCGGGAATGCCGAAGATCGTGTCGACGCCGTTGCGTATCAGCGATCTCGCGATCGCCTGGCCGGTGCTCAATTTTTCTGCCTTGCTCATTCCGGAATTCCCTTTTTACGCCGAAGTGTCGCGCGGCCATCGCCCGCGCTGCCAAATGGTGGCGAGTTTCAGAGATGGTTGCGTTACGCCCAAGCGCGAACCAGATATCTCGAAGAAGTCAGGCGAACGGGTGTTAGAATTTTAGCATGAAGCCGCTATCGCCCAGATTTGCGGGACCGCGCCTGTACTGCGATCTGCCCCTCTCGCCCGGAGCGGAAATCGTCCTTCCCGAAGCTGCCGCCCGCCATGCGGTGACGGTGTTGCGCCTGCATCTGGGCGACACGCTCACGCTGTTCAACGGCGCGGGCGGGGAATATAGCGCCAGCCTCGTCGCCGCGAACAAGCGCGAAGCCAGGGTGCGCCTGATCGAGTTCCATGCGGCCGAGCGCGAATCGCCGCTAGCGATCACGCTGGCGCTCGGCATCTCGGCCGGCGAGCGCATGGACTACAGCCTGCAAAAAGCCACCGAACTCGGTGTCACCGCCATTCAACCACTCGCCACCGAACGCAGCGTGGTCAAGCTCGCCGGCGAGCGCGCCGACAAGCGCCTGCAGCACTGGCAGCATGTGGTCATCGCCGCCTGCGAGCAATGCGGACGCAACCGCGTGCCCGCGGTCGCACCGGTACAGAAGCTCTTCGCTTATCTCGCCGCGGTCGATCGCAACAAGCGGCTGCTGCTGCTGTCGCCGGATGCGGCCACGCCCTTGAGGCGGGTGCCGCCGTCGGCTGACGTCGTGCTGCTGATCGGCGCCGAGGGCGGTCTCGCGCCATCCGAATGCGAGGCCGCCGCAGCGAGCGGATTCGAGCCGGTCAGCCTGGGGCCGCGCATCCTGCGCACGGAAACCGCGCCGGTCGCGGCGCTGGCGGTGCTGCAAGCGCTGTGGGGGGATATTTAGCGTGGCCATTTTGCGCGCGTCCCTGTGCTTGCCGAACAGGAGTTCACAGTGGTGACTGAAAAGCCGGCCAGGTTGAGGTCCACCGTCTACGCCGCGATTTGGGGCGGCCGGCTCGGTGCAATGCCGGCCTGGAAGGCAGGCATGATCACGCTGGCGCGGCTGTTGCTGGTACTCATGCGCGACCTGGCCCATGGCCAGTTGACCTTGCGCGCGACGGGGCTCGTCTACACCACGCTGCTGTCGCTGGTACCGCTGCTCGCGCTCAGCTTTTCGGTGCTCAAGGCCTTCGGAATATACAACCAGATCGATCCGATTCTGCTCAACTTCCTCGCCCCGCTGGGCGAGAAAAGCGCGGACGCGAGCAAGTGGTTCATCAAGTTCATTGAAAACCTCAACGTCAAAGTCCTCGGTTCGATCGGCCTGGCGTTACTGATCTATACGGTCATATCGCTGATGCAGAAGATCGAGGCGTCGGTCAACTTCATCTGGCATGTGGCGCAACTGCGCAGCTTCGCGCGGCGTTTCAGCGGCTACCTGAGCGTGCTCCTGGCCGGGCCGGTGCTGGTACTCTCGGCCATCGGCATCAGCTCCACCATCATGGCGGCGGCGCCGCTGCAGCCATTCCTCGCCATGGAGCCCGTCGGCAGTGTAGTCCGCGTCCTGGGCAAGGCGATCTCGGTCTATTTCGTCATCGGCGTGTTCGCATTCGCCTATTATTTCGCCCCCAACACCAGGGTGAGACTGAGCGCGGCACTGAGCGGCGGACTCGCGGCGGGATTGCTGTGGGAAGGGGCGAGCTGGGCCTTCGCCGAATTCGCGCGGATATCGACCCACTACGCCGCGATCTATTCGAGTTTCGCCATTTTCCTTCTGTTCCTGATCTGGCTCTATCTCAACTGGCTCATCCTGCTGCTCGGCGCGAGCATCGCGTTTTACATCCAGCATCCCGAATACCTGACCCCGCAACAGGGCGAACCCGGGCTCAGCAACCGGATGCGGGAGCGTGTCGCGCTGATGCTGATGTACCTGGTCGCCAAAGCTTATCAGGACGGCGCTTCCGCATGGAAGTTTTCCAGTCTTACGCAGCGGCTGGGCGTACCCACCTACACGCTGCAGATGGTGCTCGCCGCGCTCGAGCA
>ERZ1292633.4476-Hain-H41-02um-R1-4476-length-12923-cov-9_pt1 | contig 12923 bp, 11 predicted proteins | sample MGYA00564406_ERZ1292633 | MGnify/ENA primary metagenome ERZ1292633 (study PRJEB36523, sample SAMEA6512639) | groundwater metagenome | collected 2019-01-08 | study: AquaDiva: Metagenomics assemblies of 32 groundwater samples
TCATTTTTCCCACTCCGGCTAAAATTGGGGCGAATGTTCTGATGCCCGGCATAAATCTAGCCAAGATCACTGCCTTTCCTCCATACTTTTCATAAAACATCTTGGCTTTATTTAAATTGTCTTTATGGAATAAAAATGAATCCTCTTTTTTAAATATCATAGGCCCGACTTTTTTGCCAAAGGCGTAGCCAAAACTATCGCCGATAACAGCGCCGATAAATATTACAAATACCAAATTCCAAATATTTAAAAAACCCTGCGAAGCTAAAAATCCCGCCGTAAAAAGAAGACTGTCGCCCGGCAGAAAAAATCCGATAAAAAGTCCCGACTCGGCGAAAACTATTCCGAAAATACCAAGATATCCAACAGCTTTAATCAAAGGTATGAGATCAAACATTTTATTGAGCGTTAGTTATTCTGTTCCAATAATACCATTCCAAAACGTCCTTAGCGACAGGAACCGCGTTTAAACTTCCCTCCTTGGCGTTTTCAATTAAAACCAAAATCGCTATCTGTGGATTTTCTAAAGGCATAAATCCAACAAAAAAGGCGTTTGTTTTGGTATTATTTGAAACCTGGGAACTTCCTGTTTTACCCCCAATACTTATGGGAATACTGCTAAGCATATTGGCTGTTCCATAAGGTTTACTCACGGCATCGCCCATTCCCTTTTTAATTTCTTTTATATAATTTCCTAAATTACTGAAATCAATTAAAGTCTCGCTAGCTGTATCTTTTAATAAATGCGGCTTATAAAAATATCCCCCATTTCCTATGGCGGCAATTTGAGAAAGCAATTGAATCGGAGTGACTAACAAATCTCCCTGCCCAATACTTACATTGTATGTATCGCCTATTCTCCAGATATCATTTTTCTTAGCTTCTTTTTGCGCCGGATCAGGCAAAAAGCCCTCGGCCTCACCGGGCAGATCAATTCCTGTTTTTTTACCGAAGCCGAATTTTTGCCAATATTCTTTAAGCTTATCAATTCCCAAACCTTTTTGATCTTCTCCTCCATAGGCGGAAAATCCGCCGCCAACTTCATAAAAATAAATATTGCTGGATTTTGCCAGAGCCGAATAAATATCTACCCAGCCATTCGCCTTCCAGTCTAAAAATCTGCTCGGTTTTGACGGATCGTATGGATTTGGTATTTCAATATAGCCTGCCGAATAAATTTCTTTATTTGGATCAATAATGCCTTCGGCTAGAGCAGCTAATCCCACCATCGGTTTTATAGTTGAGGCCGGAGTATAAGATCCGGAAACAGCTTTATTGAAAAGCGGGGCATAGACAGAATTTAAAATTTTATTTTTTTCAGCATTATTTCCAGATTTAGAAAAAACATTATTATTAAAACTCGGCAAACTAATAAGGGACAAAACCTCTCCATTTTGAGGATTAATAGCTATGCCTACAGCCGAATTTCTTCCCAAATTTATCAATGCCTGGTTGAGGCTGTTATAAAAATAGTTTTGCAGATCAGCGTCTATTGTAATCGCCAAGCTTTTTCCATTACTGGGCTCTTCAATTATTTTTTTATCAAAAATATTGCCCTTTGCGTCCCTATAAGCGATGGTTTTGCCGTCAATTCCTTTTAAAATATCATTATAATAAGATTCTATTCCAGTTTTTCCCGCTATTTCATTGCCTTTATCGCTCATGCCTGTATAGCCTAAAATATGGGCAAAGATAGGCCCATTAATATATTGGCGCTTATAATCGTCTATTATTTCAACGCCTTTTAAATTCAAAGCTTTCAATTTTATTATTTTTTCCGAATCAATATTTCTGGTTAAAATAAAGGATGGCGATTTTTCAATATTTTGACCTGAAATTTTTAGATCAATTTCGGATCTTGGCATCTCCATTATTTCAGAAAAGCCTAAAATATCTTTTTCCGTATTTCCCAAAAAGTCTTTAACTTTTAGAGAGAGGCCGAAGGCCGGTATGTTTTCCACTAGCGGTTTTCCATAGCGGTCATAAATAATGCCCCTATTGCTTGGATCATAAATTTCCTTGCCAACATTAGCTTCGGATCGGAGACTGTAAAATTCGCCCTTATATGAGCCCAGATATAAAACCCTCAAAAAGACCAAACCCCCTATTAAAATTATTGCCGCTATGATTAAAATAAAAGCTTTTCTAGATACCGGAAGCTCCAAATGATTTAAATTTTTATGCGAAGAAAAACTGTCGAAAACAGCCTCTTCAAAAAAAACCTCCTCTTTTGATGAAAAATCATTCTTTTTCATATTAAGATTGATTCTTATTATACAGAAACCCAAAAATTAAACTTATTAATATATTATAAAATAATTCTAATAAAAACACGCTAAAATTATTAAAAATAAATCTAAAATCAATAAATAAATAAAATATGGTTGTCAAAATCAAAGTGAACAAAAAAGAATGCAAGAATATGCTCTCGCTTAAATATTTTTTAAAATAAAAAGCTGACAGCATCAATAAACCAAAAAAAGCCGCTTCTTTTGAAATAAAAGCGGAATAATTTAAAGAAATTAAAGATATTAAAACTAAAATTAGGTATCTCCAGAATTCTTTTTCAGAAAAAATAAAAACAACCAATATAGCCAAAACAAAATTCGGCTTTACGCCATTAAAAATTATAAGGGATAAGCTTTGGGCCAAACTAACTATAGAAATTAGGATTATATCTAAAAAAAATCCTATCTTTTCTTTCATAAAATTAATTTTTTAAAGTTTCAAAATTTTTTATAACTAAAACGTCTTGCGGCGAAGTTGAGTTATAATTAGTTTTTAAAAAGGCTTTTTTAAATAATCCGGCTGTATCTGTATCTGTATTTTTATTTTCAATTATTTGAACTTCCCCTAATTTAAAACCATAAGGAAAATTTTGATCGGCATTATAAACAATTTCTCCATTTTTAATATTCTTGCTTTTTTCAATCATTTCTAGGGTTGGAGGAACGCCGCCTTTTAACAATGCGTCTACCTTATTTTCTCCAATTTTAACGGCAACGATGAAATCTTTATCAAAAATTGTTCTAATTAAAGCAATATTTTTATTAACTTTAATCACTTGGCCCAATAAAATTCCAGGCGCGGCCGCGACAGATTGATCTTTTTGAATACCGCTTATTTCACCATTATTAATACTTATCAGATTTTGATTATTGAACGGATAAGAAGAAAAAACTTTTGTATTAAAATATTCCCATCCATTTTTTTTAATGCTTTCAGCCAGAAGCTGATCAGCCTTTGGCTGAAAATTTTCAGCAATATAAAGTTCTGCTTTTAAAGAATCCCTTTCCAATTCTAGCCTTTCAATTTCACTTTTGATGTTTAATGAAGATGAAAAAAAATCTTTAATAAAAATTAAATTATTGTTAAATAACAAAATTAATAAAACTACGATTACCGCAAAACGGATAAAAATCATATTTTAATCTCTTTGGGCCTCAAAGGATTATTTACTAAATATGAATACTTTGTAAGATTTTCAGCTATCATTCCGGCGCCTCGCGCAACGCAAGTGAGCGGATCGTCAACAATTATCGTGGCCACAGTAATCTCTTTTTCAACTAATTTATCTATGCCCTTCAACAAACTTCCTCCACCGCAAATAAAAATACCTCTTTTCAGAACGTCTCCGACTAATTCAGGCGGAGTTGTTTCTATTGTTTCCTTTATCGAATCTGTAATTATCTTTAAGGATTTAGAAATTGCCGCTCTAATGTGAATATCTCTGACAATTACTTCTCTTGGCAATCCCGTCGCCATATCTCTGCCCCTTATAGGCAAATCCATTTTTTGATCTAAGGGCAAAGCTGATCCTATATTTATTTTTAATTCTTCGGCCGTAGGCTCGCCAATGGCCAAATGAAATTCATCCCGAATGAACCTGACGATGTCTTCATTTAACTTATCTCCGGCAGTTTTAATACTCTTGGCGTTTACTATGCCACCCATAGAAATTACGGCAATTTCAGTGGTGCCTCCGCCAATATCAATAATCATATTAGAAGTTGGTTCGTCGATTGGCATTTTAGCCCCTAAGGCCGCCAAGAGCGGTTCTTCAACAACATAGACCTTGCCAGCCCCCGCGCCAATTACCGCGTCTTCAACTGATTTGCGCTCCACCTCGGTAAGATTGCTGGGCACGCCTATTACCGCCTTATTGTAATTAAAAAAGTTTGACGGTCCGACTGCCCTTTTAAACAAAAAGCTTAGCATTTCTTGGGTCATTTCAAAATCAGAAATAACGCCATTGATAAGAGGCCTGATTACAGTAATATGAAGCGGGGTTCTGCCGATCATTTTTTTAGCTTCCTCGCCGATGGCCACTATTTGCCCGGTTTTATTATTGATAGCGGCAATTGACGGTTCATTTATAACTATGCCTTTGCCGGCCAGATAGATTAATGAATTAGCCGTGCCAAGATCAATTCCGATATTTTTTGAAAAATAATCAAATATTTTCATAATAAAGATTTAATTAATTGCGTCTCTAAAATTAATTCTGTTTTTTTAGATCCCCTTATCTTTAGTTCTATTTTTTTAGCCGCCAATGTTTTTTCGCTTATCACTACCCTGTTCGGAATACCCATCAGATCTGCATCATTAAGCTTTTCTCCTGTTGAAGCATCTCTGTCATCATACAATACTTCTACGCCGCTCTTAACCAATTTTTCATATAAAGCATTAGCTGCCTTAGTTACTTTACTATCCGGATCTTTACCGCTTAATTCAACTAAGTGAACTTGAAATGGGGCCACTGTTTCAGGCCAAATAATTCCATATTCATCACTAAATTCCTCTACAATAGTTCCCAAAACCCTGGTCGGTCCAATTCCATAAGAACCCATTATTACCGGTTTTTTCTCGCCATTTTTATTTAAAAATGAAATTCCAAAAGCTTCGGAAAACTTGGTTCCTAACTTGAAAATATTGCCCACTTCAATAGCTCGGCCAGATTGTATCGGATTCTTGCAATTTTTGTGAGCTTCGGGTTTATAAACTTCTTGATTTTGGCCGAAACCGCATTTTTTGCAATAAAAGATAGTATCTTCTCCGGCAGGATTAAGAACCTGAAATTCATGAGTATACTCTTTCGTAAAGTCCCCGCCCCCAGTTTCACAAATTATAGTCTTAAGACCAAGTCTTTTGAATATATTCTTATAAGCTTTAATAACTTTTTCGTAATATTTATCCAGATCTTCTTTTGATTCGTGAAAACTATACAAGTCTTTCATGGAAAATTCGCGTCCGCGCAAAAGTCCGGCTTGAGGCCTGACCTCGGCTCTGAACTTGGTTTGAATTTGATAAACAGCTTTAGGAAGATCTTTATATGAATTTATAAATCTCGCGGCTATGGCAGAAACAACCTCCTCGTGAGTCCAGCCAAGACCATATTCAAAATCTTTTCCTCGATGCGGCTCGAGAACAAGTTTGTCTTGATCAACAGTGCCAGTTGAAGTTTTATAGATTACACTAATCCCCCATCTGTTGGACTTTTCCCAATATTTCTTTTGAATCAAAGAAGGCATCAAAAGCTCTTCCGCGCCAATAGCATTTATCTCTTCTCGGATAATTTTATTTATTTTTTCTAAAACTTTTAAGCCTAAAGGAAGCAATGTATAGACTCCGGCGGAAGATTTATCTATAAATCCGCCCCTAAGTAAAAATTGGGCGTTTTTGGACGCTTCGCTCTCGGAAAGTTTCCTTGATGTCTTTGCGAATAATTGAGATTGCCTCATGGTACGTTGATTATTTTATTTTAATCCAAAATTCTCAATAAAACAACGCTCTACATTCGTTCAACTAACAACCTGCAAAACATCCTTATATTCTCGGGTTTATAAGGATGTTGTTTTAGAAAAGATTGATCACGTCCTTAATTGTCGTGAATAAAAATAGAGAAAAAAGAGTAATAAATCCAAACCCGTTCACTATCATTTCTGTTTTTGGGCTCACGGGGGAACCTTTGATTTTTTCAATTAAAACTGTAATAAACCACCCGCCATCCAGCATTGGAAAGGGCAAAAAATTAAAAATTACGAGATTGATTGAAAGAAAAGCTAAAAGCTGAATAAAATAAATAAGTCCCGCCTTAGAAATTAATGACCCCATGGCAAAAAGACCGACGGGACCCATTAAATTTTGAAGAACAGAAGAGTCTGTGAATAATCCCCCAATCAAAGAAATATATCCACCCAGATAGGAGACAAGCAAATTCCACGCGGTTTTAAAACTTTCAATAATGCCTTTCACTGCCCCGACTTTTGCCGTACCTGTTTCACTATAATAAATTCCTAAAATTTCTCCTGTTTTTGATGTTTGTTCGGGAAAAAGAACGGCAATGTCTTTTTCCGCGCCGTTTCTTTTGATTTTAAAATCGGCTTTTTTACCGGCGCTTTGTTTTAAATAATTATTAAATTCATCGGCGTTTTTAAAATTCAATATTAAATCCCCTTTTTGAAATCCGGAATAATAAGCAAGGCTTTCCGGTTTGATATCCGCCACAAAAATACCTTGTGGAATACCGATTATCATAACCAAGAAAATTAAAAACCATCCCAAAAAGAAATTAATTAAAACTCCACCTGCGATTATCAGCGCTTTTTTCCAAAAACTCTGGCGCATAAAACTGGTATGAGGCGGAAGATCTTTTCTTTCCACTTCAGATCTTAATCCGTTTATTTTAAGAAAGCCCCCCCACAGAATCCAATTTAGACTATAGACTGTTTCTTTGATCTTTTTCCCCCAAATTCTAGGCGGAAAGCCTATTCCAAATTCTTCAACAGCAACGCCAAAAAGCTTAGACATTAAAAAATGCCCCAATTCGTGCACAATAACCACTAACGAAAGTCCTAAAAAAACTATTATTCCCATACCGGGTCAGTAGAAATTCGATCAATTATATATACGACTTTTAATATTGCTTAACTATTTTTATTTTCCGAGTAGTGATTATTTACAGATTACGTCCGTCAGCTGACGGACCAATCGAATTTTCACTGCCCGGCATAGAGCCTAATCTTAACAAGAATCTTGCTAAAATAATAGTTTGCCGTTATTATTAAAAAAGTATCGTTTGAAAATTGTTTGGGGAGGAATCAATGAAAAAGCGAAAGATTGTAGGAAAGACACAGAGAAAGTTGGATTCGTTGAAAATTGCCAAGATTCTTGGGGCGTCGCGAAGGGTAAAAATTAATATTCCTTTTTATTACGCGCCACAAAATCTTGGAAAATTGAAGCAATTGATGAAAAAGAACTTAAAAAAGTTGAAGAAAAGAAAGCGCTAAAACCCATATTTGGTTCGGTAAAAACATAATCCCCTTACTCTTATAGATAGAGTAAGGGAATTTTTTATTTTAAGCCTATCGTATGGCCAACTGGATGCGTGTCTCGCTCTAGAGACGCGCTCCTCGTTTGCGCGATTTAGCAAAGCGATTGTCGCGCTTTCCGCGCGTCTCTGTCCGCGAGACTGCAGTCAGGTGGACAGGCGGTAGGCGCGCTAGTTTACTCAAATATTTCCCTTATTTTTGATTCCAGGATCTTGTCCACTTCCCCGTTGTATCTATCTATGATCTTTTGCACTTCTTCTTTTTTCTTGAAAGCCACATCTTCAGAAAAAACATCCTCATCTTCCATTTTTTTAATACTTCTGTTGGATTCATCTCTAGAACCCCTGATTTTTATTTTAGTTTCTTCCGTTATCTTTCTGATGACTTTTTCTAATTCTTTTCTCCTTTCTTCCGTCAAAGACGGCAAATTCACCCTGATCAAATTGCCGGTAATACTGGCTCCAATCTTTAAAGAAGAATTTTCAATGGCTTTTGCCACCGCGCCGGCCACGCTCATATCCCAGACCGAGATATTTATTTCCCTTGGCGGAACCATAGAAATGGAACCCAATGCTTTAATTGGGGTCATTTGGCCGAAATATTCAACTTTTATATCTTCAACCATCCTAGCCGAGGGCCTACTGCTCCTTATAGTTTGGAATTCTGTTTTAAGAAATTCCAAGAAATTTTTAAGTTTTGTTTCTAATTCTTTGGTTATGTCCATATCTTTAAGAAATTTCTAATTTTTAATTACTAATTTCTAATCAATGACCAATGCCTAATTACTCTAATTTCTGTCATTGCGAGGAGTCTATGACGTGGCAATCTCTCAATTAGATTGCTTCACTTTGTTCGCAATGACAAATATTCGTTCATTCGTACTAATTCGTAATGAGTTGATTATTTATATCGCTTCTAATTGTAAACGTTTGTTAACATTATAACTTTTTATTAAAAATAGTCTATTTAAAACAGACTTGATCATTTGATGGTTTTTTACAGGATCTTTTCTTAATATAACGATCAGGCTTTCAAAAAATTGATCTAAAATTTCCGATTTTTCTCCCGATTCCCCGTGTAATCGAGAATCCTCAGTCCCGACACTTCGTGTCGCGGATCGGAATTTTTGTTCCTCAATCAGAGTTTTAATAATCTGAGACCTATTATACCCTGTTGATCTTAAAAAATTTTGAGCCATCTTGTCTATTTCGGACAGTTCCTTATTGTTGATTAACTCTATAGCTCTCCCCGGCCTGCCGTAAGCAAGAACCGCCAGTTCTTCGGCTTTGTCTTTTTTAATGCCCAAACTTTTGATCAAAAAATCACGTATCTCATTTTTACCGATCCTTGAAAAATATATTTTTTGAAGCCTAGAAAGAATAGGCGGTAAAACATTATTAAGATTACTGACAATCAGTATTATTAAAGAATGTTCTGGCGGCTCTTCGGTAATCTTTAAAATGGCGCTTTGCGCTTCCGCGGTTAATGAGTCGGCGTTATCTATAATTACAGTTCTTTTGGAAGAATTCTGCGGTTTTTGCCATAAAAAATTCTTTATTTCTCTCACACAATCAATGCCTGATTCCTTTATGATCAATGCTTCCGAAAGCATCCTCCTTGATAAACTAAACTCTCCGGTTTCTAAAAAATTAGCCAGCAACAGAGCAAAACTAAATTTACCAACTTGCGGTTCTCCAAAAAAAATATAGCCGTGGGATAAATTTCCCTTTTTGGATAAAACAGAAAAACTTTCTTTTAAATCTTTATGTCCGCAAAACATGCCAAAATAAAAACCTATCTTTTATTTAAAAGTGTGCGCTTATAAACATCTAAATGGGTCAAAATGATTCCGGCGCCCTTGGCTACGCAGAACAAAGGTTCATCGGCTACATAAGTCTGCACGCCGGTCATTCGTTTGAAAAATTCATCTATATTTTTTAGCATTGCCCCGCCGCCGGAAACAATAATTCCTTTTTCCATAATATCCGCCACGAGTTCAGGAGGAGTTTCATTGAAAACATTCTGAACAGACGAGGCTATATCAATTAAATGCGGCGTTAAAGCTTCAGCTATTTCGTTGGAATTTACAATTATATCTTTTGGAAGTCCGGAAATTAAATCCCTTCCTCGCAATTGATATTCTAATTTATCTTTTATCGGCAAGGCCGAGCCGATTTGAATTTTAACCATTTCGGCGGTTTGTTCGCCGATGGCCAGAGAATATTTTTTCTTAATATAATCCATAATCACTTGATCAAATTTATTGCCGGCAATGCGAAGACTGGACCAAGAAACTATACCGCCCAAAGAAACAACAGCCACCTCGGAGGTTCCGCCGCCGATATTAATAATCATGCTTCCGGAATAAGCATTGATAGGAATTCCGGCTCCTAGTGCCGCCAAAATCGGTTCTTTGACAATATATGCCTCTTTGGCGCCCGCTTCACGCGCGGCATTCATTACCGCCCTTCTTTCAGTAGGAGTTATGCCGGCGGGAGAAGATATGACCACGTCCGGCTTAAACAAATTAAACCTTCCATTGGCCTTGGAAATAAAATACTTGAGCATTGCCTTAGTAATGTAATAATCGGCTATCACCCCATCTTTTAGAGGTCTGTAAGCCATTATATCCGCCGGGGTTCTGCCGATCATTTCTTTTGCTTCCCTGCCTACAGCTAAAACAGTATTGTCCGGCTTGCTTAAAGCCACGATCGTCGGCTCATTGATAATAAAGCCCTTACCGGGAACAAAAACAATTGTATTAGCCGTTCCAAGATCTATTCCTATTTTACGATTAAACATGTGGTAATTTATTTTAATTAATTTAAAAAGCTTGTCAGACCAACCTTTTAATTTCCGCTCCTAGTTTCGCTAACCGCTCATCAAGTTTTTCATAGCCCCTATCTATCTGTTCAATATTTCCAATTACGCTCTTGCCTTTTGCCAGCAAAGCCGCAATCACAAGCGTAGCGCCAGCCCTCAAATCCAAGCTTTCTATTTCCGCTCCTTCTAAAACGGTCGGCCCAGTAATGATCGCTCGATGAGGATCTAGAATGACCGCATCGGCTCCCATTTTCTTCAATTCATTTATATATTTTAATCTGCCTTCATACATTATGTCAAAAATAAGCGAACTGCCTTTTGCCTGTGTGGCCAAAACCCCAAATGGAGCCTGAAGATCGGTCGGAAAACCGGGATAAGGAAGTGTCTGAATTTTCGCCGCTTTTAACACCGAAGCCTTGCCATTCACACGAATAAAATTATCGCCTACATCAAAAGATACTCCAAAATCCCGCAATTTCATAATGGGAGCGTCCAAAAATTCCGGATCGCACCCCTTAATTAAAATATTGCTTTTTGTGGCGGCGGCCAACACCGCAAAAGTGCCCGCCTCAATAGGATCATTGATTATTTTGTGGCTTATTTTTTTAGCCGCTAAAGACTTTCTCTTTTTTATTAATAAAAAATTAGTTCCCGCTCCGGAAATGCCAACTCCCAGCTTTTCTAAAAATCGGCAAAGATCTACTACGTGAGGTTCGGTAGCCGCCAATCTTATTTCTAAATTATTATCAGCCCCAAACATCAATAAATTCTCGGTCGCAGTTACGCTTATTTCTTTTAAAATTATTTTGTTCTCCTTAATTTCATTTAAAACCAGATTGTATAAGCCTCTTTTTTCGTCAAAGCTTATTTTCACGCCCATTTCCTTAAAAGCTTCTAGGTGAGTATCTAGCGGTCTAGCGCCAATGTGGCAACCGCCCGGAGTGGCAAGTTTAAATTTTTTAAATCTGGCAAGCATCGGCCCGACCAAAAGAACCGAGGATCGTATTTTTTTAACTAAAACCTGGTCTATGGATTCCGGAGAAAATTCAGAATTATCTATTTCAATCGAATATTCGTCAAGCCATCGCTGTTTAGATCCGCAACTTTTCAATATATCCAGCATCGTCAAAACATCTCCTATTCTAGGAATATTGTCTAATATAGTTTTACCCTTATTTAAAATTGTGGCGGCTATGATGGGAGTGGCTGAATTTTTAAATCCCCTCACGGACACCTCGCCTTTTAAATGCTTGCCTCCGTTAATAATAAACTTCATAATAAGTATTATACAATGAATTTAAAAATTAGAAGACTGATATTTTACGCCTTAATAATAATTTTCTTAATTCTTGCCTTTTTTATTATTCCCTATTCCAATGGCTGGCGCTTTGACCCCGGCACTCTTAGCTTTGTAAAGCTTGGCGGGCTTTATTTGAATGTAGAGCCGGCCGAAGCTTCAGTTCAGGTGAGCCTTCTCACCTCTGTGTTGGGTGCGGGGGTAAATAAATTAAATTTTGAGATAAAATCCAGTTTTATGAAAAGCGGCTTATTAATAGCCAATCTATTTCCAAAAACCTATCATATTTCCGTACAAAAAACCGGATATCAATCGTGGAATAAAAATATAACGGTAAAGCCCTCTTTAGTCGTTCAAATTTATCCAATAATTTTAATGCCGGAAAAGAGCAATGAAGAACTATTAAAAAATAAAGTAACCGATTTTTTTCCAAATACAAACTATCTGGCATGGGAAGATACAAGCAATAAATTAAAAATAGGCGGCAAAATAATTAAAGGGAATAAATTTTTAACTTGGCTAGCCGATTATAAATCAGCTCTAGTTTATGATGAAATTGCAAAAAATTATCTTATCATCAATCCCGCGCAAAATAATTCCGCTTTAAATATCAGTCTCCTCTTTGATAATCTTAAATATCAAAAAAATATTGACCCCCGCACCTATGAATTAGGTGAGGGGGTTGACGATAAAAATACCATTAAAAACGTAATCGGGCATCCCCTTGATAAAAATAAGCTTGTTCTGGCAACTGATAAAAACCTGTATATTCTGGATTTTTATAAACCTTCTCTGGAAATAATTAACCCAGACCAATATAACTTATTTACCGCCAGTGGCGAAGAAATATTTTTTACTGATTCAAATAGTCTTTATTCTTATAATCTGAATAAAAATGAAAATCTTGTTTTATCAAAACAGAAAAACATTGATTTATTGGAGGCTTCCCCGAATAATCAATTTGTAGCTTTTTCCAGCGATAATAAATTGATGCTTTTAGATCGGACTAAGAGTGAAAACGGCTTAACAAACTTGGTTGAAAATCCAACTTATTTTAAATTTTCCCCCGATAACAAAAAAATAGCCGCGGTTTACGACAATAATAAAATAAAAATATTTTTTATCGGCGATGATTACGAATTATTCAATAAAAAAATAATGGGATCTTCATCTTTTGAAATAAATTCTTTAGATTTAAATCTTCCTATTGCTTGGCACGGCAATTCTTCTTATATTTTTGTAAAATCCGGAACAGATCTAAAATTTTTGGAAATCAATGACGACTCGCCTATAAACTTGCAAACAATTGACACTGATGTTGATAAATATTTTTATAACAGGCAAGAAAATACAATATATTTGATCAAAAATGAATCTCTATATAAGATTATAGAATAATAAAAAACTCTCCCCGCAATTTTGTAATTCAAGGGATAATAGTATGCGAATTGTCTAATAATTACAGTTATGAT
>ERZ1292633.4477-Hain-H41-02um-R1-4477-length-12923-cov-4_pt1 | contig 12923 bp, 9 predicted proteins | sample MGYA00564406_ERZ1292633 | MGnify/ENA primary metagenome ERZ1292633 (study PRJEB36523, sample SAMEA6512639) | groundwater metagenome | collected 2019-01-08 | study: AquaDiva: Metagenomics assemblies of 32 groundwater samples
TCTAGGTAGGGAACGACCTCACCGCGCAGATCAAAATAGCCGGTTACGCGGTCGGGCTCTGCGCGGCATTCTTCGGGTACGTTGATGCACTCGGACACGATTGCGAGTGGCAATACGTAATGGACGCCGCCAACGGATGTCAAGAAACCGTCAATCATGGCCAGTGTCAGCGGCAAGCGCATCAAAAACGTGGTGCCTAAGCCGCGGACGCTTTGTATCGAGATATGGCCGCGCAGTGCTTCAATATTGCGCTTGACGACGTCCATGCCAACACCACGCCCGGAAAGGTCAGTGACTTGCTCGGCCGTTGAAAATCCGGGTAAAAAGATGAGTTGATGGATTTCGTTTTCGGTTAACGTTTGGTCCGAGGCGATGAGCCCGCGTGAGATTGCCTTTGCGACGATGACATCGACGTCAAGGCCGCGGCCGTCGTCCTTGACTTCAATGATGATCGAACCGGCTTCATGGTATGCATTGAGAACGAGCTTGCCGTGCGGCGCCTTGCCAGCGGCCATGCGCTGGGCAGCGGTTTCTAGCCCGTGGTCAATACAATTTCTAACTAGATGAGTGAGAGGGTCTGAGATGATCTCAACCATGGATTTGTCGAGCTCTGTTTCACCACCGGTGATGACCATGTCAATATCTTTGTCGAGCTGTTTGCTAATGTCTCGCACAATGCGTTGAAAGCGCATAAAGGTTTCACCAATGGGCACCATGCGCAGAGATAACGCGCCATCGCGAGCTTCTTCCACTAAATCACAAACACGCTGCGCAGCTTCTATGAATGCCTGCTCCTCAAACTGTTGAGCCACAAGTTGTGCACCGGAACCGGCGATGACCAACTCGCCAATCAAGTCGATCAAATGGTCTAGCTTGTCGGCGCGCACTCTGACATAACGCGTATCGTCAGCGCCGCGCCTGTCTTTGGTTGTGCTACGTTTTTCGGGTACGAGCTCGCGGCGATCAGTAGCGTCTTGTTGCTTTTCAGTAGCCGTGGTAGGCACCATCGCGGCAAGGGCGTAAGCACTGGTTGTCTCGCCTAGAAGAGGGTTGCTGACAGGAGATGTTGTGCTGATGACCTGTACGCGCGCCTCTAGGCAGGCGTCAAGTGGGCTGCTCGCGTCGTCGTCTTCGCGGTCAGCCAAAGTATCTTGGGGGTCGATTTCGTCGTCTTCAGCCTCGGATGATGTATCACGGAACTTCAGCTTGATGCCTTGCCCTGACCAAACGATGATGAGTTGCTCACGGGCCTGCGCGTCCTCACCGCAGCGCTGGCTGAGCAGGTCTTCAAATTGTGCCAAGCTGGCGCTGGGTTCCAAAATAGCCAAATCGCAGTCTTCGGCAAGAAACTCGAAAACCTGCTCAATGTCTTTGCGCGCGACGCCAGTATCTAGGCGCAGTTCAAGCCCGAGATAGCAGCCTTCGGGGTCGAGTGCTTCTAATGTTGGAATCAACTGCTGGATGGTTTGAGCGTCATGCACATTGCCCAAACTATTTAAGTAACGAACGAAGGATAGTGGGTCTAGGCCATAGCGCAGTGTGTCAGGCTTAAAGCGCAAGGATAGATGCCAAGTGTTTGAGCTGGCCGTAGCCTCCTGTGCGGCGGCGGCTGGCGTGCTGTCGATATGGGCGTTTGGTGCGCTCGCCGCCGTTGCCACAACAGGTTCTTCGGTAAGGTCTTGACCATTCGTATGCAACTCACGTAGCACCTGGCTAAGGTCTTTGCTGCGTTGTGCAAGTGCGGGCGAAGACTCGCCACTATGGACTTCGCCCAGCAAGCCTTCAATCTGATCGCGGCTTTGCAACAGTGCCGCAACCAAGGGTTCGTTGACTGACTGCGTGCCACTGCGAACGGCGTCTAACAGAGTTTCGACATGGTGTGTGAAGCCAACGACATCCGTGCAACCGAATAGGCCTGCCGTGCCTTTTATGGTGTGTGCGGCGCGGAAGGCTGCGTTGATGTTCTCTGCGTTGTCCGGATCGGTCTCCATCACCAAGAGTGCGGTTTCGAACTGGCGCAGGGTGTCGTAGGCTTCTTCGAGAAATCACTCGCGTGCAGCGGCCATGATCTCTGCATCATCGTCATAGTTCGTCATGCGGATGCTCCTGGCTTATGCAGGTATTGCAGGCCATAGGTTTTGAGCGCTTGAACCACCACATCGCTGGCGGCGCAAATTCCGAATTGCCCACCGCGTTGCTCCACGCTGCGCTGGGTAGCCAGCAGGAGTTGCACACCGGCACTATCGCAGTTGCTGATGTTGCTCAAGTCAAGAGCCAAGTCATCTGAATGACGAGCCACGGCGGCTAGCAATTGCACTCGTTGGTCAGCGGCGACTTGGATCGTCAGCTCTCCGATGATGTGTTCAGCGTTCATATTGGTGGTTCCTGCAATGACGGCGCAGAGCTGCTCCTAGCGTCAAAGGCATAGACGCTTAACGGCCTCTATCAATTGAGAGGGTTGAAAGGGCTTGGTGATCCACGCTCTGGCGCCGGCTGCCTTGCCTTCGGCAATCTTGGCCTCTTGGCTTTCGGTGGTGAGCATAATCACGGGGGTGAACTTGTAGTTGGCAACCGTTTTGACATGCCGCAAGAAGGTCAGGCCATCCATATTAGGCATGTTCACGTCGCAAACAATCAGGTTGTATTTGCGTCCGTCGAGTTTGGAAACAGCGTCTTGACCATCAACCGCCTCAACCACGCCATAACCTGCTTTTTGCAGGGCAAGGCGCACCACCGTTCGGAAGCTGCCGGAGTCGTCAATCACCATAACGGTTTTGTCCATAGATGCCTCGTGTCGGTGGGGTGCGCTTATCAAGCTGGAGTTTTGCAAGAGAACGTCAAAAAAGCCAAATGCTGTGGATTTGTACCGTGATCAAAGCACTGGCAGAACGGCCCGGTGCTTCCCCTACTGCCTGGCAACAAAACCCAAACAGGCTTGAAACCTCTGTGACAGTCGACAGGTGCCAATGACATTTGTGTGCCATATCCCAATCCATATCGTCGTGGCGCATCGTCAAATGAAGTAGCGCAGCGCGCACTAATGCACGCTTGCTTAGGCTGCGCTGGCTACCGCCGCTACTCAGACGAAAGAGCGCCACAAATGGCGCCTTAAATTGGGGTCAGAGTCAATTAAGTGCCTGACGCGGCTTGATCAGGCCCCCTGGCACCTGGTGGCCCATAAAATGCAGGCATGGCAAGCAGCAAAATCCCAAAACAAACCCCCGGTAACCTAGCGGCTGGGGGCAAGCCGCATTACGGCGAAAGCTCGATTCGCGTGCTGAAGGGTTTAGAGCCCGTCAAGCAACGCCCCGGCATGTATACCCGTACCGACAACCCCTTGCACGTGGTGCAAGAGGTGATTGACAACGCGGCAGACGAGGCGTTGGCCGGTTTCGGTAAGCGCATCAATGTGGTGTTGCATACGGACGGGTCGGTGTCGATTGACGACGATGGCCGCGGCATTCCGTTCGGACTGCACCCTGAGGAACAAGTGCCGGTGGTGGAGATTGTCTTCACGCGCTTGCACGCAGGCGGCAAGTTTGACAAAGGCGCAGGCGGCGCTTACAGCTTTTCGGGTGGTCTGCATGGTGTAGGCGTTTCCGTCACCAATGCACTATCGACCCGCTTGGCCGTCACCGTGTACCGAGAGGGGCAAGTCGCCACCGTGGCATTTAGTGCGGGCGACGTGATTGAGCCCTTGGTGATACGCAAAGCCACCAGCGCTGAGCGCAAACAAGGCACTTCGGTGCGGGTGTGGCCTGACGCCAAATATTTTGATAGCGGCGAGCTGCCCCGACAGGAGTTAATGCACCTGCTGCGTAGCAAAGCAGTATTGATGCCTGGCGTTATTGTGACGATGACCGTAGAAAAGACGGGCGACGTACAAACCTGGCAGTTCAAAGGCGGTTTACGAGACTATCTTTCGCAGGCGCTTGCCAACGAGCCATTGATCCCGCTGTTTGAGGGCGAGCACTATGCCAGCGACAGCGAAACCGACAACTTCGCCGAGGGCGAAGGCGCGGCTTGGTGTGTGGCCTTCAGTGAAGAGGGCTCGCTCATGCGCGAGAGCTATGTCAACCTGATCCCGACTGTGGCTGGCGGCACCCACGAAGCGGGCCTGAAGGATGGTTTATTTCAAGCTATTAAGGCCTTTATTGACATGCATGCCTTGCTGCCCAAGGGTGTCAAGCTCATGCCTGAAGACGTTTTTGGCCGTGCTAGTTTTGTCCTGTCAGCCAAAGTGTTGGACCATCAATTTCAGGGGCAAACCAAAGAGCGTTTGAATAGCCGCGACGCCCTGCGTTTGGTCGGGGGCTATGTGCGCCCCGTACTGGATGTTTGGCTTAATCAGCACGTCGATTACGGAAAAAAGTTAGCTGAATTGGTGATTCGACAAGCTCAAACGCGCCAACGGGCCAGCCAAAAAGTTGAAAAACGTAAGGGCTCTGGCGTGGCCGTGTTGCCAGGGAAGCTGACGGATTGCGAAAGCCGCGATTTGAACTTGAACGAACTGTTTTTGGTAGAAGGTGACTCCGCCGGAGGCAGTGCCAAAATGGGGCGTAACAAGGAGACACAAGCCATCTTGCCCTTGCGTGGAAAGGTGCTCAATTCGTGGGAGGTTGAGCGAGACCGCTTGTTCGCCAACAATGAAATTCATGACATCTCCGTGGCCGTCGGGGTCGATCCACATAGCGTGAACGACAGTCCAGACCTAACGGGTTTACGGTACGGAAAGATCTGCATCCTGTCAGACGCGGACGTGGACGGCTCGCACATCCAAGTTTTGCTTTTGACGCTGTTTTTCCGGCATTTCCCCAAGCTCATAGAAACCGGTCACATTTATGTGGCCAAGCCGCCGCTGTTTCGGGTCGATACGCCCGCGCGTGGCAAAAAGCCTGCTGCCAAGCTCTACGCCTTAGATCAAGGCGAGTTGGTGGCCATTGAAGACAAGCTACGCAAAGAAGGCGCACGCGAGGGCACCTGGAGCATTAGCCGCTTCAAAGGTTTGGGGGAAATGAATGCCGAACAGCTTTGGGACACCACGCTGAACCCGGACACTCGGCGATTGTTGCCTGTGGCCTATGGCGAACTTGATTTTGGTGCCACTGAAGGGGCCATCAATAAACTCATGGGCAAGGGCGAAGCGTCCTCAAGGCGTGAGTTGATGGAGGTGCATGGAGACAGTATCGACGTTGACGTCTGAAGGCCTTGGCACTAAAGAGGTACAGAGACGCGGAGCCATGCAGTGAAAAGACGCTCACTTTGGGTTTCCTCTTCTTTATCTGTGCCTCTGTGGAGGATTCCCGTGTTCATTCGGGCTTGTCCGGCTTAAGGTACTGCGGGTAAAAATACCCGCGCGCGCTTTGGGGCGGGCTATGTTAAAACTCGGGTCTTATAGGGGCTTTGAACCGAGTTAAACCAACGAGTGCGAGGCCGTATGAGCGCGATGAATCTGCTTGAATTACTTGACCAAGCCAGCGCAGGGGCTGGGCTAGGCGGCGCTGTTGCGCTGCGCGCGCCCGCACGCCAGCCACTTGGGTTTGCACAGTTACGCATGTTGGTGGTGCGCACACAGACAGACCTGAATGCGATGGGTATTGGCCGAAATGACCGCGTTGCACTGGTGTTGCCGAATGGCCCTGAGATGGCGGCGGCGTTCTTGGCCTGTGCCTGCTGTGTTGCCAGTGCGCCCCTCAATCCGGCTTATCGGGCTGAAGAGTTTGAGTTTTACTTGCGGGACTTGAAGGCTAAAGCCTTGATCGTGGAGCAAGGCAGCACGTCACCAGCGCTGACGGTTGCGCATCAGCTTGGCGTGCGGGTGATTGAATTAGTGGCCTTAGAACACGCAGGTGACTTCCGGCTAGAGGGCGAGGCGGTTGGGGCGGCAACGCATGTCAGCGAGGGCGGGTTGGCGCAGCCAGATGATGTTTCCATGGTGCTGCATACATCTGGTACCACGTCTCGCCCCAAGATTGTGCCGTTGTCGCAGCGCAATTTATGTGCCTCGGTGCTGAATATCCGTGGCACCTTGCGCTTAGGCCCAAGCGATCGAGGGCTGAACATCATGCCGCTGTTTCATATTCACGGTTTGATTGCCGGGGTGCTAGCGCCACTGATGGCGGGCGGATCTGTGTTTTGCACGCCAGGGTTTAATGCGCTGAAGTTTTTCGCATGGATGGACGAAGCGAAGCCGACTTGGTTTACCGCTGTGCCAACTATGCACCAAGCCATTTTGGCGCGCGCCCATCATGGTGCAGATGTCATTGCGCGGCACCCGCTGCGTTTCTTGCGCTCGTCCTCGTCTTCAATCCCGCCCCAAGTGATTGCTGAGCTAGAGCGTGTTTTTGCTGCACCCCTGATTGAGGCTTACGGCATGACCGAGGCCACCCATCAAATGACCAGCAACCCGTTACCACCCATGTTGCGTAAGCCCGGTACGGTTGGTTTGGCAGCTGGCCCTGAAGTGGCCATCATGGATGCCTCGGGGCAATTACTGGCAGCTAATGAGGTCGGTGAAATTGTGATACGAGGCCCTAACGTCACCAATGGTTATGAGAACAATGCCCTTGCAAACGCCCAAGCCTTTACAAACACATGGTTTCGCACGGGTGATCAGGGTATGCTGGATGCCGATGGTTATGTGACGCTCACGGGTCGATTGAAAGAAATCATCAACCGAGGGGGCGAAAAAATCAGCCCTCGCGAGGTCGATGAAATTTTGATGGACCACCCAGCCGTGCTACAGGTGGTTTGCTTTGGCATGCCGCATCCCAAGCTCGGTGAGGAGGTGGCGGCAGCGGTGGTTTTGCGTGAAGGGCTGCAAGTCAGCGAACGAGAACTTCAGGCCTTTGTGGCTGGCCGCGTCGCTGATTTCAAAGTGCCCAAGAAGATTCTGTTCATGGCAGAAATTCCCAAAGGCGCAACGGGTAAGTTGCAGCGCATCGGTTTGGCTCAGAAGTTGGGTTTGGCGTCTTAACTCGAGGTGGAGGCGACATGAAAATGCTCAAATTTTTGGTGTTCCTGGCCGGTGGCCTGTGGGCAGTGTTCGGTACTCATGCTCAGGCCGCTTGGGTGCCCAGTAAGCCGATTGAGTTGATTGTGCCGGCAGGCACCGGTGGCGGAGCCGACCAAATGGCGCGCTTTATTCAGGGCGTCGCGGCCAAACATGGCTTGATTGGTCAACCCATTATTGTGATTAACAAGTCCGGTGGGGCTGGAGCGGAGGGTTTCTTAGACGTCAAAGCCGACAAGGCGAACCCTCACAAATTGGTGATCACGCTGTCAAACCTGTTCACCACGCCCATGGCCACCGGCGTGCCTTTTAACTGGCGGGACTTAACACCGGTGCAAATGCTGGCGCTTGACCAATTTGTTCTTTGGGTCCACGACGACACCCCTTACCAAACGGGTAAAGACTACATCAATGCCATCAAATCTGGGGCCGCAAATACCTACAAAATGGGCGGTACCGGCTCCAGGCAGGAAGACCAAATTATCACCGTGATGGTGGAAAAAGCAGCAGGCAAAAAAATTACCTACATTCCGTACAAAGGTGGCGGTGAAGTGGCGGTGCAATTGGTTGGCAAGCATGTGGACTCGACCGTGAACAACCCCATTGAAGCGGAGTCGCACTGGCGTGCCGGGCGCTTGCGAGCGCTTTGTGTCTTTGATGACAGGCCCATGCCCTACGCCGAAAAAATAACCGCCAAGCAGGCGTGGTCAGACGTGCCGACTTGTGCGTCGCAGGGCCTACCCGTGAATTACCTGATGCTGCGCGGCATTTTTATGCCGCCTGGCGTAACGCCTGATCAAGTGGGTTTCTACACCAAGCTATTCAGTACGATCAGTCTGTTGCCCGAGTGGAAGGACTTCATGGCCAAAGGTGCATTCAAGCAAAGCACCTTGCTGGGCAAAGAGTTTGTCGACTGGTTGGGCAAGAACGAACAGCAGCACCGCGTGTTGATGAAAGAAGCAGGGTTTCTGTCGCAATGATTGCTTCGCGAGCCTTGCCTAGCGGTATCAAGTGGTGCTGGGCTGAGCTTGGCTTGGCCTTATTCTTGCTGGGCATCGGGGGCGTCGTGATGGTCGATAGCCTGCGAGTGGGCATTGGCTGGGCCGCTGACGGGCCGCGAGCCGGTTACTTTCCGTTCTACGTTGGCCTAGTCCTGAGCTTGGTGAGCGCATGCATTGCTGTCAGGCAACTCTTGGCATGGGCCATTGCCCACCAGGCTCAACCTTATATGGTGCAGGCCCAGCAACTGCGCGATCTTGCTGCTGTCTTGGTGCCAACAACGCTATACGTAGCATCGATTTGGGTGTTGGGCATATACCTGCCTTCAGCGCTATTGATCGCCTACTTTATGTGGCGTCAAGGCGGTTATCGATGGTTCGTGATTGGCTTGATGTCGATTGGTTTTAGTCTGTGTTGTTTTGTGGTGTTCGAACGTTGGTTTCTAGCGCCCTTGCCTAAAGGCCCGTTGGAGCATTGGATGGGTTTCTAGGCAAGTACCGGTGTGGAAGAACTAAGCAACTTGATGGGTGGGTTTGCGGTGGCCATGAGCCTGCCCAACCTGGCGTTCATGCTGCTGGGTATTTTGCTGGGCGTGTTGATCGGCGTGCTACCTGGTTTGGGCGGTGCAAACGGTGTAGCGATTTTGCTTCCTCTGACGTTCAGCATGAATCCGGTGGCTGCCATCATCATGTTGTCCAGCATCTATTGGGGTGCATTGTTTGGCGGGGCCATCACCTCCATACTATTCAATATTCCTGGAGAACCTTGGTCGGTAGCCACCACCTTTGATGGCTACCCCATGGCGCAACGTGGGCATGCATCACGAGCCCTCACGGCGGCATTCACGTCCTCATTTGTTGGGGCCATGTTTGCGACATTGCTCATCACTTTCCTGGCACCGTTGCTGGCTCGCTTTGCGCTCAAGTTTGGGCCGCCCGAGTATTTTGCTATTCAGCTACTGACTTTCTGTAGTTTTGTGGGCATGAGTCAGGAAGCGCCGCTTAAAACAATTGCGTCCATGATGTTCGGGTTTGCGTTAGCAGCGGTTGGCTTGGACAGCATAACGGGGCAGCTACGGTTGACGTTTGGCTCCACCAACCTGCTCAAGGGCTTTGATTTTTTGATTGCCGTGATTGGCCTATTTGGAATTGGCGAAATTCTGCTGACGGTGGAAGAGGGGCTTGCGTTTCACGGGCGTAGCGCCAAAATCAATATGAAGGTCGTATGGCAAACCTGGGTGGAGTTGCTACGCTACTGGAAGACATTTTTGCGCTCCGTGCTGGTAGGGTGCTGGATGGGCATCACCCCGGGTGGGGCAACGCCCGCGTCCTTCATGAGCTACGGCCTGGCGCGCCGTATGTCTAAAGAGCCGGAGTCCTTTGGTCAAGGCAATGTCGAAGGTGTTGTGGCACCTGAAACTGCAGCCCATGCGGCGGGTACTGCTGCGTTGCTGCCGATGCTAACGCTTGGAATACCGGGTTCACCAACAGCGGCTGTGTTGTTGGGCGGGTTGCTGATTTGGGGCTTGCAGCCGGGGCCAATGCTGTTTATTGAGCACAAAGACTTTGTTTGGGGCTTAATCGCTTCGATGTATTTGGCCAACTTTGTTGGCCTGCTGGTTGTGCTGACAACGGTGCCGTTTTGGGCCGCTATCCTGCGCATTCCTTTTTCTGTGATTGCGCCCGTCATGATTGTGCTGTGTGCCATCGGCGCCTATACCGTGCACAGTGCCGTGTTCGATATCGCCATGATGCTGGTGTTCGGTGTTTTAGGCTATTTGTTGAAGAAGCTCAGATATCCGTTGGCGCCAATGGTGCTAGCGCTGGTACTGGGCGACAAAGCAGAGGAGGGTTTCAGGCAGTCAATGTTGTTGTCGCAAGGGCAGTTGGCGATCTTCTGGTCAAATGGTCTGGTGGGTGGCATGACAGGGCTGGCTTTGATTCTTCTGGTTTGGCCCTTGGTCAGCAAGTTGGTGGTCAGTCGTTGAAGCGCTATAGCAGTGGCTGGCTGGGCACTGTGGCGTTTTCTTGAAACGACATTTATCAGGATTAACAGGATTTATATCCCAAGTCCATCGGTTGCCACAGGTGGCAGGGCTCCTGTTCCTCCTGCCTAGTACATTGACCGGTTGGAGCTTCGCTAAATGAAAATGGCAATTGTTGGTGCTGGTGCGATTGGCGGCCTACTGGGGGTTAAGCTGGCGCTGTGCGGGCACGAAGTGACGTACATCGCGCGCAATCAAAACCTCATCGCAATCAACGCTCATGGCTTTGAGCTGATCGACGAGGCCGGGGGCCGCCACCTTGCCCAAAACGTTCGCGCGGTGCAGGCAGCGCACGAAGCCGGGCCTCAAGATGCCGTTTTTTTGTGTGTCAAAGCGCATCAAGTGCGTGCTCTGTTGCCGCAACTGCATGAGCTTTTGGGGCCGCAGACCATGCTGGTGAGTATGATTAACGGCCTGCCATGGTGGTATTTTCAAAATTTAGCGGGTGAGTTCGAAGGGCGTAGTTTGAATGCAGTCGATGCTGGCGGCGAAATTGCCCGCCAGATTGACCCCAGTCGCGTGATTGGTAGCGTGGTTTATCCAGCGGCGCAATTGCTTGCGCCTGGCGTCGTGCAGCACTTGAGCGGCAATCGCTTCACGTTGGGCGAGCTAGACGGAGCGCGGACCCCTCGCATTGAAGCTCTCTCTCAGGCCATGATCGCGGCGGGCTTCAAAGCACCGGTTAGCAAGGATATTCGCGCGGAAATCTGGGTGAAGCTTTGGGGCAATTTGTGCCTGAATCCAATCTCAGCCTTGACGGGCAGCACCCTCGAACAGATGTGTGTGTTCCCGCCCACCCGCGAGTTAATCGCTCAAATGATGACGCAGGCCGCGCAAGTCGCTAACCGCCTGGGCGTGAAGTTTCCGATGTCTATCGACAAGCGTATTGCGGGCGCGCAGGCTGTTGGGGCACACAAAACCTCGATGTTGCAAGACCTTGAAGCCGATCGCGAACTAGAACTTGAGGCGTTGCTGGGATCGGTCGTTGAACTAGCGCGCATGATGCACATCAACACGCCCCATTTGGATGCGATCTACGCCGCGACGAGCCTGTTAGGTTTGACCAGGGCTACGAAACGTGCGGACCCGTCGCTGAAGGTGGCTGGCCCGGCAACATCAACCACGACTTCAGGCGAGCGCAAAGAAATCTTGGATCGCAAGGCCGGTTAATGACCTCGGCCATGCCCGCTTGCAAAGCGGCATCTAGTTCATCTTGGATAACCGTGCCAGTCATGCCAATGATGGTCATGCTGTCAAGCTGTCGATTTTTTCGAAAATTCAAGGTGGCTTCTATGCCGTTGATCGGTGCCATATTTAGGTCCATCAACGCGAGATCGAAGGGTTGACCTTGCAAAAAAGCTTTTTGCGCCAAGGCCAGCCCCGCTAAGCCGTCGCAAGCGACTTCAGCGCAAGCGCCCCACCGCTCAAGCAGCGCTTGGTTGATGAGCTGATTGACGGGATCGTCGTCGATAACGAGCACCTTGGCACCGTCAAGATCATTGCCAGTATTGTGTGCAGGTGTATGTTCAATAAGTGAGTCTGAAAGGATGGGTGGCGCACAAGGGGTCAGTGGCAATTCCACCCAAAAGCAAGCACCGTGTCCTTCGGCGCTGATGACGCCAACCGTCCCACCCATGCGTTCGGCCAAGTCCTTGCAAATGGCCAAACCTAGGCCATGACCACCCATGCCGAGCTGCTGTGATCTGCGCGGGAGTTGTGCAAACCGCTGAAAAAGCTGTCGCTGCGAGCTTTCGTCGATACCGGGGCCATGATCCGTCACCTCGAACCGCGTCGAACCATGGTGCGTTTGCCGATATGAAACGCGCACCGGCCCTTGGCATGCAAATTTCAAGGCATTTGAAACATAGTTCGACAAGATTTGCCGGATCCGAATCTGGTCCCCAATCACCCAGTGGGCTTGATGGTTTTCGACCGTGCATTCCAGCGTCATGTTTTTGCTGCGTGCAACTTCAGTCCAGGCGTTATGGATGGTGCTGAGCATCTCCGTCAAGTCGAATGGCTGTGCGGATAGGCTAAGCTCATTGGCCTCGATTTTTGAAAACTCCAGCGTGTTGTCCAGCAATTCCTTCAGTTGCAAAGCGCTGACAAATAGTTGTTGAAGATACGCTTGCTGCTGTTTTTTTGTAGTCTTCGCCGAACTGGCCAGATGTGCCAGCGCCAGCAGCGCATTCAAGGGGTTGCGTATCTCGTGACTTAGGTTGGCGACGTATTCGCGTTTGGCTAAGTTGGCTTGCTCGGCTTGATTGATCGCTTCGGCCAGCGCAGCTACCTGCGCGTTATGTTGGGTCATGTCTTCAAACGTCAACACGGTGCCGTTGGGACGCCCCAAACCTTTGGCGATTGCCCTGCCACGGATGCGGCATGAAAAGTGGGTTCCGTCTTTGCGCTCCAAAGTGCTTTGAATATCAATGGTTTCCCCACGCTGGAGTGGTTTTTCAGCGAGCGCTAAACCGGCTTCGTAGGCCTCGGGCGAAGGCCAGATGATTGAGCTGGGTTTGTCGATCAATTCGCCGGGTTGCCATCGAAACATCGATTCAAACACAGGATTGCATCGAACAATGTGCCGCGGCCTGGGCGTTGATTGATAGAACGCGATGCCCACCGGAGCAGTTTCCAGTATCGCTTGCAAATCTGTCCTGGCTCGGTCCAACGGCTCGACTTTCAGCAGCTGGTAGACATGCCAATCGCCACCTCGTAGGCGCACGACGGTGGCATTGACGGCAGCGGCAACAGCCTGCCCAGTCGCGGCATTCAATTGCATCAAGGCCTCTTGAATGCGCTCGCCACGCGAGAGCCGAGCCGCCAAGCGAAGCCCGCAGGTGATGGCGCTGTCCGATAGGACAAATA
>ERZ1292633.4479-Hain-H41-02um-R1-4479-length-12922-cov-20_pt1 | contig 12922 bp, 14 predicted proteins | sample MGYA00564406_ERZ1292633 | MGnify/ENA primary metagenome ERZ1292633 (study PRJEB36523, sample SAMEA6512639) | groundwater metagenome | collected 2019-01-08 | study: AquaDiva: Metagenomics assemblies of 32 groundwater samples
GAATAATTTTGAGAATGGCGGTTGGGAAGGTTTCTTTGAATTGTCCCAGGGACCAAATACACCCATAGGCGCTTATTTGCAAGTAGAAGGAGAGATGATGCAACAAATAGCCAATAAACAAGATTTAGCAAACAAAGACTTGCTTCAGGGCAAAGGATTTATGTCATATAAAAAATGTAAATCAGGAACAGAAGTGCCACCACCAGATTCAAATGGACTAACGAGTTGCGACTTGTCTTATAACAATTTTTTAAAAGGTGGTAAGGCTCTCCCTGGCGAGTGTAGCGAGGCATTATCAAATTGCAATAAAAATAATCCTACAGCAGGTATCGCCGTAGGAGACTGTGCTGATAAAAACAAAGAAACAGTTACACCTGGTTCGGTTATTTCAGACCAATTAAATAAACAATTGGGACTAGGGCAAGATAAACTGGCGGCAGCGGATGAAATAAATGAAATAGTAAGCGCTCTTCTTAATAAATTGGTTTCTTCGGTTGTGGGAGGTATAGGGAGAGGTTTAAGAGGTCTGAGCAGACCTGATTCTACACAAACAGGTAGCCCGACATTCACAAGCCAACTTGCAGAAAGAAAACCTGGAGATCAGGTTGTGGGTTATTTCTGTTTTGACAACGAAACTGATCCAAGTAGTCCGCAATATGATATAGACCCTAATGTATGTAAGTATCCAGACACACCAAATACAGATATTTTGGATGTTCCACCTCCGAACTTGGATTATGACTTGAACGCGGGAAAGCCAGCGTACGATCCAGGATATCCTACAGCACCATAAAAAATAAATGACCAAAAAAATTCTTACATTTGCCATATTATTCATCGTCTTAGCGGGAGTTTTTGCTCCTGTAAAGGCTTTGGCAACTGATTGTGCTTGGGTATTTTCTGGAGCATGCACAATAGGTAATCAACAGTGTACAAAACCTCTAGTGGGTCCTGTCACCTGTACAACAGCAAGTGGCACTCAAGCAAACCCGGTCACTGAAACTGCAAAATTTTCAGAGACATCTGGTGGGATTTGGGAACAAATAGCAACGGGCGTCGGTCAATTTTTAATGATGATATCATCTTTTGTTTTGATATTTTCAGGAATGATATTTGATTGGGTACTGAAATTCACTATAGTTGATATGGCTCAAAATATTGGTGGCACCACGGGAGTGGGAGCTAGTATTACTACAGCTTGGGCAACTTTACGAGATATTGCCAATATGTGTTTTATATTTGTACTTCTATACGCAGCATTCAAAACAATGTTTGATGCTAACTTCGGAAATTTCCAAACCACCATAAAAAATATAATTATAGTGGCTCTGCTTATAAATTTCAGTTTATTTTTTTCAAAGGTAGTTATTGATGCATCAAACATTGTCGCGGTTGGATTTTATAATTCAATAACGGTCAACTCTTACCCAATAAGTGGAAACAAACTAATTGCTGGTGGGGCAACTGTAACTGGCACTAAAAAAAGTATTTCGGGAGGATATATGAAAATGCTTGGAGTGAACACTTTTTACGGTTCAGATATTTTGAAGGGACAAATAGATGCTAAAAATATACTGCTTGTTGGCGTTATGAGTTCAGTTTTTATGTTAATTGTTGCTGTTATACTTTTGATTGCAGGCATAATGTTTGCTGCTCGATTTATTATTTTGATTTTTTTAATGATTCTTTCGCCTTTGGCTCTTATCGCCTTTATTATTCCAGGAATGAATGGCCAATTTACCAAATGGAGAGAGGCGTTAGTCGATCAATCATTTTTTGCTCCTATATATTTTGCTCTAACTTGGGTTGTTTTTAAGTTGGGCACTTCTCTTCTCGCCACAATAAAAGTGGATCCTGATTTGGGCACACAGAATCCAAACTTTGCAAATATGTTTAATTCTCCGGGTGGTGCCGTGTCTTTAATTGTTAATTATGTTCTCATCATAGGCTTCTCCATCGCCGCACTTATTTTTGCTAAATCAATGGCAAGCAAAACGGCTGGGTTTAAACAAATCAGTGGAGGTATTGGTACAGCGGCAATTGGTACTGGCGCTTGGGCAGGAAGACAATCGTTAGGAAGAGTCGCTGGAAGACTAGAGAAATCTGCGTGGTTCCAAGGCAAAGCGGCTCGTAATCCAAAAACATTTGGTGCTTTATATACCGGAACCCAGAAAGCGGCTAGAGGAAGTTTTGATGTTAGAGGCGTTGATACCCTGAAAAAAGTTCCTGGACTTGGTAGTGAATTAGATATTATGGGCAAAGCTGGCGGAGTAGGTGGGTTTGAAAAATACAAAGAAGACAAAACGAAGAGAGTTATTGATAAAGGTAAACAGTTTACAGACAGACGAGCTAGAGCAGATTATGCGAGAAGGATTGGATCTAAAATTGGTACCCATCAGGGTAGCACCCCAAATAACATTCCTTCTTTGTTTGGTTCATTAGGTCGTTCAAATAGAATTGCCGCCGCAACATTACTCGACGAAAGAATCAAGGAGTTAGGAACTGGCATAGGATCAGCAAGAAGCGAACTTAATGGGTACTTAAATCAAATGGGTATAACCGGACCAGGATTACCACCAGCACCAACAATAGCAAATCTTCGTGGTATAGCTGCTCCAACTGCCATCCAAAGAGGAATGTTGTCGGCTCACGAACAAAGAAGATTTGATGATCTTATAGAAGATGCGATAAATCCAGCCACAGGACTCACAAGAGATAGTATTGATGGCCTAAATACCGAACTTACAAATACTAGGGGTGACAGAACAACTTTGGGACTTACCAACACATTAAGACAACAATTCTAAAATTATGGATTTTCAAAAAGTAACAGAGGCAATAGAAAAAAGTTCTCCGGAGATTAAAAATCTTATGTTTTCGGTTGGGTTAGGAGAAAAAGTGACTGATATTGCTTTTGAAAATAATTTGGATGAAGAAATTGCTCTCAAACTTTCTGATGAAGTTGGTTATGTGATTTTGGGATTAAAATCAAGAACTTCTTTTTTTGATTCGTTGGTAGAAATTGGCATTAAAAAAAATGTTGCCAGTTCAATCGCAAAAGAAGTTGAATTAAAAATTTTTAGTGAACTTGATAAAATTAAAATCACGCCACCAATTCAAGAACCCCCAACACAAAATAATGAGGAGCCTGTTCCGAACCGTCCCGATGAGCGTAGGGACGGAGTGGGACAGTCGTTTGAACAAATTATTTTAAATCAAGCCAAAGCAATGCAGCCGGCTGTGCCGGCTGACAGAATTATGAATCATGAATTAGGAATTATGAATGAGAAGAAAGAACCGCCCAATAATTTACCGACCAGCGAAGTTCCACATAACCTACCAACATATAAACCAGGCGAGGACCCATATCATGAACCAATTGCTTAAATCATGAAGTATGAATTATGAATAATGAATTAAGGGAAGAAAATAAAATTAGATCTTTTACAGACCTTAATGTGTGGAAAGAGGGACATAAATTGGTAATTATGATTTACAAGGCAACAAGGCAATTTCCCAAAGACGAATTATTCGGGCTAACAAATCAAATAAGAAGGGCTGTAGTTTCTATAACATCCAATATTGCGGAAGGATTTAGCAGAAATACTTTCAAAGATAAAACTCAATTTTATTCTATAGCTTTGGGTTCTTTAACTGAAGTGCAGAATCAATTGTTAGTTTCTAGAGATGTTGGCTATATGGACAATGTTATGTTCAAAGAAATTGGTAACCAGACGGTAGTAGTTAGCAAACTTTGCAATGGTTTGTTAAAATCTAATAGACTTAAGCATAATTCATGATTCTTAATTCATAATTCATACGCTATGAGATTTCAAATGCCACAATTTATAGATGTAGAAGACAAAATATTTGGGCCTTTTACGCTCAAGCAGTTTATTTATTTGGCCGGCGGGGCAAGCGTGGGTGTTGTTTGCGTAATATTTTTTGGTATGTTTTTTGGCCTTTTGATTGCTTCACCTATTGTTATTTTAGCTTTGGCTTTGGCTTTTTATAAAGTAAATAATAGGCCTTTTGTTTTTGTTATGGAATCGGCATTTAGATATTTTATGAAAGATAAACTTTACATTTGGCAAAAAAAGGAAGAGGAAGTAAAAGAAGGGGAGCAGAAAGAAAAATACAGTTCGTTGGTGGTGCCAAATTTATCTCAAAGCAAATTGAAAGATATGAATTGGGAATTGGATGTTAAAAAAAGAGAGGCAGAAAAAGATATTAGTGTATAATATATTTATGTCAAAGAATGCAACACAGGAGTTCGTGCCCATAGATGATGTCAGAGATGGCATTGTTATAATGAAAAATGGAGGAATGAGAGGAATTTTGATGGCCTCGTCTATAAATTTTTCTTTGAAATCGGATGACGAGCGACAAGCCATTCTTTTGCAATTTCAAGATTTTTTGAATTCGCTTGATTTTTCAATTCAGATTTTGGCCCAGTCCAGAAAGCTTGATATAAGGCCTTATATTGCTTTGCTGGAGGGAAGATACAAAGAACAAACAAACGATTTGATGAAAATACAAATAGAGCAATATATGGCTTTTATAAAAAGTTTTACGGAAAGCACAAACATAATGACCAAAAATTTTTTTATTGTCATTCCTTATGATGCAGCCATTATTTCCGCTAAAAATAATTTCTTTTCAAGTTTGGGCGGTAAAAAAGAGAGTAAGGAAACCAAAGAAGAAAACTTTGAAGAAAGAAAAAATCAGCTGGAACAGAGAATGGGGGTGGTGGAACAGGGATTGGTAAGATGCGGAGTTCGGGTCGCCAAACTCGGCACCGACGAAGTGGTAGAATTATTTTATAAGATTTTTAATCCGGGCGAAAGCGAAAAACCCATTAAAATATAATACGAAAACCATGCGAAAGTTACGAAAATACAACGAAAATTGATGCGAAAATAAAAATATAATGAATAAAAAAACTATAATTTTATTTTGGGTGACATTCATTTGGGCAATTTATCATTTGGTTCGTGATGTTTTGCAGATGGTGAAGATCGAGAACATACTAACCCAAATTGGATCTCGAACTCATTTGTGGTGCGGAACATATTGTGACTATATTACATTACCATTTGATTTTTTTATCATAATTGCTTCTGGAATAATTTTAAGAAGAAAAAAAGTTGGAATATTGGGAATCGGTGTAGTCGTTGCGATATTTCTATTTTTATTAATGTGGTTGCTACCGTAAATTATATAAAAATATGATAGAAAATAAAAACAACAAACCAGTTAGTAAAAAAGTTATTTATCCGGAACTTTCCTATTCGGTAAATGGAATTCTGTTTGAAGTTAAAAAAGAATTAGGTCAATACGCCAGAGAAAAACAATACGGGGATTTGATTGAGAAAAAATTAAAAGAAAACAATATCTCATACAACAGAGAAATTGCCGTGGGTAACACAGGAAATATCATTGATTTTTTGATTGATAATAAAATTGTTTTGGAATTAAAAGCCACCAGATTTATTGTCGGTGATAATTACAGACAAATACAAAATTATCTGCAACATGCTAAAATAAAATTGGGTTTATTAGCAAATTTCAGAGAAAAATTTATGAAACCAGTAAGAATCATCCGTATTGATTCCGAACAATTTTCGTAACCTTTCGTAACTTTCGCATAATTTTCGTATAAAAATGTTTGATTTTTTAAAAAGCAAAAAAAAGGAGGGAAGTTTGACAGCGATGTCTATTCTACCCAAGACTATTACCGAGAGCTCAGAGCTAGAATTAAGGGATATTCTGGCGCCCAGCGCTTTGAAAGTAAATACAAAAGAACTGAATCTGGGCGAAAAATTAGTCAGAAGTTTTTTTGTTATTTCTTATCCGAGATTTTTGTCCGAAGATTGGTTTTCGCCCATTATAAATATGGACAAAATGTTTGATGTTTCCATTTTTATACACCCGCTGGAAACAGCTAAAATTTTAAGAAGTTTTCAAAAAAAGGTTGCCGAGGTGCAGAGTCAGATTAGAGTTAGAGAAGAGAAGGGGTTGGTGCGAGATCCAATGTTGGACACCGCCTATCAGGATTTGGAAAATTTGCGCGATCAACTTATGCAGGCTCAGGAAAAAATGTTTGAAGTTGGTCTTTATATTTCTATCTATGCCGACAACAGCGAAGAGCTGGACAAGGCCGAGTCTGAAATAAAATCAATTCTTGAATCTAAAATGGTTTATGTTAAACCGGCTCTCTTTCAGCAGGAACAGGGCTTCAGAAGCATCTTGCCCATCGCTGAAGATGAGTTGGTGGTTCATTCAAAAATAAATTCTTCGCCTCTTTCAAGTATTTTTCCTTTTGTTTCTTTTGACCTCACTTCTGATAAGGGAATTTTATATGGCATAAACAGGCACAATTCTTCTTTGGTTTTGTTTGACAGATTTTCTTTGGAAAATTACAACTCGGTCACTTTTGCCAAGGCCGGCGCCGGAAAATCTTTTAATATAAAGCTTGAAGTTTTAAGAACTTTAATGTTTGAAACAGAAGTTATAGTGATTGATCCCGAAAACGAATACCAGCATATGGCCGAGGCTGTCGGCGGGCGATATTTTAATATTTCTTTAAATTCCGACCACCACATAAATCCTTTCGAACTGCCCATTCCGGCTGAGGATGAGGCTTCGGCAGCCGTTTTGAGATCACAGATAATAAATTTGGTGGGACTTTTTCGCCTTATGTTGGGGGGCCTGACTTCCGAAGAAGACGCCATTATTGACAGAGCCATAACAGAAACTTATGCTCTTAAAGACATCACCGCCGATTCTGATTTTAAAAATGTTGAACCGCCACTTTTGTCCGATTTTGAAATGGTCTTGGGTGGTATGGAGGGGGGAGAATCTTTGGCCCAAAGACTTTCCAAATATACAAAAGGCACTTGGTCAAACTTTGTCAACAGACCTTCAAACATAGATATAAATAAAAAGTTTGTCGTTTTTTCAATCAGAGATATGGAGGACGAATTGAAACCAATCGCTATGTATATTGTCACTCACTACATTTGGAATGCCATAAGAAGGGAACTAAAAAAGAGATTGCTTGTTATTGACGAGGCTTGGTGGATGATGAGATCGGAAGACACGGCTTCTTTTCTTCTTTCTTTGGCAAAAAGAGGAAGAAAATATTATTTGGGTTTGGCCACCATAACTCAAGATGTGGATGACTTTTTGAAATCGCCCTACGGCGCGCCCATAGTCAGCAACTCTTCCATTCAGATTTTGTTAAAACAATCGCCGACGGTGGTGGACAGATTGCAACAGGTTTTCAATTTAACTGATGAAGAAAAGTATTTGCTTTTAGAATCGGGAGTGGGTGAGGGAATATTTTTTGCCGGACTCAAGCATGTGGCTATTAAAATAATAGCTTCCGTCACGGAAGAGCAAATCATAACCACCAACCCTTCTGAAATTTTAGCAGCGAGGAAGTTGGAGAAAGAACAAGGAAAATAACTCACCCCAGCCCCTCTCTTATGGTTAAGAGAGGGGCTTCGGAAACCCCCTCTTGTTGTAAGAGGGGGTAGGGAGCGTTATAATAAAAGAAATGGACGAAACATACCAACAAAATCAAAGACCAGCCTTAAGAAGACCAGTAAGAGCTATTCCCAAACAACAGGAACAAAAAAAAGAAAGAATAACAAAAGTGTTGGCGGCGTGTATGGTCATAACGGCTTTGTGTTTTGACGCCTTTAACGCTCTTCTAACTTTTTTAGGGGTCGGATTAGTTGTGAGTTCTGTTATTTCCCCAGTAGCCACATTCGGATTTGTAATTTGGTTTTGGACACACGGCATAACATTTACCAAAAGCCCCAAAAAGTTTGCAGCTATGGGCATACAATCTATTATAGGTCTTATCCCGGGACTAAACATTCTGCCTGAACTCACTTTAGGAGTTCTGATTACAGTTCTTCTGACCCGCTCCGAAGACAAGGGCGGTCTTTTGGGAAAAGTGGCGGGCGTGGCTCAAGGGGAAATTAAAGCTTAAAATCAGCCGATTAAATAATTCCTAGCAGAAAAGTCATATTGAGTTATAAATATGAGTAATCGTATCAAAATGATATGATAATCAGTGCCAAATGATACGAAAAATAAGACGGGTTGATGGGTAATTTTTCCTAATCACTCTCAATCAAAGAAATCGCTATTTCTTGAATTTTTCGGGAATATATTTTGACTTTTCTACCATGCTTCTTTGCCTATTGGTGGATAATTCCAAAACTCTTTTTCTTTTCCGTTAAAACCTTTAATTAAATCTTTTATGCTAAATCTCTTTTTGGTTTTTTCTTCCTCCGGATACATCAAAACAAACCTATCATATTTTTGGGCTTTATTTTTCAAAACCTCATATTCTTTTTTAGGTAAACTTATAACTACCATAAAAACTAGTATAACATACCAATCATAAATGAGTAACTGGCGAAGCAGAAGCTAATCGCATTATTTCGTCTTTTACTTTAACCGGATTGGGGATTTGGGAAAATTTGAATTTTTCTTCAGCACCGGCTGTTTGCACTTGTAAATCGCCAAAATGCAAAACGGTTTGGATAACGCCCTGAGTCTGAACGGATATATCTTGTATTCTAGTCAGGTGTAATTCGGAAACTCTTCTGTCAAAAAAACCGTGCTGAGTGCTGTCTATAATTCTGTGGTTTGTCACAATCCAAACATCCAAAGTGTACATAGTGAGAGCATAAAAAATTCCAGACCATATAAAAAGATACCAAACGCTGGAAGCAAAAAGAAAAAAATTAAAAATATGATGTGAGTATATAAAAGAGGAAAATGTTGAAATAATAGCTATGGGTATTAAAACGAGTATAAAAAAGAAAAATAAACGAAGTAAAATAAAAAAGGGGTGCCGACGTATAAGTAAGACAACCTTTTCACCATCTTCTTCGCCCTCAAAATGGTTGCTTGATTCCGTGAAAATTGATAAGAATGTTTTCATAACTTTTTAGAGAATTTAAATCAAGGCCGGCAAAAAGCATAATGCTTACAAAAAATAAACAGACAAAACCCAAGAAAAAAATCACTGCCATTTTTTTGGGCTGTGTGCCTATACCAAATCGTGATAAGTGATAAAGAATTATAAAATTAAATATCCAATATAAAAGCAGGGCAACGAGAACGATGGCGGTAAAGATAAGCTTGGGGGAAACGAAATCCATATATTTAAGTATACAACATTATCAACAATCGGTGAATAATAAACGGGGGAAACAAAAGGGGGCCATCGCTAGCTAGATTATCCCCAGTTTGAATTGTATTTACTCAATATGTAGTATATATTGTATATGAAGGTGCAAAAAAGCTTGTAAATAACGCACCTTTGGGTACAAAAAATGCTAATACCAAGAAAGGCAAAGCAAAATATAGAGAATTGGTTGTTTAAGAATAAAATTCTTATTCTTTATGGGCCAAGGCAGGCCGGTAAAACAACGCTTGTTAAAGAGCTGGCGGAGAAATATGGTGATGAAAAAAGTTATATAAATTGCGAAATTCTTGAAAACAGACAAGCATTGTCATCAGAAAATCCGCTTCAATTAAAAACTTTTCTCGGAAAAGGGAAGTTTTTTGTCTTTGATGAAGCCCAAAAGGTGTCAAATATAGGCATTTCATTAAAGTTGCTTCATGATACATTTCCGGAAATTCAAATTATTGCCACCGGTTCTTCCAGTTTTGAACTTTCAAACAAAATTAATGAGCCTTTAACCGGCCGATCCATAGAATTCAAACTGTACCCGATTTCATATTCTGAAATGTCAGGGGGTAAGCAATCGTGGGAATTATCAGCTATTCTTCCATCTATTTTGGTTTATGGTTCCTATCCGGAAATAATAAAAAATAATTTTAATAATGCTGATATTTTTTTGGATAACCTCACTTCTAATTATTTATTCAAAGATATTTTTGAGTTTGAAAATATAAAAAAGCCAAAATTGCTTACTAATCTTTTGCAATTATTAGCGCTTCAAGTTGGCAACGAGGTTTCTTTGAACGAGCTGGCGACAAAATTGGAAACTAGCCGAAAAACCGTTGGGAGGTATATAGATTTGCTTGAAAAAGCTTTTGTTATCTTTACTTTATATCCGCTATCGAGAAACCCGAGAAACGAAATCGGCAGGAAAAATAAAATATATTTCTACGATCTCGGTATTAGAAATAGTTTGATAAGCCGTTTTCAACCAATGAATGTCAGGGATGATATAGGGGCTCTTTGGGAAAATTTCTGTGTGGTTGAAAGAAAGAAAAAATTGGAATATGAAATGAAGCACAAGAACCAGTTTTTTTGGAAAAATACCAGAGGCAAAGAAATTGATTATATTGAAGAATCTAACGGCAAATTTGATGCTTATGAGTTTAAATGGACGGAAAATTCCGTCAAAACTCCTTCTGATTTTCTGGAAAACTATCAAGCTCGTGTTCTTGTAGTGAATAAAGAAAATTTTATGGATTTTCTTTAGAAATGGTATAATAATTAAAATGCTAGATAAGCTCACAAAAATTTTGGTAGCAGTAGGTGTCGGGGTAGTAGTTTTGCCTTTAATTTCTTTAGCTCAAATAAATGTAAATGTGCCTTTTGCTTTATCAAACGAATTGGGGGTTGAAATAATACCCAATTATCCCAGACCTAACGAGCCCGTTTTTATAAATTTGACTCTTTATACAGACGACTTGAACTCTGCCGATATTGGTTGGTACAAAAACGATAAATTAGTTTTGAACGGCAAAGGCAAAGTAAATTATTCTTTCGTCGCCGGCAATGTCGGGGAAGAAACAAAAATAGAAATTAGAATAAAACTTTTGAGTGGCACTTCTTTTTCAAAATCTTTCACTTTAAACCCCGCCAGCATTGATCTGGTTTGGGAGGCCAACTCTTATGTCCCGCCGTTTTATAAGGGCAAGGCCTTGCATTCAAGACAGGGTAATTTAAAAATTGTAGCCATGCCTGAATTTGTTAAAAACGGAAAAAGAGTAGGGGCCGAAAATTTAATTTATGAATGGTCAAACGGGGTTGATGTTTATCAAAGTCAAAACGGCTACGGCAAAAGTGTTCTTATTTTGAACGGTTCAATATTGGGCCAGACGGACAAAATAGAAGTTTTGGTTACTGACCCCGTTAATAATCTGGTAGCCGAAGCTTTTTTGGATATTATGCCAGTTGATCCTGAAATAGTTTTTTACCAAAATGACCCTTATTACGGCCACATTTTTGACACAGCCCTCACTGGTTCATTTGAATTAAAAACAGGTGAAGTTCAAATTTTAGCGGCGCCATATTTTTTTACAAAAGAGAGAGAAGGTTTGTTAAAATATGAATGGCGGTTAAATGGCACACTGGTTTCAAATCTTTATGGTTCTAGGACAGCCATATTTAAAAAGCCGGAAAACCAAACTGGGCGGTCTGTTATTTCTCTGCGAATGGAAAATATAAACAGAATTTTGCAACAAGCGGATAGTAATTTAGGAATAATGTTTGAAAACAAATGAAGAAAAAAATAATTTTAATTTTAATACTTACTACGATTTTTGTGCCGACATTTTTGGTAATAGCGGCAGATGATCTTTCTTATACTGTTTTAGCGCCTTTGCCCGGAACAACAGATTGCACTTTGGATGATGGCACCACAATACAAGCATACGAATGCAAAACAACTCTAGAAAAATATGTTCCCGGAATGTTTAAACTTGCTATAGGCCTTTCGGCTGTGTGGGCGGTGTTAATGATTGTTTTGGGTGGTATTCAATATATTTCTACCGATGCTATTTTTAAAAAGGAAGAGGGCAGAAAAAGAATAGAAAACGCAGTGTATGGTTTAGTTTTGGTTATAGCCGCTTGGCTTATTTTAGCCACCATTAATCCGGCTCTTTTGGAATTTAAATTGGAGATAACACCAGCCACCACTTCTGCTCCGCCTCAAGGAACATTGACTACTGGAGCTGGGGGACCAGGTACTGGATCGGCTGATATTTTATCTGGAACCACTCTACAAGATGATGCAGCAAAAAGGGCTGCATTAAATGGCATATCAGTAAACAAAAACGCTTGCACTACTGCGGGAGTGGCTTGCACAAATTTAAACGGATTGCCAAACCAAATGATAAACGCTATGAATGATTTTAACCGTCAATGTGATGGTTTTCTTTCCGATTGCCCTGTTATGATAACCGGTGGAACGGAAACATACGCCCACGCTTCTCATGGGCCGGGAAAAAGTATTGTTGATATAAATCCGGATACAAAAATAAATAATTACCTCGGCATACCAAACCCCACAAGCGGCCAGCATTCAGAACGTAATGTTACCGGCGGACAGTTACAATTTACGTATGAAAATACGGGAGATAACGGTAGGGCCACGGCACCACATTGGCATGTAGTATTTATTCCAAAATAAAAAATGATCCCGTAGTAGAAAATGGCATTAAAGAGCGAGTATAATAAAACTTAAACAAAATAATGATAAAAATTAATAATTTAATTACAACGAGAAATAGGAAGCTTTTTGAAAAGCAATGCCATTTTTCACTAACGGGATGACCAAAAAAACATTATTGATAATAGGGATAGTGGTGGTGATAGGAATAGCGGTGTTTTTTATATTTTTTTCACAACCGGCTTTGGGGCCGGGGGAGAGTAGGGTGGGATTTTCAATCAGAGAATTTTTGCCGTTCGGAAAGGATACTGGCACCAGTACAACAACGGGAACCGGCGTAGAAAATCAAACAATTAGTGAACTACCAACTACAGAAACAAACGGGAAAATTCCAAGACTAAGAAGAATATCAAATGAACCAGTAGCTGGAGCCGTCATTTTTAACACAGGAACGACAAGTGTCGTTAGGTTCGTAGAAAAAGGAACAGGAAATGTTTATGAGGCCACAACTGATTCTTTGGTCATTC
>ERZ1292633.4481-Hain-H41-02um-R1-4481-length-12921-cov-6_pt1 | contig 12921 bp, 9 predicted proteins | sample MGYA00564406_ERZ1292633 | MGnify/ENA primary metagenome ERZ1292633 (study PRJEB36523, sample SAMEA6512639) | groundwater metagenome | collected 2019-01-08 | study: AquaDiva: Metagenomics assemblies of 32 groundwater samples
CCGATCTCTAGTTGGGGTAGCCTGGGCTCATGCGCGTGGTGGTCAAGGTGTCCTCGGCGCCGCCGGATCAGCTGAGCAGCTAGCTAAGTTGATCCTCCTCAGCCAGCAGCTGCTTCATTTCCCCGACACGGTTTCTGAACTCATTAAGCTTGGCGAGTTTGCGTTCCAACAGCGGCTCGATGCAGCGGATGTAGCACTCGATCGACGACGAGGGCATCTCCAACTTTCGCAGCTCGAGGACCTCGGTCTCCATGGCCTCCTTCGCGTCGTCGAGGCAGCAATTGTGGGAGACGAGGAGGTCCTCTTCCTGCTGGAGGATGCGCTGGATCACGAACTCGTGCCGTTGGACAAGCGACGCTTTATCCAACGTCGACAGTGGCGCGCCGTAGTTCGTGGTCGCTTTGACTTCATCGGCCAGACTATCGCAACTCGAACTGGCGCTGCCGTCGTCGCTCCATGCGGGCCGAGCGCCGCGACTGGAGTAGCCGGCGGCCGCATCGACGGGGCCCTTCGTGGACGTGGGCCGTCCGCCTGAAAGCAGAGTGCTGGGCCGAGGCATCGGCTGCGGCGCAGGTTGCACGTTCGCCTTCGGAGCGCGCAAGCCGGCTGTGGGCGTCGGGGTGGTGACGGACGAGCGCCGCGAGGTGCCACCAGCAGTCCCGGCCGCGTTGGGGAGCAGCGGCGTCGTGGGCTGCGGCCGGACCGTTGGCGTCGGGCTGACGACGCACGATTTCCGCGACGCTGCTTGCCCAGCGCGACTGGCAGGCAACTGCGAATTATGCTGCGGCATGCGCAGAGTCGTCCTTCCGATCGCGTCGCCCGGCAGAATGACCTCGATGTGTTCCGTCGGGTTGGGGCCCATCATGATCTCATCCGCCGACACGTGCCTCTCGCCGGCAGCGCCGCTGTTCCCGCCCTTCTTGAGCTCCTTCACTCGATCCGCGTACCGCAAGGTGTTGAGCGTGTGCTCGCACGACGCGGAGCCCGGACTGACCGCGCCGATCATGACGGTGCGGCAATTTCCCACGAAGGAATCGCGGAGGACTTCGGTGAGCTTCGAACCTCGGAACGGCACGTGTCGGTGATTCTGATCGAGCGACCGGATGCATTCTTTGAGCGCCAGGAGGGACTTGTTGATCTCGGCCCCCTCGAGCCGAGTTTGCCGGTCGCAATCGAGCGTGTCGGCACCTCGCTCGCTTCCAGCCAAATCGATAAACGTAAACTTGCCAAACAGTTTCGAAAAGTTTGAACCCGTTTTGACGTTGATGGCTAGTATGGCGTGACTGCGGGAGGAGGAGTCGTTGGCACCGGTGCAGCCCTGACTGCGAATGCGGTTGCCATTGTCGATGGCCCGCATGAGCTCCGCGACGCCGGTGACGTTTCGCTCCGTCAGGCCGACGATGTTGACGTTCTTACCGCCGTCTTCGAGCGCACGCAACTTGGCGCGGTCGTTTAAGAGATCAAACAACTTCCCGGAGTAGATTTCATAAAAACTGACGGTGAGGTGCATGTGGGTTTCCAAGCGCGCCATGATGTCCTCGGCGGCTAAGACGTAAAGACCCGGCTGGCTCGAGCAGCCCATCATAGTGTGCGTTTTACCGCTGCCCGTTTGACCATACGCGAAACACGTCGCGTAGCCCCCCTCAAAGACGGTGTCGACCAAGCCTGCGGCCGTGCGGTTGTAGACGTCGACGTTGTTGGTCTCTTCCCCAAAAACCTCGTCGAAGGAGAAGCGGTGGGCGCAGACGTACTTGGTAAGGTCCACCTTTTGCTTCGGCTCCGAGAGCACGAGCTGAGTGTCGTTGTCGGTGCTGATGACGTCAGTCTGCACGGTGGTGGTCTCCGCGGCGTTTAGCGGCCGCTTCCGGATCGCGACCACGATGCGGGACTGCTGAGAGCGGCGTGGGACCGCGGCGAAGGAGGAGGAAGAGGCATGGCTCAGGGTGGCGGACTTGGGCTGCATGCCGACGCCAAAGCTGGCACTCGTTGCATGCATCAGCGTCGGGGTGCATGTCACCGACGACGGGCGGGAGGCCTTCGTCGTCACCGGACCTTTCGACGCCGCGAAGCTTGTCGTCGTGGTCGCATTGGGCATGCGAAGGAGCAAGTCGCCGTTCTCTTTGTCACCGCGAGCATCGTAGACGTCCGAGTGATCGGTGCCCATCAACATCCTGAGCTCGCCGTGCAGGAGGCGGTGCGGCGAGCCGCCCTTAGATCCGTCGCTCTCGCCGGACGCCGTGTTGCTCGTGGCGTCCAAATCTGTGGCGTGATGCTTGGCAAACAGGATCGCGGAGTACATGAGCTGACGCTCGCTGGGTTCGATGATGCCCAATGCGCTGTAGTCGGCCGTCACCAGGTCACAGAAAGCATCCATGGTCACGCCGTTGTCCTCGAAGGCTGCGTAATGGTGGCCCAGGTTGTGCTGCTCTAAAACGTGAAGCACGCGAATGTCGGACATTTCCTAATGATGTGACAACTGAGGGGTTCACCAACAAGACGGAGAACACCACACGGCTGTGGGGGTGTTCCAAGGAAAAAAAAAATTGGGACGTCACGTGACGCGATGATCACAAGGTACGATTGGTTCGCGCAATAATATGCGTGCGGAAAAACAGTTTGCGTGCGGCTTCGTTTAAAAAAAAAATGGCGTCACGACAGAAGCAATAATCCCTGATAAGCTGACTGATTTTTCAGAGGCCTGGACGGTGATTTGCTCTGAATGCGGCAAGGGGATTGGCAGTGGGGAAAAAAGAATCAAAAGAATAGGCACGGCATGAAAATAAATGGAAGGGGCAATGAAGGGAAGGAATGGCTCACGCGGAGAGTCAACGGCGCACTATCCGTATATCGGAAATTTGATCGGGAAGAAATATGGCCCATTCTGGTTTCGAACGGAAAAACGGTGCGAAGATGCTGTCGTATGACTCGTTGAGCATCGTCTCGGTGGTCATTCCGGGTGCCGGGCCATGCAGTGTCTTGACCCTTCCCAGTTTGACGGTGCATGCAAGGACAACGGGGCGTCGCGTAGTTTTAAGGTCCGTAGCCTCGATGGTTTCGGCGAAATATATCGCCGCACCCAGTGAGCCTCTCGTGCCGGGACGAAACACTTGCGACTCCACAATCATTCTCGCAATGTCAGCAGTGGTTTGATGGTACAGGGTCTTTCGGTCGCCGGCGTCCAGACGCCCGCGCCTCGACCGGAGACGCTTTGCGGGGGCCGTAAATATTTCGCCCATGCAATCTTCCAGGCATCGCGTGCAGGGAAACGCCAGTTCGAGGCACCGCTCACATAAGTGCTCGGGGTGCTGAAGGCTATTGCGGGGAACTTGGAAAAAGAGACCATTCCTTTCGCCGCGAACACGCGCACGGTCGAGGCGCTTGAAGTGCATGCGTCGAGCATCCAACTTCACCTTTGCCCAGTCCGCCTCGTTCAGATGAGGATGCCGCCATGTCGGAACCGAGTGTGGATCGCGTCCCTTCGGCAGCTGACCCCAGGACTTGATGAAGTGCATTTTGACACGTGCCCCAGGTCCGTCGGTGTCGGTGTCAGACAGCACTTTGAACTGCAGCCAAGCGTTGTGCGACGACCACGAGCCGAAGGTCGCGTGGCAGCGCACGTTCTCATAGGTTACGTGGGAGAGCGGCATGTTTGGAAGGGACCGTTGAGCGAACAGACCAGAAAAGCTTCTCTGTCTTGAGTTCCTTTAACTGTGTAAGTGCGCTGATACTCTTCCCAAACAACAAACCGTTGTTTTTTTCTTTTCATGTACGTTGCGAAAGGGAAGTCAGTGCATTATTTACTAATGTTGACTCGATGATCACTTGGAGCACTCTCGCTTTGTCACTCGAAGGACGTGACCTGCTGGGGATCGAGCCAGGATGCTTCGTCATCGATATCGACGATCGGGATGCGATTGACGTTGACGCATTGCGCCTGAGCCCGGGCGAAGAATCCAGCATCCTTCCACGCCTTCATTCGCGCAGACGCGAAGGGGCCGAACGGCACCGGACGGCTGCCGGACGCGGGTTGCGACTTCGCCCACCTGTAAACGAACAATGGCGGCGGCGGTGAGCCGCGATGCCGTGCCGCCAGCAGCAGAACTTGCTCCCTTCTCAGCTGGTAGATGTCCTCGACGCCATGTTCGAGAAACAGTGCATCCACGATGTCCGCAATGCGATTGAAGTCGGCGGCGGCGACAAAGCCACCTTTCGGTGATAAACGCGCGATCGCCTCATTGACCGTCTCACGCGGCAGGAGAAGACCGAGGAGGTCGCAGAGCCGAGTGGCCAGCGCAGCCTTCTTGGCAGCTGCGGTGGCCGCAGTTGCCGTTGCGGGCATCGCTGCCCCCGTTCCGGCATGTGCCGCGAGACCGCTGGCGGCCGTCGACGACCGCCGCGAAGAAGACGAGGAAGTGGAGTCATCGTCTTCGGCAGGGCGCAGCACCGCCGCAGCGTCACCGTCGCCGTCGCCGTCGCCGTCACTGGCAGCAGCCGTATATCCAGTCGCTCCCCTTTGCGCTCGCGTCTTGCGACCCTTACTGGAAGATACCTTGTTCTCAGCAACGTTGGTGTCGTCGCCGCTTCCCTCATCTCCGCTTGACACATATCCAAATCCGCCACCGCCACTATCGTCAGTGTCATGTGACGCTGTGCTACCGTGCGATGACATCGCGTCGTCGGCGCCGTTGTCGCTGGCGTCATCCCTGCTCTTCGGCGAGCGGCGACGTTTCCCACCGGCCGCGGACGAGTCGCCTGGCGGCTGGTCACGGCTCATAGAAACGGGTGATTGACGGCGACACACGAAATTCGTGGTCGATCCTAGAAAGAGCAATCACGAAAAAGCATCACGCAGAAGAATGTGGGTCAACGTGTGTCGGTTTATCAAATCAGAGGTCTTGAGGCAAGGGAGGGCACATGTTACCTTCCCACTCCACTCAGTATTCAATCGGCCGCGGCGTCGCCCCCCGAGGCAGCTCCTCCACCTGCTGCCTGCTGCTGCCGCTTCTGCCGCAGCGTTTCGCGTCGCGCGGCGATGTTCTCGCGAAGCTCGCGCAGCATCCGTTCACGTTCGGCCAGCACGTCGGCTCGATCCTGCAGGATTTCGCCTTTCCGCTTTTCCAGCTCGCGCTTCTTGCGCAGCTCTAGAATGCGCGCCTGTAGCTCCGCCGAGCCGGCTTTCCCCCCCATACGTGCCGTGAGCGGCTGCAGCACCGTGCGCGCATGCTCCCAGACAACGTCCATGTGAATGCAGCCCTCCTTGTACCTCAGTTCGTCGACAACGTCGCTAGAAAGGGCCGCCACCTGCTCGATGGTCCAGACATCGCGCTCGATAAGCTTCTTCGCGGTGTGCGTGCCACACGAGTCGAGCCACGTGATGAACGTGCCCGGCGTGACGTCGGGACAGCACTCCAGGTGCACGAGCCACCAACGTCGGTCCTCATCGGTGATGCGGCCGTACGTAGCGATGCCACGATGTGGAAGGGATTGGATACCGACCGTCGGAAAAGCGACAGAGGGGATGATCGTCACCGCGGCGGCGCGTCTCAGACTTACGACGCGCGGAGATGCGAATGGCAACGCTGCCGTCGTCGACGATGTGACCTTTGTCGATGGCTCACTCCGGCGTGCCTTCTGGAAGCCTTTGACAATCTGCGACAGCGACACCATCCTTCTTACGACCGCTTGGGCCATAGCAAGAAAAATTAAAGGGGACGGGGGAGATTGTGTGAGCTTCGTGTGGCCCAAGGAGGGAAGCAGTGACTATCACAGGAAAGGCAACAAGCGTTGATCACAGAAGAGAGAGGCGGCCATATGCATGTGTCGATGCGGCGGATCATGACTGGGGCGCCATGCATGAGCGTCCGGCGGCAATAAAAGGTCAACGACGAGCGGCCTTCTATGCAACATGTCGTTGTGCAAGCGCTCCCGCTTGGCATCGCATCTCTGACGGGCGTGACAGGGGGGGCCGCGCCTCTCCTACCACCCGTCATCCTCCTCCCAGGGCATTTTGGCGAACGCCGTGCCGGGAGTGGAGCCGCTCTTGGCAGGCGACGTGACCGTCGCCGCCGGGACCGTACCGACCGCGGCCGCCGCTGGCGGCGACGCGGGCACCGCCGCAGGGGACGCGACCGGATCCGTGTTGGACGATTCCTTGTCCCCCTGACTGCCCGAGTTCGCGCATGGCGTGCGAGCGGTTTCGGCGGCCACTTGGTTAGGATCACCGGCCTCGCTTGGATGGCCGTCACCGGACTCGCTGTCGCTTGGACGGCTGTCACCGATCCTCGGTGGCGTCGGGGACGTAGCCGCTGTGGGGGCGACAACGACGTCGGCTAACCGGAGTACAGGAGGCTCCTCCCAGCGCGCGATGACGGCCGCCAGTTGTTTGAAGCAGTCGTCCACGGCATCACGTTGGCCGGACACCGTTTGTGAATCCGCCGCCGATTCTATCCACTTTCCGAGGTCACGATAAAACTTTTGCACGGCCGCGTAGCTCGCCCGGAACGCGGGGTCGCTGTTGAGGTTGGTGCGCCCTTCATCGAGCATTTCGTTGCACAGTTCCGCTGACTCCTGGGCGCGGCTCAGCAATGACGAGACGTCTTGCATAGACAAAGCGACCGTTCCGTCCGGTTGGCCATCGCCGCCGCATGAGGCATGGGACGAGTGCAATACGGCTTGTGTTTTGCGCGGCGACTTCACGGGGGCGTTGAGGACGCTCATCACGATGGCAACTTGCTCGTCGGTGTGGCAGCTGGACAAGATGGCAACCTTCCAGAAGTAATTCGTCCAAAAGGCCCGGTCGCTCAGAAGCCGAGGGACGAGCTCGAATCGGATGGCCCGCAAGTGCGGTTGGCCCTCGAGCAGCCCCTCATGTACTTCACGGTCATAGTCGAAGCTGCTGTTGACGTCGGATAACGTCGCGTGGCCCAATCCGCACGCGGCAAGGTGCAGCTGCTCATCAGGGGAGAACACACGCTGCGGCCCGGTGAGAAACGTCCACTCGTTCTGCGGCAGCACGTCGGTCAGCAGTCGCCGCCATTTCGCCGCTCGGTTGTGCCATCGCGGAGGGCAGTCGTCCCACGGCAACGGGAAGCGGTCGGATGATTGTTCGCGGGTCGAGGCGGCGTCGACGTGCTCGACCCGACTGTCCCGTTCTGGCATCAAGTCTTTCGTCGCCGCCACGACTTGCTGCGTGACCGCCTCGACTTTCTTGGTGACAAAGGACCAAAGCCCAGCGGCCAGTCTTGCGGTGGTTTTCTTCAGCTCCTCGGCCGACGCGAACGCTGACAAATTGGTGGCGATTCGCAGTTCGACGACGATGCAACCTTCGCCATCGAGCAGCAGTGTGAGAATGTCGGATGTGACGTCGGCCGCGGCTTCGTGGGCGTCGACATGGCGGGTACCACCCGCAGCGGCCGTGGGCGTGACAAGGTGGCTCGGAATGAAATCCTTCAAGGCAACCACGCGGTGTTCGGCGTCGAACGTGACGCTTAGTTCTCGGCACGCCGCGGGGGAAACAGCGTCATCGTCGGGCCCAGCGATGCGGTCGGCGCAACCAATCAGCAGCTTCGTGGGGCCGGGGTGGAGGATCGCGGCGTCGCCGGTCGCCGGCGCCGCGGGAATGTACTCCAAATACAGGGCGATGGGGTCCTCGGCCTCGGTGGCGCCCTGTATGACGCCGCGAAGCAAGCAGACGCGGAACTGAAAGCCGCTCACCGGCGGGTCGTCCTGTATCCCTTCGGCTGGTGTTGGCAGCGAAGATGCGGCGGGAACACCTGCGGGCGGCGCGACCACGAACACCGGGGAATTGATCTTGTTGCTTCGATTCAGCTTGAACAGCGAAGGCGTGTGCCACCGAAAGCACTGTGTGTAGGTCGCCTCGCTCGGGGGCAAGGTGTGTTTGAGCAGCATAGACCGGTGTATTGTGCGCCCCTGACGAAAGGGCCGGACGAAAGGGCGCGCAGCACAACGCTCTAAAAAGGTGAGTGTGCCTTTGGAGGGCTGTGATTACGTGCGGAGAGAGCGGAAAGGCGTGCCTCAGCCCCGACGGGAAAACCATGTGGAGCTTCATGTGTCCGCATAAGCTCCAGCGCGGGCGGGGGCAACTCAGGGGGGGAAACGGCGAAGACTAATTTGGGGCAAACGAAAAGATGAGTCGTATTGTGTTCCCATTCCGTCCACTGCAAACTCCCCCGGAGACGCCGCGAACGTCGGGACTCTCGCGTTTTGCCTCGCGCCCGTCCGTGCCTAGGAAGCGGTCACGGTCACGGATGCCGCGTCGGAGGATTCCACCGAGCGAACCGTGAACCGGATCAGCCGCACGCCGCAGAGCGCGGGCAGCATCAAGATGAGCTTCGCGCGCAACGCCTGGTCAAAGATTTGCACGCGACGCTCCACGGCTTTAAGTTCGTACGGGCGTGCGACCTTCGCGCATTCTCGCACGGCGCGTGATACGGCCTCGGCCACCATCGTGTGGGGCGGTGAGCGGCCGTGTAGCGAGAGGTACCGCTCAATGTCTGCCTCCGGAAGGCCCACGTGCAGGGACACGCTCACGGAAAGGCAACCTTCGTTGCGGCTTTCCGCGCACGTAACGTCGGGAACCGTCACCGTCATACTTTCCCCGAGACGCATATCCAAAAACGCCGCGGGAAGTAGCAACACGTCGTTCTGCCGCAAGCACGACATTGGCAGCACCGCCTCGGCGGGAGTGTGGCTGGGACCCTTGCGGCGGCGTACGACGTTGGAATCCACCTCGTCGAACACAGCCGCCACTGTGCCGTTGCGGATCAGCGAGCTGCGCTGCGACGAGGCCGGCGCCCCCGGCGGCGAACTGTCGGTGAAAGTGGCTGCGCCGCGTGTGGCCGCGGACGTCGCCGCGGCGTAGCAAATCCGTTCCGTCGTGCATCGCGTCGGCTCATACACGATGCACGCGAACCGGTCGGGCAACGACCGAAAGAAGGACCGCAGCGTCTGCGCGGCGACCAGCGCCGTCAAGCCCGTCGTCCCTGCCAGAAGGACATAGTCGACGACAGACAGCTGGCGCAACATTCCGTTGACTGATCGAAACAAGAGCGCGAGAGTAAAAAAAGCCGTTTCTGTCAATCATCGGGGGTACACCGCGTGAGAGGGTCGCTACCAATGGCTGCGGGGACGACAATTGATGGAGGGTAGGGTGAGGAGCGGAGACGACGAGAATGTGCGAGAGGGACGGGATCTAACTGAACCGACAAAGAGAAAGGGGTATGACGGTGGTCGCCAGGAACTTCTATTCTAAACCACTTCGAGCCGGTGTCCCGGTGACGTCACCGCGGTGGCCACGTACGACGGAGGCGCGTCGATCATCATGAGCTGCGACCCCGCCGGCGGTTCGAAGGCTGGCGGCGGGGGCAGCACTGGCAGTCGAGAGCGCGCCTTTCTCTGCGTCACCACGGCGTTGCTAATGTCGTTGCGGGTCGTCACCAGGACGAGAAGGAATAGCACGATGAACACGAACGGCAGCCAGACGAAGACGTTGGCGGCCCACCAGTCCTGATCCCAGCCGACCCACGCGAACGTGACCGAAATAACGACGACGGGGGCGTAGACGTACATGATCACAAGCAGCGCGGCCTTGATCGGCGAGTAGCGACCCGACGCGTTGGCCGCCTGACAGAAGGAAATGAAGCTCGCGAATCGGACCGCCCCCCAGAGCAGAATCGTCAGGTGGATCGTCGTGAGAGTGAGCGTGACCCACAATTCGGGCGCATTTAGGCGCGGTAGCATCGTGTCAGCGTCTAGTGAAGTTGATATCGTGAGATGATGACTGCCTCCGTCCACGACAAAAAAATTGGGCGGAAAAAAACAGCAGGGTCGCTAAGTTCAACTTGACGCACCGCAAACATCAAACAAGGTTCCCACTGTCCACGCTTCCCCTTGCGATGCATCCCTCAACAAAGGTGGGGGTAAAAAAACAAATACCCGCAAGGGGGACATGAACAGCGCACTGCCCACTCAGTATTAGAATCTGTGAGATCGATGAGGCACGCCTTTCTTTTCGAGAAGTTGCTGCAACTGACCGTTTCGCGCCATCTCGACGATGATATCCCGACCGCCCGCGAATTCTCCCTTGATGAACAGCTGCGGAATCGTCGGCCATTCTGAAAGCTCCTTCACGTACGACCGCACCACCGGATGTGCTAGGACGTCGAAGGACGTGTACTCGACGCCCAAGGCGTCTAAGATGTCGATGATTGATTTGCTGAATCCGCAAACGGGTGCCTCGGGCAGGCCTTTGATGAACACCACGGCGTCCTCGGTCTTGATGGTGTCGCGCATATCCTTTTTGATTTCCTCAACTTCCAGCCGGTTGTCCTCTTCGGTGATGATCGGTCGGGGCTGGAAGTCGGGGTGCGTGTCGGCGTCGCTGGGGACGGGGCCTCCTTGGCTACTGGACGCCGTCGTCGTGGAGCGACGGCAGCTTTGCACCGCGAGGGGTGCGGCACGCAACGCTGGTGCGCTCATCGCGCCGCAGCGCGAAGGACACCACATCGGCCTCAGAGCTAACGGCATCAGCGCAGCCTGCGGACAGCGGGGCATGAATGCCGCGACGCGGCATCGTCGAACGAATTCGGCCGGCGGGCGCATTGGGGGTCTCAGCAACCAAAGGGGGTCGAACCACACCGCACGTTGGGGGAGCGGAGCTTTCGGGGGGGAGGGGATCCGGGTCAAGTGAAAACAACATGAACGATTCGGGTTCATCTTTGTAGGCGAGAATGCGTCGATGGGGACCTCTCTGCGCTCGAAGCACACAGGTTGATCATCAAGTACAACGAACTCGGGAGCCAAGTGATTGCGTGGATCGGCTTCCGTCAAAGCCGCGGGCCCGCGTCACTGCGTTCTCTGTCAGAGTCCTCATCGCTATCATGGATCCGCATGCTCCCAGGAGTCGGGACGGGGCGGTGACCGGTGACAACGTTAGGGGTCGCCAGGCTGGCAGCGGCGGGGCCGGTGGCGGAGCGCTCAGTTGCCGGGGTAGCCGAGACGTCCGGCGACCGGCCGGCCACCGCCGTCGTGGTGGGTATGACCACTTGCTGCGTCAAGGCGAGAAGTGGTCCACGTTGACTGGTGGGGCCCGCTGGCGGCGCTTCGCTTCGTTCCGGGACGACGATGGATGGAGGCGCCCCTGCGCTCTGCATCGTTGTGACGGGCTGCGCCGCGGGCCTCATATGGGCTTCTGGCGCCGTGCGTCGGGGTTGAAGAGATGCGGCCGCGGCTTCGGCAGTCGCAACGGGTGGAGACCGCAGGCGTGACGATGCCGGGGTGACCGAGGGGAGAGCTGACGTACGCTGTGCGGACGGCGGCGGCTGCGAAGGCGGCGGGGATGTGGGTGCGACCGTGTGTGGTGCGTGCTGTTGGTGTTGGTGGACGTCGTTCTCCGGCGACATGAGCCGCCCCAGCCCACCATAGTGGCTAAGATGTGGCTCCGCGCGAATGTTGTAGTTGGGCTCCAAATAGCCGGGAGCCTGTCGGAGGATGCGCTCGTTGGCGTACTGGTGATCCATCACCAGCTGCGCGTCGCTCTGGGACGTGTGCACGTTGATGCCGTGTTGACGCTTCTCGGATTGCGTGAGATGGTTGCCGACGAAGTGTTTCAACGCGTCATGGACGGAGTCGATGAGGATCGCAATTTCTTCCAATTTGGTGCGTTGCACTTCGACCGGGGCGAACAAGCCGGAGGATGGACAAGGATCGCCGGCCGTCACGGCTGTGCGCACGGATTGTGTAGGCGAGCAGCCATATGGCACATCGCAACGCTCGACGACCATCGGGAGATCCCACGAACGGGCGATTTGAGCAAATTCCTTCTTCAACGTCGACAAGCTGCGCACCGCCGTCGTTACTGTAGCGACGTGGTGAAACCGCTGAGACACCTTTTCGGAGACCTCCGCGTCCTTAGGGTGGGGCACGAAGGATGCACCGTGGCCAGCGCGGCGAAGAGCGGACGAGGATGCATTGCCCCCCGTTGGGGTGCCCCGATGGGCAGTACTGACCGTCGCGGCGTTTGACAACGGACGGAACGGCGGGCGCTGTTGACGCGACGTGGAAGGCGATGCGCCACTCGCCGCTGACGTCAATCGCAGTGCCGAGTGCCGTGTCGGCGTCGTGAGCGCTGCGGTCGTCTCGGCGGACGTAAGTTGCGTCGGGGTCCCCCCGTGCACGAGGTGCTCCAGCAGTTGCGACACGGAGGCGGCCACCAAGGGGTCGATGTGGCTCCACTCTCCCTCCCGGCGGGCGATGCTACGAATCGTGCCGGCGGCCGTCGGGGCGGCGGCCCCCCCTCCGCCGATGGTGCGGTCGGCCGAGGACATGGCAGAGACTCTCAAGAAAGAGAGATTTGCTGGAGTACGACAAAATACCTTTTCCTGGGATGGGGGGGAAAAAAAACGGTTGACATAACGATCGCTCTAGAAAAAACGGAATGTCAGCGTGCGAATCAATTTCTCAGCGTTGTCTATGAATAAGACGCCAATTGCGTATGGGGTCTTAGAAGCGCTCGCCACGGAGGCGGCGGGCCAACTGCACGTCGCGCGGCATGATCGTCACACGGCGGGTGTGGAGCGCGCACAGGTTGGTGTCCGACAGCAGCGAGACGACGTACGCCTCGGTGGCCTCCTGCACGGCCGCGACCGCGGACGCCTGGAAGCGCAGGCCCTCCTTGTGCGACGTCGCCACTTCGCGGACCAGACGCTGGAACGGCGCCTTGCGGAGCAGCAAATCGGTGCCGCGCTGGAAGCGGCGGATCTCGCGCAGCGCGACGGTTCCGGGGCGGAAGCGGTGAGAACGCTTCACACCGGTGGCCGACGCCGACGCCGCCTTCTTGGCCTTCTTCTCGGCCTTCTTGGGCGCAACCGACTTCTTGGCGGAGCGGATGGTCTCCTTGGCAGC
>ERZ1292633.4484-Hain-H41-02um-R1-4484-length-12915-cov-26_pt1 | contig 12915 bp, 11 predicted proteins | sample MGYA00564406_ERZ1292633 | MGnify/ENA primary metagenome ERZ1292633 (study PRJEB36523, sample SAMEA6512639) | groundwater metagenome | collected 2019-01-08 | study: AquaDiva: Metagenomics assemblies of 32 groundwater samples
GGGCTGATCTACGGCACGGGGGTCAAATACCAGTTGCCGATGAACACCCTCCTGTTCGGCCATGTGCATACGACCTTCCGGCCCCCGACGTTTTCGCAAGCCGTGTCTCCAGCCAGCGGAGCCGATAATGACTTGGGCGCCGAGCGCGGCCTCACCTCCGACGTCGGCATCCGATCCAATCTGCATCCAGGGGTGTCTGCTGAGCTGGCCCTCTTCCGAATCGATTTCAACAATCAAATCGTCACGCAAAGCGGCAAGCTCGTCAATGCCGGCAAGACCCTGCACGAAGGAATTGAAAGCTCGGTGAATCTCGAGTGGGGAGAATTCTGGACACCGTTGGAAGGATTCGCCAGTCGGGCCAACGTGACTCTGCTCAGGCCGAAGTCTCTGTCGGGAGCGACGGCCGGGAAGGATCTGACGCTGGCGCCCCGGATGACGTTGTACGGATCGGTCGGGTACTACCACCCCAGCGGCGCCTCCATCGAGCTTGACGCCCTCTACGTCGCGCGCCAGTTTACCGATCTCGCGAACACGGTCGAGGAAAATGCCCTGGGGACGGTGGGGGCCATGCCCTCGTATACCCTGAGCAGTCTGCGTTTCAATTATGCGCCACCGAAGTCTCGCTGGGCGGTCTTTGCCGGCATCCGCAATCTCTTCGATGAGTCGTTCATCGTGAATCGCACATCGGGGTCCTTTAACGGGCTCCAGCCCGGAGAAATCAGGAACTTTTATGGCGGAGTCTCGATGAAGTTCTAGCACCGAGTACGATGCGGTTCATAACTACTCAGGTAGATAGACTGAAGGCTTTTAGTCTTCCGCCTTCAGCCTGAACACCTGAGTAGTTACCCATAGAGAAGGAGTCTGCCATGGAGGATGGTCTCATGAAGAAGCGGTCGGGATGCCGGATTAGGGCGCTCCCTCTGGTGTGGATGACGGTGTTCTTCGTCCTAATCGTGATTGTCTCAGGGTGGCAGCCTACCTCTTCAGAGGCACGGCCCATGAGCGAGAAGACCTTGGTGGTGGCACGGTCCGGTGAGCCGGAGTGGCTCAACCCGGTGGCCGGTCATCAGCACCCCGACTCGGATATGGCCCTCTTCCGGGGGCTGTTTAAGATCGATGCAAAGAATGAGTTGGTTCCCGATATGGCCCAATCGTGGGAGGTCTCTCCCGATGGCCGCATCTATACGATTCGCCTTCGCCCCCATATTCGCTGGCACGACGGCATCCCCTTCACCGCAGAGGATGTCCGATTTACCCTCGATGCCATTCAGAACCCCAAGAACCACAGCGGGTTGAAAACAGAGGTCGAGGAGATCACGAAGGTGGAGGTGGTCGATTCCTTGACGGTGCGGATCAGCCTCTCCCGGCCGCTCGCCCCACTCCTCAGCAAGTTGCGGATCGGTCTGATCCCCAAGCATCTCCTCGAAGGAAAGGATTTCAACACCGATCCGTTTAACCATGTTCGGCCGGTCGGAACCGGCCCCTTTAAGTTTGCCGAGTGGAAGCGGGGCGAATATCTGGTGCTGGTTGCCAACCCTGATTTCTATGGCGGCCGCCCGAAGCTCGATCGGATTATCTATAAGTTCATTCCCGATCCCAATGTCCGGTTGGTCCAGTTAAAAAAAGGGGAAATCGACATCGCGCTGATCAGCCCCAAACAGGTGTCGGCAATCAGACCGTCCGACGGAATTGTGGTCGAGGTGGTTGAGAAGTCGGCCGACTATCGGGTGATGATGTTCAATTTTCGGCACCCGCTCTTCCAGGATGTCCGGGTTCGGCAGGCGGTCCAGTATGCCACCGATCGTCAGACGCTGGTGGATGGGGCGCTGCTCGGCTACGGCCACCCGGCCTACGGGCCCCTCCAGTTCAACTGGGCCGGCGCTAAGGAGATCCCCCGCCACAACCATGACCTCAAGAAAGCCGAGATTCTTTTGCATGAGGCCGGTTGGACAAGGGGGAACGATGGGATCCTTGAAAAAGAGGGTCGTCGGTTTTCATTCCATCTGACTGCAGGGTCCAACGATCCGCTCCGGGTCGATCTGGCGACGCTGCTGGCGGGCCAACTCAAGCAGGTCGGGATTGAGGCGGTGGTCGAGGTCAAAGATTTTACCTCGTTTAAAATTCAAGAGGTCGAGGCGTTGATTTTGGGCGGCGGCTTCGCGGATGAGCCAGATGACGATCTGTACCGCTTCTTTTCGAGCCACCTGGGAAAGGAAGGGCGGAACTATAGCGGGTATCAGAATGACACGGTCGATCGGCTTTTGGAAGAGGGACGGTCGACGCTTAATCCCGAGGCGCGCAAGCGGATTTATCAGGAGATTCAGCGAGAGCTGATCGTCAATCCGCCATATAATTTTTTGGTCTACCTCAAGCCACTCTACGCCGTCCGAAAAGGGGTTGCCGGATTTACGCACAAGATTTTCGGTCATAAGACCACTCCCCTCTGGAATGTTGAGGAGTGGTCGGTCGAGGGACGACCATAGATGGGCCATTATCTCATCATACGGATGGTCGGGATTGTCCCGCAGCTATTTCTGATCAGCCTCCTGGCCTTCGCGATCATGAAAGCGGCGCCGGGAGACCCTGTGGCGGCGCTCGTCGGGGGATCAGCGGAGTTTATGAGCGAGGCGGACCATCAGCGGGTCGCCCACAACTTGGGACTGGATCGATCCCTCATCGTCCAGTATGGGATGTGGGTGAACAACGTGCTACAGGGCGACTTGGGGCGTTCGCTCAAGGATGGCCGCGAGATTCGCAGCATGCTCTTCGAAGGCCTTGCGGCGACCCTGATTCTGGTCGGATGCGCCTGGGGAGTCATTGCCCTCATGGCGGTGTCGGCAGGCTACTGGGCCGGATCGCGGAGGCGCTCGTGGGTCGATTACATCGTCAGCGCCTGTGCGCTCGTGAGCTTTGCCACCCCCACTTTTTGGATGGGCCTCATCCTCATCCTTGTCTTCTCGGTAGAACTGGATCTCTTTCCGTCGGCGGGCCAAACCAGTTTGGGAGACGCGTCCTTCGTCGATCAGTTGCAACATCTGGTCCTTCCGCTTCTCACGATTGTGCTGACGCAGATTGGACCCTACATTCGATTGGTTCGCGGAAGCATTCAGGACACCCTGTTGTCCGACTTCATGCGAGCAGCGCGGGCCCGTGGACTGACAAAAAGCACAGTGGTCTGGCGGTATCTCTTCCCAAACGCACTGACCCCCTGTATCACCTGGGCCGGTTTTTCCTTTCCGCTGTTGGTGGGTGGAACGTTTATTGTGGAGTGGGTCTTCGGTTGGCCTGGTATGGGGCGGCTTTTTCTTCAAGCGGCGATGGGCCGGAATTATCCCTTATTAATGGCGGCGGTCTTGATCACCGGCCTGCTGGTCATTGCCGGCAATCTGTTCGCCGATCTTCTGGTGGCCTGGCTGAACCCAAAGCTGAGGAGGGGATATGGCCGTTGAACGGGTTCTAGAACTTGACATGGACAGGGTCCCAGCAAACCCCAGAACCGAAATCGTCACGGCTTTTTTTCGCCACCGGACGGCGATGGCCGGCCTGTTCGGACTGATCGCGCTGATCGTCCTTTCGACGCTGGGACCTTCTGTTGTCGGTCATGATCCGACCGCGACAGACATCCTGGCGATCTATGCCTCCCCGTCCTCCTCGCATCTGCTGGGGACCGATCAGCTCGGGCGAGACCTCCTGACTCGGCTTCTGTATGGGGGGAGAGTGTCCCTTCTGGTGGGGCTCATGGCAACCCTGATGGCGACCGTGATCGGGTGCGCGTATGGCGTCTTCAGCGGGATGGCGCCCAAGTGGCTGGAGTATCCGATGATGCAGTTGTTAGATGCGCTGCATGCGATTCCGGTGATCCTCTTGGTGATCGTCTCAGAGGTCTTTGGAGAATCGAGTCTCATAAAGATGGTCCTGGTGATCGGCCTGGCAAGCTGGATGGGGATTGCGCGAATGGCCCGGACGGAGTGCCGCCGGCTGATGGAGGCCGATTTTGTCAAAGGGGCCATTGTGGCGGGAGCGTCACCGACCCGGTTGGTGTTCCGCCATCTCCTTCCCAATATGTTCGCGCCATTGATCGTGGTCGTCACAGTGGGGATCGGCCAAGCGATTCTCCTGGAGTCGACCCTCAGTTTTCTTAACCTGGGGGTGCCGACCACCGTGCCAAGCTGGGGAAACCTCCTCGGCAATGGGATGAGCAGTGTGTTGGGCGGCGCTTGGTGGACTGTCCTCTTTCCCGGAATCATGATTGTCCTCACCGTCTTGTCGATGAATCTCGTGGGTGACGGCCTGCGGGATCTCATCGACCCGAAGAATCGGAGCATCGGTTCATGACGAAGACCCCTCTTTTGAGCGTGTCGCATCTGAAGAGTTATTACTTTTCTGCGCAAGGGCTGATCCGAGCGGTCGATGGGGTAAGCCTTGATCTGTATCGGGGGGACATTCTTGGCATCGTTGGGGAGAGCGGATCGGGGAAAAGCACGCTGGCACTCTCTCTTCTTGGCCTGCTCGATCCCCCCGGACGAATCGAGGAAGGGGGGATTCAGTTTCAAGGGGAAGACTTGCCGACCCTCGACGAAGCAGGCTGGCAAGGCATCCGGGGAAAGAAAATCGGCATGATCTTCCAGTCCCCGGAGGGCTCGTTCAACCCGATATCGACCATTGGACGGCAGATCTCCGAAGCGCTGCAGACGCATCGATCCCTCTCCAGGAAAGAGGCCGACAAGGAGGCTGAAATGGCATTGGCGCGCGTGTGGATGCCGCAGCCGGAAGAAGTCTTTGAGCGCTACCCGTTTGAGATCAGTCTGGGGATGTGCCAGCGGGCCTCGTTGGCCTTAGCCCTGTCGTTGAACCCTTCGATCCTGATCGCGGATGAGCCGACTGCCTCCCTGGATATCGTGTCGCAGGCCGAGATGGCGAGACTGTTTTCCGAGTTGCAAGAGACGCTGAACCTTTCGATGATCGTCATCAGCCATGACCTCGGACTGGTCCGAACGATTGCCGATCGTGTGGCGGTCATGCATGCCGGAAAGATCGTCGAGGAAGGGCCGGCCGAGCAGGTTCTGGAAGCGCCGCGCCATCCCTATACACAAGGGCTTGTATCCTCGGAACTCCGGCTTGATCGGTGAGAACGATACCATACAAGGAAGGGGATACATACGATGGAGACGTCCATGTTGGCGGTGGAGAACCTGAGCAAAACCTACCATACCGTCGGAGCTTTTTTCGGTCGCGATCAGCATCGCGTGACGGCCGTTCATGAGGTGAGCTTTGTGATCCGTCCGGGTGAGGCCTTTGGCCTGGTCGGAGAGAGCGGGTCGGGGAAAAGCACGCTTGCCCGTCTGATAATAGGCCTGGAGCGGCCTACTCGAGGCCGGGTCTTCATATCGGGAACGGATATCGGGACACTCACTCAGCGAGCCTTACGGGCTCTTCGCCGGGAGGTGCAGATCGTCTTTCAGAATCCATACACCGCGCTCGATCCGTTAATGGCTATCGGCGCAAGCATCGAAGAGCCGCTCGTCAATTTTACCTCATTGGGTAAGACCGAACGGCAGAGGCAGGTGTTGGATCTGTTGCACGATGTCGGTCTGGCAAAACGATTGTTGCATGCCTATCCGTATCAACTGAGCGGAGGGGAGCGACAGCGGGCCTGTATTGCCAAGGCCATCGCCCTCCGGCCTAAGTTTCTGGTTTGTGATGAGGTGGTATCTTCCCTCGACAAGTCGGTTCAGGTCCAGGTTCTTCATTTGCTGAAAGATTTGAAGCAGCAGTATGGATTGACGTACCTGTTCATTTCTCATGATCTGGCGGTGGTGAACTATCTCTGCGATCGGGTGGCCGTCATGCTCCGGGGAGAGATTGTGGAGCTAGGGGGAAGACAAGAGGTTCTCTTCCAACCGGCACACCCCTATACGCAGGCCTTGATGGCTTCTACTTCGTACTTCCTGAAAGACACTGCATATGAAAAAGGCCGGACGTGAGGGCCGCTTGCACAACGATTCACAAGGGATCGCGGCCTTCACCCCACGCTGGCCCTCCAAGTCGTGCCGGCGAAAACGATGGAGACATAGCATGGCGAGAGGGGCATTCGAACGGAAGATACGGAACGCGCATCGCTGGATTGCAATGGCCGCGCTCGGGTTTTTTCTCCTCTCGCTCCTCACCGGGCTGCTATGGGCCAATGCGAAGTTCCTGTACTGGGACGAGCACTACAAGGAGAAAGTACACCGAGTTGCCGGGCCTCCGCTCGAGGCCGCTCAGATTGCGTTGTCTGCAGCGATCGGAGTCGGCAAGGCGGCTATGGGAGGCGCTGCAGAGGTCGAGCAGGTGACGCTCCGCTCCGATGCTGGGAAGCTCTTCTATGATCTCAGACTTCGCACGGAAGGAAAAGCGCGAACGATTCTTGTCGATGCCACCACCGGAGAACGTCTCTCCCCGATTTCCGAAGCGCTGGCCCGGGACATCGCTCAGCAATATGTGAGCGAGACCGCCGACGTGACGGTGGTCGCAACGGAGCAATACACCCCGCGGAAAAAGCATAAGGCACAAGATGCCATTCGTGTGAGCTTCAACGATACCAATCGGACCGAGATCGTCTTAGACAGACATACCGGTGAGATTCTCGAGGATGAAGGCCGTTGGAGAACATTCCACTTCTTCGTCATGCAGGTCCACCAACTGAACTTCTTCGGCTTCGAAAAGACCCTGCTCAATGTCCCCGGCATCCCGCTTCTCATCATGGGCCTGACCGGACTCGCTCTGTGGGTCTTGCAGTCGGCAAGAAAGCGGAGAGCGCGGTACGTACAACAGAAGCAGACGGAATGTTTCAGCGATGAGAAACCGGTCTTGCCGAATCCTGACGCGCATCGTTTATGAGTCCCATTCGATGAGATCATCACGTGATTGAGCTTCTCGGATTAGGCGCCATCGCCGGTGTGATTCCGGTCTACCTGGGCATCGTCGGCGCGCTGCTGCTGGGCACAGTGCTGCCACGATCCTGGGAGGGAGGGCTGATCGGTGTGGCCACGGGCGTCCTCGTGTATCTCTTTTTCGATCTGATGCATGAGGCGGTCGAACTTACAGGCGCGCGTGACATCCTCTCATGGACCATCTTTTTGGGCAGCTTGTTCGTGAGCTTCGTCGGTCTGGTGGCCATCGAAGAGCGCGGACAGCGGAGGAATGGACCGTCCATGAACCCGCTGTTCCCACCCTATATGATCGCTTTGGGGATGGGGCTACATAATCTTGGAGAGGGCCTGGCGATCGGCGCAAGCTATGTGCAAGGCCAGTGGGCCCTGAGCGGTCTGCTGGTCGGCGGGTTTGCACTCCACAACGGGACGGAGGGGTTCGGGATCGTCGGGCCCGCTGGCCGGACACCGCTTCGTCTGAAAGACATTGCGCTGTTAGGCTTGCTCGCCGGCGTGCCGACCTGCCTAGGCACAGTGATCAGCGGCTATGGTGGTGTCTCCCCGTATCTCTCGTTGACCTTCTACACCCTGGCAGCCGGTTCCCTGTTGTACGTCATCGTCTCGCTGATTGCGCTCTCATACACAACAGGGCGTCGGCCGCACACCGCGATGGGCATATTCATAGGGATCGGGCTCATGTACACCACCGGCATGGCCCTGAGCCTCCTCCTTGGCGCGAAAGCCTGAGAAAGGCGCACACTCACGTTACTTGCCTCTCGTCCCGCGCCCAAGCTGTTTGACGATCCTTACTTCTTGATCTGCTCGCCGAGGTAGTTCTCCAGCCCGACTTGTTTGATCGTTCGCAGCTGCGTCTCGAACCAGTCGACATGTTCTTCCGAGTCCACCACCATCTCTTCCAACAAGTGGCGGGTCGTGAAATCGCCCACCTTGGCACAGTGGGCGATCGCTTCCCGCAACAGCTTGACATCCTCTTGCTCGAGTTTCAAATCCGCGTTGAACAGATCCTGCACGCCTTGCCCGCTGCTCACCGCACCAAGCTTTTGCACATCCGGCTCACCTTCCAGATACAGAACATGGTCGATGACTTTGGACACGTGCGTGGTTTCCTCAGTCATGCGCTCATGATACTCATGTTGCAACCGCTCGTAGCCCCAGTTGTCGCACATGGACGCGTGAAGGAGGTAGTGGTGGACGGCCGTCAGCTCCAGCGTCACCACCTTGTACAACAGATCGAGTACGCCCTCTTTCGCTTTCATGGCATGCCTCCTTGTTTGAGAACGTGATGGTGTTGGCGAGGCGCTCGGAGGCGCTCACGTTTCCACAGGATGACCTCAGCCTTCCTTGCGAATCTGCTCGCTCAAATAATTTTCCAACCCAACCTGCTCAATCAACTCCTGCTGGGTTTCGATCCAATCGATGTGGGCATCCACGTCTTTGGCCATATCTTCGAGCATATGCCGCGTGGTGAAATCGCCGACCTTGGCGCAATGGATGACACCTTCACTGAGGATTGCCAGCATCTCCTGCTCGGCCTTGAGATCCAGATTGAGTTGCTCCGGCACGGTCTCGCCGACCTGCACCGTATTCAAACGCTGGACGTTCGGCACTCCCTCCAGGTAAAGAATGTGCTCGATCAACTCCTCAGCATCCTTCATTTCATCGAAGCTGCGCTGGCGAACTGTGTGATGCAGCCGTTCATACCCCCAGTTCTCGCACATCTTGCCGTGCACGAAGTACTGATTGATGGCCGTCAAGTCAGCCGTGAGAATCTTGTTGAGCAGATTAATGACACCCTCTTTCGCTTTCATGGCGAGTCCCTCCTTATGAGAAATTGTTGGGGTGGCGGGCGCTCGCTGGCGCTCACTGACAACGAGACGCTGTCAGCCTACAGACGAATTCTCGACTCCTCGCAGACGAGTTGTCAAGGGGTTATTACGTAGATAATGAAAACGGTTCTCAGCTTCATGGATTTATTAAGAACCAGAACCCTTACAGGGATAGGGCCGGCTCATCGCGGTGGGAATGTTCGGGGCGGATGGCGGCAAGATTCAACTGGCTTCTTTGTAGCCGCAGTCTTCGTTGCGGCACTGCACGCTGCGGCCAACCTGTTTACTGACTTTCTCGACAAGAAACGGAGCGCTGCAGGTCGGGCAGGTCTTGTTGATTGGGCGATCCCACAAAGCATACTCGCACGCCGGATACTTACTGCAGGCAAAGAACGAACGGCCTTTTTTCGTGCGCTTCTGGACAAGGTCACCACCACAACCTGGCTGGGGACACTTCACACCCAGCGAAAGTGGCTTAGTGGTCTTGCACTCCGGATAGGCGGAGCAGGCAATGAACTTTCCAAACCGCCCGGTCTTCACCACCATCGGACTGCTGCATTTCTCGCACTTCTCATCCGTCGTCAACTCAATCTTCGGAACAATTTTAATGGTGCCATCCTCAAGCTTCTCGAAATTCTGCGTGTTCTTGCAGGGAGGTTTATCCTTGTACGCTGGGCAAGCCAGAAACTTACCGTTGCGCCCCCATTTAATCTCCATCATTCGGCCGCACTTCTCGCAGGGAATATCCGTTGGCGGCTCCACCGTGTCCTTGGGACCAGGAATCGTCTTCGCCTTCTCCAGATCCGTCGCGAAGGTCCCGTAAAACTCCCGCACCGCCGTCACCCACGGCTTGTTGCCTTCTTCGATTTCGTCTAACTCCAGTTCCATATGTGAGGTGAAATCGACGTTGATCAGGTCAGGGAATCCTTTCATCAGAAAATCGTTCACGGTTCGCCCTGTTTCGGTGGGAGCGAAACGACCTTCTGTCTTCTCGGCATATTTTCGATCTTGAATCGTCGAAATGATGCTCGCGTAGGTAGATGGCCGGCCGATGCCTTTTTCTTCCAATTCCTTGATCAGCAAGGCTTCGTTGTACCGAGGCGGAGGCTGGGTGAAGTGTTGTTTCGAGAGCACGCCTGGAACAGTCTGTCCCTCCTGGGACACGAGCTGCAGCTTCTCTCCCTCGCTAAGCAACGGCAACTGACGCTCGGCCTCGTCCTCGACTTCCTGCTCGCTCTTTTGCTTCTGCGCGAAGAGCTCCTTGTCGATCCCCTCCATATATACGATTGTATGGCCTGGAAACTTCACGACCGTGCCGGTTGAACGGAACATAAACTTCTCACTCGTCTTGACGGGGCTCGACTCTACCCGAGTCACATCAAGGATCGCAGGGACCATCTGCGACGCGATAAACCGGTTCCAAATCAACTGGTACAGCTTATGGACATCCGGCTCTAAGTACTGCCTGATAGACTCAGGGTCGCGCGCTGCCGCCGTGGGGCGAATCGCTTCGTGCGCTTCTTGGGCTGCTTTCTGCGTCTTGTACACGTTCGGCGTGGTTGGCAAGTATTCTGCGCCAAACCGTTCCTGGATCACCTGACGCGCTTCTGCCATCGCCTCGTTCGAAATTCGCGGGGAATCGGTTCTCATGTAGGTAATGAGACCGGTCTGGCCCTCCGCCCCGATTTCGATCCCTTCGTACAGTTTTTGCGCCAGGGTCATTGTTTTCTTCGATGAGAAATGCAGCTTGCGCGCAGCTTCCTGTTGAAGCCGGCTGGTAATAAATGGCGCGACAGGATTCCGTTTCTTTTCTTTTCGTTCAATCGAGTCAACGACAAACTCTTTCCCTTGAATAGCCGAGACGATACGCTGGGCATCGGTCTCTGTCTCAATCGACGCATCCTGCCCATTGATGCTGTGCAGCTTGGCTTCAAACGGAGGGGGGTTGGCTCCGGACAACATCACTGCAACTGACCAGTATTCTTCTGCACGAAAGGCTTCACGCTCCTGCTCACGCTCGCAAATCAGTCGCATCGCCACAGACTGGACGCGGCCCATGCTCAACCCGCGGCGCACCTTGGTCCAGAGCAGCTGGCTACCTTGATAACCCACAATCCGGTCAAGCACCCGGCGGGCCTGCTGCGCATTGACCAACTTCATATCGACTTGCCCAGGCGACTGCAGCGCGCGCTTGATGGCCGATTCCGTGATTTCGTTGAAGAGTACCCGAAAGACTTTGCCCTCAGTCTTTTTCTTGGACTTGGATTTTGATTTGCCCAGTAATTCCTGTTCGAGATGCCACGCGATGGCTTCGCCTTCCCGGTCAGGGTCCGGCGCAAGGAACACCTTGTCCACCTCTTCCGCCTTCTTCTTAATCTCCGCCAAGACCTTGGACTTCCCTTTGATCGTCACGTACTGCGGCTCGAAGTCGTGCTCCAGGTCAACACCAAGCTTGCTGGTGGGAAGATCCTTAATATGGCCGACCGAGGCCATGACGGTATAACCACGCCCCAGATACTTGGTGATGGTGCGTGCTTTCGTCGGAGACTCGACAATAATGAGTGCCTTAGCCATGAAAACTCCGGTTGCTATGAGAATTGCACACTCATCCGTATCAAATAATGCATATCCGTGCAACTGTTCGATGATTATTTCTGAATGTAGCGTTGCCCCGGCAATTGCTTGACTCGCCGCCGAAGCTCCAGGGACAAGAGCGAAGCCATCACAACGGATACCGACAGCCCGGTGGAGGCAATCACGTCGTCCACTGTGCGCGGGTCGTACGACAGTGCATCATACACTCGCTGTTCCTCTCCGCCCAAATGATCGCGTTGTTCACTTTTCTGATGAGAAGGCTGCAGCCGCAGGCGCAACTCCGGCTCCAGCTGCGGCAGGATCACGTCGATAACATCCTGCGCGCGTTCAATCAAAGCCGCTCCCTCTTTGAGTAGTGCATTCGTTCCACGGCTGGTATCTTCCTTTACAAAGCCCGGGACGGCGAACACCTCTCGGCCCTGCTCAGCAGCCAATCGCGCGGTAATCAACGATCCGCTTCCGATGGCCGCCTCTGTCACAATCACGCCCAGGGACAACCCGCTGATGATACGATTCCGTCGAGGGAAGTGATGGCTGTGGGGTGGCGCACCCATCGGCACCTCGGATAAAATCGCCCCCTGCTCCTCGATCTGCCGGCGTAACCGTTCATGTTCAGGCGGATAGGTTCGGTCTATCCCGCAACCCAGCACCGCAATGGTGCGCCCCCGCGCGGCAAGCGCACCTCGATGTGCTGCCGCATCAACCCCTCGCGCCAGTCCACTCACCACCGTCATGCCTGCTCCTGCCAAATCGTGGCTCAACTCTTCGGTCATGGCACGTCCTGCTGCGGTCGCACGCCGAGCACCCACAATGGCCACCGCCAGAGCGTCCTGATCGGTCAATGTGCCTGTGATGTACAACAGCGGCGGGGGATTCGCAATCATCTTCAGCCGAGCGGGATACGCAGGATCCAAGAGGCTCCGGACTTCAATCCGCTCATGCTCGATCGCCTTAAGTTCCCGTTCAATGCTCCGGCAAGCAGGACTATCAGGCCCTCGTCGTATCGCGTCTGCCAGCTGCAGGCTGCATCCATTCTGAATCAACTCATCGCGGGAGGCACACAGAACAGCCTCGGGGGAATGCCAGGCGCAAACTAACCGAACTATCGTCAGATCTCCCACCCCCTCGATTGCCTGCAGACGGAGCCAGGACTCCAACACCGGCCTTGTCATGGACTGATGGGAAGAAGAACCCGCAACCTCAGCAGAGGAATCCACACCTACAGGTTGGCTGAAAGATTGCCTACGCATTGTCGCACGAGAACTACAATCTTTAGAGCACCGCTAGATCATACTGTTCCAGATGCAAATGTTCGTCTGGTATGACGATGATTTTCGCCGCGCACTCACGCTCCACAGCCTCCAGACCTTGTCGTTCTTCATCTTGTAACAGCCCGACGACCGAGGGATGGGCGCCGATGACGATCCGCTGCGGTTCTGGACTGCTGCCGATCCGGCGGACATCGCGGAATATCTCATAGGCCACCGTGGTCGGAGACTTCGTATAGCCTCTCCCTTCGCAATAGTGACAGGGCTCGGAAACCGAACGCAGAAGATCCTCTC
>ERZ1292633.3575-Hain-H41-02um-R1-3575-length-15026-cov-8_pt1 | contig 12911 bp, 6 predicted proteins | sample MGYA00564406_ERZ1292633 | MGnify/ENA primary metagenome ERZ1292633 (study PRJEB36523, sample SAMEA6512639) | groundwater metagenome | collected 2019-01-08 | study: AquaDiva: Metagenomics assemblies of 32 groundwater samples
CAACCGATACGTCGGCGACGGTGAGATTCAGTTTGACCGAGTACATTGTCCGTCGCATGCTGCTGCCAACCGAAGCCGTCGCCGAAACGACCGCGGCGATGCTGTTGCGCTCCGCCGAGCGACGCCGGCGGAGGGCGAGGTGCCAGGGGAGTAGGAGGCTGTCGGCGCCGGCCGTCATCATGCTCTCCCCCAGAGACTCGGACGATGACGACTCCGCCGACGCACCGCGGCGCGTCGTTTCTACGGCCGCGAACCATGGCCCTGGCGGCAGCGCATCTCCCGCGGCTTCGGCTTACTTGCAGCGCGCTGCCGCGTCAACGCACGCGCTGTTCAGTCCTCCCGAGGACGTGCGAGACGCCTCGCGCCCTACGAAGCAGCCGGAGCTGCCTCCTCCGTCGCAGCAGGCCGCCGCATGGCGTCGCTCGGCCTTGAAGCCGCCGAATGTCGTCGAGGAGCCCAACTTCGATGAGCTTTTTTTGCACGGGGACCCGACTACGCTGGCGCCTGCCTCTGCGGCCAGCGCTTCCCGTGGCAGCGCCAGTCGACACTTTCGCTTACCGCCACCGCCGCCGCCGGCATCCTCGCACGATGAGCACGGACAGTGGATCGACAACCTCGTGGTGGGGGGCTCCTCATCGTCGGTGCATCCGCTGCCGCCGCCGTCGCCGACGTCTCATCACGATGTACGAGCCGACGATGATCATCATGACCAGGGCTGCCGACCCTTTTCGCTTGACGACGATGACGCCGAGGATTTCATCGATTGCGAAGTGGACGACGAAGGCAATCCCATTCCGCTTTCCTCCACCGCGCTGCCGCCCCTTGCCTCCGCGAGCGGAAGCATGCGCGCCTTCGATGACGCTGCCACACTCAGACCTTCATCGTTGTCGGTGCTCGACGACGAGTATCACGTTGGCCGCCGTGGCACTCCGATGCCACCCCGGTGTCACTGGGTGGCGGCCGCGCTCCTCGCGCTTCCGAGCATCATGAACTTGCCCGACACGATCGAGCCCCTCACCGTTGCCCAAGCTGAGGACCTCCTCGACACCTACGCCCCTGCATCCCACACGACGAATGCCGTCAGCCGACGCGAAGTGACGGCGATTGTGCGGGCTGTCTACGACGAGCTGAAGTATGGCATGCAGCGGTGCGTGATCCCGTGCCTGGAAGTGTGCTTCCTCGCCGCACAGTTGGACGCTGCCGCGGTGTCGCTGGAGATGGCGAAGAACGCCGCTATGGACGTGATGATCAACGTGGCGAAGCGCACAACCGCCGCGTCCGTTGGTGTTGGCGGCGGGGCCGCAGCAGGAGGCGGCAAAGTCCCTAGTCCCCCCTCCTCGCAGCAGCACTCGCCGTGGGAGGCGTCACTTGCCGAGTGTGGGACCAACCTTGCCACCACGGCGGACTACGTCGCTCGGGTCCTTTGGGACGCGGCCCTCGTTCTCTCGCGCGAAACCTCCGGCTCGGCTCGGAACAATGGAAGCAGGGAGCCCAGTGAGGCGGGAAACGCTTCGGTCGTGACTCGCGATGCCGTCAGCCGACTGCTCATATCGCGGCGTGACCTTACTTGCGGAGCCGGATGCTTCGAGTCGTTGGTGATCACGCCCGTTGCCGTCGCGCTCTCCGACAGCATGTGGAAGTCCCCTGTCGCGGCAAGCGTGGCGGCGCCCGCTGTTCGGACGACGGTGCCGCAACAAGCGGTGGTGCCAGGTGCGGTCGGGCTGTCCAACTTGGGGAACACCTGTTTCTTCAACAGTGCGGTGCAGGCCCTATTGCACTGCCATGCCATCAAGGCATTCTTCCTGCTCAATGGCCACATCGACGCCACGAAACGGCGGCGCTTTTTCTCCGGTCGCGCCGTGCTCAGCCACGCGATGGCGGATATGTTCAAAGAAAAATGGTCCTCTGCCGTTCCGATCCCACCATCGCTGGCCACGACGGCACCACCGGCGCCCGTCACGGCACCACCTGCGGCGACCACCCCTCTTTCAGCCCCCGCGACCCAGGACGCCTCCGCCGCGAGTCCCACGTCGAAGGGCCTCCTCCCGCCGCCACCTCCGCCGCCCGCTAGTGCGGCACAAGCGGGAAAGCCTCCGGACCCTCTTCCCAAGCGAGTCGCTGCGCAGATGGTGCCATACAAGTGCACCTCTCCCGCGAGTCTACTGACGGCCCTCCATCAGCAAACAAAAAATTTCTTCTCGGGCTCCATTCAGCACGACGCGCAGGAAGTGCTCAGCGCGCTCCTGGACGCGCTTCACGAGGAACTCAACCTGGTGATTGTCCCCCCGCCGTACAGTATCCTGCCAGACACCGTCACGGACACCCGTTCGCTGACCGACATCGCGGCCGTGTGGTGGGGCCGGCACATTGCCTGCAACGACAGCATCATCTCACGCCTGTTTCACGGTCAGTTGTGCAACGTGGTCACGTGCAATGTGTGTGGCCACACGTCTTACTCTTTCGACGCCTTTTCCTGTCTGATGCTCCCGTGCCCAACGTTGGCGGGCGCCGTCGGGGGGGGATGCGTAGTGGAGGCCACTTGCAGCATCGAGAGCTGTCTTGATGCGTACTGCGCCGAGGAGCACATTGGCGGAGCGGAAAGCGCCGCTGCTGGCAAGCCGGCAGCGACGCCGGCCGTCGCGATCCCCGATGCGGACCTGTACCCCTGCGAGAGGTGTAAGAAGCGCGTCGCCGCCGTCCGGCGCACATCGCTGTGGCGTCTGCCCTTCTACTTGGTCATTTGCTTCAAGCGATTCGCAACCGATGCCAGCGGCAGGCGACACAGCAAGAACGCCGTCCGCATCACGATGCCAGACGAGCTGAGCGTCGACCGTTGGATGCATCGCGATAGCGTCGAGTTGACGAGCATGCTCGCGTCGCCCTCTCCGCGGAACAGCGCCGCGCCAACGGCTCCGACGATGCGATACGCCCCTGTTTCCGTCATCCGACATACGGGATCGCTCAACGGCGGACACTACGTCGCGTCCGCCCGCATCCTTCAACCGGATGCCACCACGGTGGACACCCCGCTACCGTCGCCCGATCTGGCGACCGGACCTTCAACAGCGTCGGGATTTGGGTCGAGCCCGTCGCCATCGTCGTCCGCGTCGCTGTCTGCCTCAGTCAGAGCCGCTTTGACCGAATTGACCGGCGGCGCCGCGGAACCACATCTCGCCGCTGCATCGGCGGCCGCTCCTCGCTGGATGATATTCAATGACCGGCTGGTGTCTCCCGACGACGTCGGTCCCGTGATGCTTCGCGAGAAGGGAGACCCGTATGTCTACATCGCGGTCATGCACCGCGTACTGTAGTCAAGGTACTGGTGGGTCTCTTTTTGGTGGGGCGCTTGTGCTGCTTAGAGAGAGAGTCTCCCGATACGCGAAATGGGACGCGAAACGGAACCTGCGCCTCACAGGAGGAGAGGTTCTATTTTGTGCGATGGGATACCCTCCCGTCCTTTGTCTCATACTACAAAAGCCAGACGCGAACACTAATACTTTGATCTCTCGCGCTAACACTCACCCCCTCGAATACGATTCGATCTCACGCCCACTCTGTGACAGAGGACAGACTGTCCGCGATCAAAAATAATATCGGCTCTTCAATCGAACCATGGCGTCTCCGAGAGCGGTCGCCTCTTCGAATGGACGGCAGTACGACGAGCAGCATTCAGCATGGAGGACGCCTTCCCATGGCTCCACGACGCTGTCCGCGTCGCCGCAAAAGCTCCTCGCTGCTGAGGAGTGTTTCCGCGACGTGTGTGATCATGCGCTCCGAGCTCAGGAAGCCGCGCGGCGCGGTCAGGAGCTACTTCGATGTCGAGACGACTCACCTGTCCAAGCCGCGGCATCGCACGGCTCAATTGATGTGGCAGAAGGAAACGAAGCGCGGCGCTTGCACGCCATTGACGGTCAGTGTGACGACGAGTCACTGTGGGTCGATGCGTCCACCGGCCGTTCTTTGGCATCATCTGTCGGGACCTTGCTGGTTTTCCTGCTGCTGCGAACGGCCGTCGTCCTGGCTCACTCCTAGTGCAACCACGCCGGTTGGCCCAGTTGTTAGTGTCCACGGGCAAGTGAGGGGGAAGCACAGGGCGACATGTGGTCGTGACAGGGGTCACCTTTCTTGGTCGTGCGAGGGGGCTTGCGTGCCTCTCAGACAGATTGGGTTTGGGGGTTTTTTTCCCCCCAAAAGGTGGTCACGATGCGGAATCCACGTGCCGCCATCATTGGTGCCGCCGCCGTCGTCGTCGTCGTCATGTCGGCAGCCGTCTGGCACCTGTCGTTCGACGACGAGAGGAGTCGGGGTGCCCCGGTCTACGCCTATGGTGGCAGCGGGCGGTCTCCCCGTTATCGTGGCGCTTCGGAGGCAACCACCGCGGCGGTATCGTTGAGGAGAGATTCCTCCGCTTCGCCGCCCAATGCACGTCAACAAGCAGCCGGCCTCCGCATCGTTCCTGCGGGGCATGCGCCACCACCGGTCGCTTCACACACTCATGAGTCGCACGATGTGGGGGGGACGTCCATTTTTCGAGTGTTGCAGCGACGAAGCGGGGCATCCTGCGCCCTCAGCGCGCACGCGCGGTCCGTGCAGCTGGCGGGGAAATTTGCGCAAATATGTCGTTTTTGTCGCTTGCCGAGAGCGGACACAGTAGCGTCGTGGGGCGTGCCACCCATCGCGACTCCGTCTTTTTGCCGCGAGGAGCACCGAAAGGAAGTGTCGTCGCAGGGTGCCCGCCACGACTTTTCGGCACCCATTGCGGGTGTTCTCCCCGTCGTCGGGGACGCGTTGGGGCAATCCGGACCGCTGCCGCGCCTCGATGTTGTGTTTTGCGCCTTGGGTGCGCGTTTCCATGGCCGCGGCGGACAAGACTACGTACTCGAATCGATCCGGCAGTGGCGCGTGTTTCACCCAACGAGCGCGGAGTCAAGCATCTACCTCATTGTGAGTCGCGCGGCGGTCGAGGAGTTAGCCGCCTTTGCCGCTCAGTTTTTGGTGACGTTGGTTTTGGATGAGGACATCATGACGGATGCGTGGAAGACGTACCGCCGGGTGTTCTACATCCAAGGGTACATGCACCCGGGGGGCAGCCGACAAACCGGAAACAAGGACTTCAATAAGTTTGTGTCTGAGCGGTTCTTTGCCGTTCACGGCTTAATGACCCATCACGGCCGCCTCGCGCGACGATCCTTCGTCATCAGCGCGGCGGACGACGACGGCGGCGAGGAGGCGCCGTCACAACGACCTACGACGGCGGCTCCGTCATCCATCCGTGCGGAGGTGGGGAGAGCCCCTGGTGCGGACACCGCCAACGAATTGGTGAATATTTTTCACTTGGAGAATGACATCATGGTGTACGGTGACATGAGGGAGTGGGTCGCACCCTTGCAGCGCTGCGGGCACCGCCTCGCGTCCACGGTGCCGTCCACCAAGGGGGTCATCCCCGGCATCCTGTACGTGCGCGACGCGAGCGATCTCGGCCGCCTGGTCGATTTCATCGTTGAGCTCTTATCGTGCAACGCGACCTTTGGGAAGAAGCTGCAGGAAGGCTACGCCAACGATATGACGTACCTGATGAACTTTTATCAGTACTACGGAAGCGAGTGGATGGGGATGCTGCCGTCGTGGATCCCAGGCAGCGACGGGGAGGTGTGCGTCACGCAGGACCACCAGGCATGGAGAAGAGCGCAGCAACGCGCAGAGGCATCGGCTGAAAACATTGAAAACGGCGGCATTCACCTCTTTGACGCTGCTTCCTTCGGCCAGTGGTACAGCTTCGCGGCAGTCGCGACCGGCGTCGCTGATCTGAAGGGACGTCCGCCACTGCACGTTGCGAACAGCATGAAGGGCCGCTTCCTCGACGCGACGCCGCCGCCGTCGCTCGAGTGGCGGCGCGACCCGCAAGGCAGGCGCATCCTGGTCTGGAACGGGCTGCACCGCCTCGTGAGCTTGCATGTGCACGCCAAGAACCTGAAGCTTTTTCGCTCCTTGGAATACGACGAGAGCGCCAAACCCGTCAAGGATTCATCGACGTGAAACAGGAGGGGGGTGGGCGTCTTGCTCGTCTTGCTTTGCCGTGTGCTCCTGTTTTCTCTCCACACCATTGTCCGCCACACGCACACGACTGGCAACCTCTGGTGCTTTTATCGGAAGCAGCCGGCTCGCTCTCAGATCTCTCTCGCTCTCTCTTTCACTTTCTCTCCTCGTTCTGAGAAACAACAACACTCAAGGGATGAAACGATTCATCACGCTGACGCTTGTCGTGCTGGCGTTGTTGGCCGTTCAGGCAGCGGTGGCGACGAACGTCGGCGCCCGCCACCTGGCGCAGCCCCCCAAGAAGAGCCACCACCACGCGACGCGACACGAACCGCAAGTTGAGGCGCGCTCCCTCGTGGTCAGCACCATGGACATGGCCGCGTTGAGCGCCGACGTGCAGCTAGAGTTGCACGAGGCGTTTTTCAGAAAGTTGACGTCGACCCTTCTGCCCGTCATCATCGAGACCGTGCGCAAGCTGGTCATCCCCGGTGAATCTCAGAAGCATTTTCGCTTTTGGGACGTTCACATTTCCGAGTTTAATATCGAATCGTTCGCCATCTCGTTCGCGGCTCCAGATGAGGTCCGCGTGTCGCTGACGGGGCTGTCGCTTCAAATCCCGTCCACCGAATTTGAGGTGATGGACAAAATCCTATTCGTGAAACTGACGTGTCACGGGCACTTCAGCGCAGAAATGAGCGGCACCAACGCGGTGTTGTCGTTCCCACTCAAGCGCGGCGCCGACGGTCATTTCGCCATCGGTCAAGTGTCGTCGCAGGTGACATTCGGCTCCCTCGCGATCCACGAAAAAATGGACCACTGGCTGTGCCGCATCGGCCAGGATATCATCCAGATCTTCATCGGCTCCATTACGGATCTCATCAAGAAGCTCATCGAGAAGGACGCTCCGGCGAAAATCGGTGAGCTCGTGCAAAAAGTGTTGGACAAGGCACTGACCAAGTTGAACGTGAACCTCGTGTCCAACCCAGTGGCGACCGCCAACTCGATCTCAGTCACAATCGACTTGCTTCCCGCTTCCTCTCAGGGGGCCCGCGCCAGCCTGGCCATCCAGCCCGCCGCGCCGCGGCGACGTTCCTCCTCGGCGTTTCCCGCCCGCGACATCGAGGTTTTTACGGGGCAAAATGCGCTCAACAACATTCTGGAGTACGAACGAGAAAAGGGGCACCTTTCGTACACCAAGACTCTCAAGGGCGTCAACACGTCTGTTTTCAAGACGTTGATCCCCGCGGCATACGCTGCCTGCCCGGACTGTCCACTTGGCATCACGGTGTTCTTCCCCGCTGCAGCACCAACGACAACGGTCAACGCCGACACCATCGGCCTCGACGTCCTCGACGCCGTTTTGGGCTTGCTGGCCGTGCCAAACGCGACCACGCAGCTTCCGCTGCTGGAACTTTACTTGAACGCCACCGGGGCAGCCACCAACGTGAGCGTCCGAGCCTCCGGGGTCACGGAAAGCCTCTATTTCAACTTGGCGCTCGACACTTTCTCGCTCTCGCTTCGCCGCAGCGACATTGGCCCGTTCGACCCCTCCATCATCGGTGACATCATCGCGTTCATTCTGAAGGACGTTGTCGTCCCTGACTTCAACAAGCACTTCGCCGGCGTGCCCATCCCGTCCTTTGGTCTGTTCAACGTCACGGCGCTGGAGGTCGCTCTCAATAACGGGAAGGTGGACGTGGGCCTCGACATCGACCTGAAGTGAAAGAGCGTGTGCCATCCGACTCTCGTTCAATGGATGCGCAGCATAAATCTTTGTTGTCTCTATTTTCTCTCTCTCCCCCGCTCCTCCCCTTTGCGCGTGCCTGTGGCTGGGGGTGGACCACCCCGCAATGCTCCGGTTCCGATCGTCGTGTCGCGCGCAGAAAGCAATCTGCGGGGCAATGGCATGGGGCAGTGGATGGATGGCAAAGTGTGTCCTGGCACCTCACATGATGGTTGTCAGTGGAACAGTCAAAAAAATTAATTCACGTTTGGTAACCTTTCACAGACGACCATCCTTCGCGCCACCCACAATGCCGCACTCGCTGGTGAGGGCTCTGCTAGGTGTCAACTACTCGCGGCGAGGCGCGGCCACATCACTAGTCGCGTCTCGTTCGTTGTCAAGCCGCCGCAGTGGCGACCCAGTGTGGCTCACCGCAGCCGTTCGGCGATCAAGCCAGCCATCCGGTCATACGCCAAATCTCCCTCTCTCTCTTCTTTCGGCTAAATTTCCGACGTCCGTCTTGCGTTCGGCCGGAGCCGAAGGTGGCTTCAAAGTTGCGCGTGGCGTCGTCGCGCACGGCTCGTTTCTGTTCAACGTCACCAGAAATATCAACACGTCAAACGGTGAGCACTCACCACAAGCTGCTCCGTGTTTGGGGAGAGGCGCTGGGAAAGGCACCACCACGTCGACACCCTCTTTGGATCCATCGCCGGGCGAAGAGCGACGACAATCATCTCAACTGAATCCCTCGGCGCCGAATCGAGGCGATTCGCCATCCTCAAGTGCTCCTCCCGCCGCAAACAACGGAGACGGCGTTCCAGATGCTAAAACGACGACCACGGAGTCATCATCATCGTCATCGCCAGCTGCCTCGGTAAAAGGGGTGCTGAAGGGTGCCTGGAACAGTAGCATCGTCGCGCTGCTTTGCGGTTTTCTCGGGGGCTGGCTGATAGCGGGCTGGGTCACCGACGAGCACGTGTTCCAACTTGGGACGAGCCTCATCGAGCAACAAGCGTACGTCGAGGCGTGTCTCGTCGCCTGGACCGCTCGTCGCTCCTTCAATGGGAATTCGGATGCGGCCAGCGTGTACCTTCGAGATCGCGTGGTGGTCGGTATGCTGCCATCCATTTTTCATTCTTGGTTGATGTTGGGAAACGAGCGGCTCGAACGCCGCCGAGCGGAAATGGAAGAGCGAAAGCAGCAGCAAGCCGCCGACCGGGCCACCATGGGCGATCTCCTGAATTCCTGCTCCTTCGACGAGCAGGTGGAGTGGCTCACGGAGCACAGCATTGAGGACATCCCCTATATTTACGTAGCGGATTTATTCCGGGCGTGGCACCGCAACCAGAGCCCGCGGCTCCTAGGCCCGCTTCCCTCAGGTGACGCCAGAGTCACGACATCGACCGGACTCGAATCCAATGCGTCGTCACGGCTTTCAAAGGAGAAGGCTCCCACCACATCGAAATCGCCTCCGAAGCTGCTGTCCGAAATCGACGTGGACGTGGTGCCACGAGATCGCGCTGCGCTGCGCTCGGTACTCTGGTCGTTTGGTCTTTGGCGCCTGGCCAAAGAGCGTCGGCTGGAGCCAGCAGACGCGCTTCATAGCCTCGCACTGGTGACGCTGGATCCCGTGAACGCGATGGCCGTCCTGGCCGCCACGAACGCGCACTCTTTCTATCAGGCGACACCGTCGCTCGAAGAGAACCAAATCAATGATATCGAGTTACGACATTTACGAACGGCGGCGGGTACGGAGGGTGGACCCAAGGGAGTGGAACGTAACGCCTGGAGAACGGCTTTCGGACGGATGGTCTTTGGCATGAACGCGCCTCCAACGGTTGACCCCACCGCTCCTGATGCACCGGTCCCTCGCCTGACCATTTTTTCCGACTTATTTGATCTGCGAGTCACGGAGGCGTTGCGGCAGCGCGCTTTGCGCCGACTTTTCGCGTCTCCCCACTCACCCCTGTTCACCGCGCCGCCATTTCCCCGGGCGTCTGGAGCAACGACCGCCGCGGCGACTATGTGTGGCGCCGACGCCGCGGCCGCCGCGATCGCCACAACGCTGGAGGCGCTGATTGGCATGGAAGCACTGACGACCGGAGAAGCTATCAGTGGCGACGGATGGGACGACAAGCCACGAACGGCCACACGCCTCCCGCCTTCTCACGACCCGCTGCTGCGCACGGTGTTGAACATCGAGGCTGTCGTGGCCGCGTCGCTGCAGGACTGGTACCGATCGACCGCGGAGTTTCATTGGTCGTCCCCCTCGACGTATTTGAATCCAATCGTATCGCTGCTATCGTCGCGGCAGCGCGCCGCCGAGCGTCGCTTCGAGGCGCTCCCAAAGTTGATGAGCCTGCCCTTCCCGTGCACTAGCGGCAGCCGCGGCGACTCCCTCCTCCTCCAGAATGCCGCTACCACGGCAGAGCCAAGTCGTGACGTGGCGGCGTCGTCTCCCGGCGGCGTGTTGCTCCTGCCGCAAGCGTGCAAAATCCTCCGACAGTGGAATCCCATTGCTGCCGACGAGTTCGAGGCACGGCTCGACGCCAGTGTCGCTGAGGGGTGCGACGTGGTGGGGACATCTCGAACCATCGTGGGGGACGGGATCCCCTCAGACTGGCGCGGTGAGGAAGCGAAGGCTCTGAACGCCCGTGCCGCGGCGTGCCTTCGCCACATGCGGCTTCTTCCGACGGTGACCGCCGTGAACGCTCCCGCGGTCATGTCTAACGCAACCTGAGAAATTGTGTTTTAGATGGCAGCGCGTGTGCATGGAGATCGTCTTCCTCCTCAGGCGATTTTTCCCGTGTTTGAATTTTTCTCCTTCCCACACGACAGCGATTCTCGGAGTGACGCATGCCCCCAGCGTGCTCTCCGCGGTGACCATGCGGCACACCGTCGTAATCGGCGTATCACTGCTCGCGGCGTCCGTCATGATGATGTTAGGTGGCGATCCCTTTTGCATGGCGCTGATGGACTGCAAACAGTTCACGGGCTTCATCGATGTCGAGACCGCCTCCGAAGGCGATGGTGTCATGCGAGTCGCGGCGTGTCGAATCGTCGATTCTCAAATCACTCTCCGGTTTGGCGCGTCGGTATCATCCCTGGTGGTCGACCTTGATCGTCTTACCCTTGAAGGACGAAGCGGCATTTCGATTGTGGCTTACGCCGGAGTTGTTGCGGGGCCGGTTTCTGTAACGCTTCGCCGAAGTTGGGTGAACATTTCGTCGGCAGGTAACTTTCTTTCGTGGGAAGTGGCGACGAAGATGCCCTCAAATCTCACGTTGACGGTCGTGGACTCCGATGTCTCCGTATTTGGAATTGGCGCCTCATCAGCAAGCGCTTTCTGCGCCTTGGGTCGAAGTGACACTGGGACGGTAATTCAATTTCAGTCGCGCGTTTGGAACAGCCGCGTCGCAGCGGTTTCGGGTGGCGACGGTTGCGTCGCTGGCGTGGCGGGTACGATGACACTGGGTGCCCGAATCAATCTAGGCGCTTCGAATTCAACGTTGCACGTGGACGCGCAGGGAGGGGCCACGGCACTGGGCGTCCTTTTAAGCGCCGCCGCCACGCTGGACACCGTATCGATTGACGTGTCGAGCGGGAGTGTTATCAGCGCGTTGTCGTCTACGGGCTCCGCGACGAGCGCGGCCGTTGTGTCGGTGGCGGCAACTGTCACGGTGTTCCGGCTGCGCCTCGCTGCAACAAGCAGTCACCTTTCGGCGACCACAACTCCCAAATCATCGTTCGGATGCGCCAGCAGCCTCGGCGTTTGCGTCTCGGCCGACAAAGTCAGCGCTGCCATCACCGATGTCCAAATCGCAGCCGTTGAATCCTCCGTCGATAGTGTGAGCAATGCCGCCGCGAGTTCGATGGGAATCGCCCTGAGGGCCCAGACACCTGTCGACCTGACGGTGAAAGCGGTGATCGTAACGGCGACCGCGGGAAGTACGATGGCTGCGTCGGGAGCGCAGGCCGCGTCGTGCCTTGGTTTCGCCACGTTCACTAACTCAAACGCCAACACCGTCACTGCACACAACGTCACCATCCTCATCTCGGATGCGGTGCGCGCCGTCGCCACATCCCGGTACTCCGCGGCCACGCTGGGCATTGCTATGTTGAGTTCCCGAAGCGGTCAACTTGTTCTCACAAATGCAACTCTTTCAGCGGATGCCGGCTGTCTGCTTGCGGCTACGAGCTTGGCGGGATCCTCCTGCGCGCTCGGGATATCCATGCTCAGTGGTACTCAGGACGTTCAACTTACCATCACCAACGTCTTTATGTTGGCTCGCCAGTCGCAGCTCACGGTCACGAGCCAAGGAAGCACTGCCGCCGCCTTAGGGGTAGCAACGACAGCGCAAGGCACGTGTCTCGTCTCCGCCACGAATGCGTCGTTCGTCGCCCTGCCAGGATCCATCGCCTCGGTGACAATCGTAAGTTACGCGGCCGCCACGCTGGGTATAGTCATGTGGAGCAGTCACGGCGTGACCGTCAGCGTCGTGCAGTCGTGGTTTATTGCCTCCAACGCGACGGCATCCAGTGCTGCCAAGGAACTTTGTGCGACGTTGGGTATCGCAATGATTGGCGGCCAGAACGCAGCGAGCACCATCGCGGAAGTGGCCTTTGTGAGCCAGCGACAGTCAACGATAGCCGTCGGCACCGTCACTGGACTTTCAGCTTTGTTGGCGATTGCGGCACATCCAGGGGTCTCGAAGGCGCCACGCAACGTAAACATCGTCGCTACGGACTCTACGCTGAGCGTGGTCGCTCGAGACTGCACAAAAGATTGCGCGGTCGCCTCCTTCGTCCCCGGCGGCATGGCGGTGACGGATGCCATGGATGGCAGCTCCGTGACGCTCTGCAACTGCGTGATGAACGGCAGCGCGATGAACGGAGGTGCCGCCTCGTTCGGACCCAATGGGCCGCTGCCGTTGGCCACGGTGGCGAGCTTCAAGCTCCTGCTGCTCGGTGTCACCGTGACGATGAACCAGACAAGTCCGTGCCTAACGACGGCTCCCAACCATCCTGCTGCTGCTGCCGCTGATCCCTCCCCGACGACAGGTGTCTCGGCGTCGCTGGTGGTCGCATTGTCAAGCTTCAAAGGCTGCTCTCGCACGGGATGGGCCGGTGTCCAACGTTCCGGCTCAGGATT
>ERZ1292633.4485-Hain-H41-02um-R1-4485-length-12911-cov-7_pt1 | contig 12911 bp, 10 predicted proteins | sample MGYA00564406_ERZ1292633 | MGnify/ENA primary metagenome ERZ1292633 (study PRJEB36523, sample SAMEA6512639) | groundwater metagenome | collected 2019-01-08 | study: AquaDiva: Metagenomics assemblies of 32 groundwater samples
TCGTGTCGATCATGCGCGCGGTGGGGCTTCCGAACGTGAAGGTGCTCCTCAACTCCCTCGGCGACGCGGCCTGCCGCCCGGTCTACCGCGAGCGGGTGCGCGACTACTTCGGCCGGCATCTCGACCGGCTCTGCGAGGACGACCGCGAGCGCTGGAAGACGAATCCGCTCCGGATCCTCGACTGCAAGATCCCGGCGTGCCAGCCGATCCTGGCCGAGGCGCCCAGCGTGCTCGACGCGCTCTGCGACGACTGCCGCGCCCACTTCGCCGCGGTGCAGGAGGCGCTCCGCGCGCTCGGCATCGACGCGGAGGTGGCGCCGCGCCTGGTGCGCGGGCTCGACTACTACACCCGCACGGTCTTCGAGGTGCATGCGGCGAACCTGGGCGCGCAGAGCGCCGTCGGCGGCGGCGGGCGCTACGACCAGCTGGTGCAGGAACTGGGCGGGCCCGAGACGCCCTCGATCGGATTCTCGATCGGGACGGATCGGCTCCACACCGCCGCCGGCGGCTCGCGGCCCGGGGGAGCACTGGCCGCGCCCGACGCCTTCGTCGTGGCGCGGCAGCCCGAGGCGGCGTCCGAGGCGCTGATCGTCGCCCGCGCGCTCCGCGGAGTTCAAGATCCAGGCGAAGTCCGACCGCTCCGCGTCCTGACCGACGTGCAGGGACGGAGCGCCTCGTCCCAGATGAAAGTGGCCTCGCGCGTCGGCGCCAAGCACGTCGTCTTCGTGCCGCGCGACGCCGGGGGATTCGCCGTTCGCGACATGGTCGCCGGAAAGGACGAAATGAAGCAGCCCGATCTCGACGCGCTCCGCATCTGGCTTCGCGCCCACCGCGCGGCCGGCGGGGAATCGCGATGACCTTCATCGAACCGCTCCTTCAGCGCCGGCGGACGCACCGCTGCGGCGACCTCCGCCCCGAGCAGGCCGGCGCCCACGTCCGCCTGATGGGCTGGGCCCACCGCGTTCGCGATCACGGGGGCGTTCTCTTCCTCGACCTCCGCGACCGCTACGGACTCACGCAGGTCGTCTTCCGCCCCCAGAAGCTGAACGCGAAGACAATGGAGCGGGCGCGGGAGATCGGCAGCGAGTTCGTGCTGCTCGTGGAAGGGACCGTGCTCCGGCGGCCGCCGGGAAGCGAGAATCCGGAACTCCCGACCGGCGGCATCGAGGTCGAGGCCGACGCGCTGGCGATCCTCAACACCAGCAAGACGCCTCCGTTCCCGCTCGACGATACCGGGACGACGGCGTCGGAGGACATCCGCCTCCGCTACCGCTATCTCGATCTCCGCCGCGAGCCGCTGAAGCGGAACATCGTCTTCCGTCACGACATGGTGCGCACCGTGCGCGACTACCTCTCGGACCAGGGATTCCTGGAGATCGAGACGCCGCTTCTGGTGAAACCGACTCCCGAGGGCGCGCGCGACTTCATCGTGCCGTCCCGCGTTCATCCGGGCCGCTTCTTCGCGCTGCCGCAGTCGCCGCAGCTTTACAAGCAAATCTTGATGGTGTCGGGCTTCGACCGTTACTACCAGATCGCGAAGTGCCTCCGGGACGAGGATCTCCGCGCCGACCGCCAGCCCGAATTCACGCAGATCGATCTCGAGATGAGCTTCGTCGCCGAGGAGGATGTTTTCGGCGTGGTGGAGGGAATGCTGGAAGCGGTCTTCCGGCGCGATCTCGGCCGCGAGCTGAAGATTCCTTTTCCCCGTATGACCTACCGCGAGTCGATGCACCGCTACGGCAGCGACAAGCCTGACCTCCGCATTCCGTTCGAGATCAAGGACGTGACCGCGGCCGCCGGCGGCGGGACGATGGAGAAATTCCGGGAAGCGTCGGCCGATCCGGCCGCGCTCATGACCGGCGTGCTCCCCGTGCCGGGGCAGAGCGTCGCCTCGCGCCGCGAGATCGAGGAATGGGAGGCCGCGGCCAAGCTGATGGGCGCGACCGGCCTTGCCTGGGCTCGCGTGAAGGGCGGTAGTCTCGACGGAGGGATCGCGAAGTTCTTCACGGAAGGCGACGCCGCGGCGAAGCTGATCGCGGCGGCCGGCGCCAAGGAGGGCGATCTGCTCCTCCTCGCCTCGGGACCGCGCGCCACCGTGCTCCGCGCGCTCGGCACCTTGCGAACGCAGATCGGAAACCAGAAATTCACGCTAGACCCCAAGGAGTTCCGCTTCGTCTGGGTCCATCAGTTCCCCCTCTTCGAATGGGACGAGGGGCGAAGCGCCTGGGCGCCGGCGCACCACATCTTCACCATGCCGCTCGACGAGCACCTGGCCTACCTGGAATCGGATCCCGGCAAGGTGCATGCGCAGCTCTACGACCTCGCGGCGAACGGAAACGAGCTCGCCTCGGGGAGCATCCGGATCCACCGGAAGGACATCCAGGAGCAGGTCCTCCGCATCATCGGGATGAAGTCGGAGGAGGCGCACCACAAGTTCGGCTTCCTGCTGGAGTCGTTCGAGTACGGCGCGCCGCCCCACGGCGGCATCGCGCTCGGCCTCGACCGGCTGGTCGTCCTCTTCAGCGGAGGGGACTCCATCCGCGACGCCATCGCCTTCCCCAAGACCGCGAGCGCCACGTCGCTCATGGACGGCGCGCCGTCCGTGGTCGATCCCGCCGACCTGCGGGAGCTGAAGCTCCGAATCGACGTCTAGGGGGCCGCGGGGGGCCTTCCCGGGAGCCTGGGAGCCGGATCCGCCGATCCATTTGGCACCCTTCCTGCGTTCCGAGAGGCCAGCGGGCGGGGCCTTGACTTCCACCCCGGCGAGCCCTACCGTGGAGGCACTGGCGGGGGTGCCGGATGGGATCCCTGCCGATGATTTAAATTGAATAAATACAATAACTTACAAACAAAGCATCGCACCCCGTTCCGCGGGGTGCGCCTCCGTGGCCGCTCGGTGCCGACCAGCGTCCGTCCGGACGATTTCTGGCCGCGCTCCCATTCCAGCCTCCCGAGAGTCCCTCTGCTTTGGTTCCTAATTATCATAACGGCAATTGTTTGCGGGTGCGGTGGCGCGACGGTTCCATGTCCGACCCCGACGACCGACCTGGACCGCCATCGGGAGGAATCGATGGAGGCGCAGCGGGCGGCTTCGACCGCGGCGTCGGAGGCCCGAGCCGCCGAGGCCAGGCGGACTGAAGTCGAGCGCCGGCTGGCCGCGGCACGCGCGACCCACGACTCGCTCACGATCGACGCCGCCGGGCAGCCGGTGCGGAAATCGGAGCCATGAGGCTCGGCCATGGGGCGACGGCGGCGATGATCGTCGTGCTCGGGTTCGGTGCCCTGTGTGGGTGTGGAAAGCCCGTCCTGAGGATTGCCGATGCGTCGCTGGGGGACTATTTCACGGCCAAGGAGTACGAGAAGCTGCGCGAGGAACAGCGTCAGGAGTACTGCCAGGAGTTGGCCGAGCAGGATTCCATGTATCGCGAGGAGATCGCCGACGCCCGATCGGCCGCCGATCGCTACTCCGGCCGCGCGATCGGGGTCCGTGCCGCGGCCGACTCCCTGGCGAGACTGGCCGATTCGCTGGAAGCGAACGTGGCAACGATGCGCGAGGCCTCCGCGACGGCCGGAGGCGCTGTCATCGCCGTCGGCCCGGGCGATTCGCTTTGGCGTATCGCGGCCCGCAAAACGATCTACGGCGACGGCCGTCGCTGGAACGAACTCTACGAGGCGAACCGGGACCGGATCCGGGACGCCGATCGAATCTATCCGGGACAGGAGCTGGTGGTACCGAGATGACGACCCCCACGACCGAAACAACCCGCACCGTCGCGCTCGACGCGGTCGATCCGCTGGCCCTCTTCGGGCGGAACGACGCCAATCTTCGGGTTCTGGAGCGGAGCTACCCCGTGTCGCTCACCTACCGCGACGGCAAGATCGCCGTGCGCGGGGAGGGCCCGGCCGTCGACGAGGTGAGCGCGATCCTCTCCTCGCTCGCCGATCTGGTCCGGCGCGGCGCCGTGCTCGAGGAGCACGACGTCCACAATTTCGTCGGCATCTCCGATCCGGCCGACCGCGAGGCGTCCCAGGCCCTCTACGAGCGCCCGATCCTCTTCACGTTCGACAAGCGGTCGATCCGCGTGAAGACGCTGGGGCAGGCGCGCTACGTGCAGGCGCTCCTGAAGCACGACATCGTCTTCTCCATCGGGCCTGCCGGAACCGGGAAGACCTATCTCGCCGTCGCGGCCGCCGTGAACGCGCTGAAGGCGCGGCAGGTGGAGCGGATCTTCCTGGTCCGCCCCGCTGTGGAGGCCGGGGAAAGCCTCGGATTCCTCCCCGGCGACATGAAGGACAAGGTCGATCCGTACCTGCGTCCGCTCTACGACGCGCTGAACGACCTTCTCTCCTACGAGAAAATCCGGCGCTTCCTCGATCTCGGCGTGATCGAAGTCGCGCCGCTCGCCTACATGCGCGGCCGGACGCTCAACAACGCGTTCGTGATCCTCGACGAGGCGCAGAACACGACCGTCGGCCAGATGAAGATGTTTCTGACGCGGCTCGGCTACGGCTCGAAGGCGGTCATCACGGGTGATGTCACGCAGATCGACCTGGCGGCGCAGACGCCATCGGGCCTCGTGGAGGCGCAGGCGATCCTCCATGGCGTGCCCGACCTCTCCTTCGTCTATCTGAACGAGCGGGACGTCGTGCGTCATCACCTGGTGCGCGAGATCATTCGCGCGTTCGACGTGCACGACAAGGCGACGGGCACCGAACGGGGACGGCATGGCCGCTGAGAACCTCCGAGTTATGGAATCGCGGCGGCGCGAGCGCGCCCCCTGGCGGAGCGCCATCGCGGCCATCTTCGGCCCGCGGTTCCGGCGCATCACGCTCTTCGTCGGCTTCCTGGCGTACGCCTGCCTCCTCTTTCCGCGCGATCCCTCCTTCGAGGTGACGACCCTCCGCGAGGGCTATCCGGCGAAGCGCGACCTGATCGCGCCGTTCCAGTTCTCTCTCCTGAAAGAGAAGGCGCAGTACCGCGCCGAGCAGGGAATCGCCGCGCGCCGCGTCGCCCCCGTCTATTCCGTCGACGCGACCGTGACGGCCTCGGCGCGGTCGCTCCTCGACTCGCTTCGCACCGCCTCCTCCGAGGGGGGCGGCCTCGCCGCGCGCGTGCGGGCGCTGGGGCTCACGCCCGAGGCGACCCGGACGCTCTCCGGCGCGGACTCCCGCCGCATCCTCCCGATGGCCGCCCGTCTGGCCGGTCAGGCGCACACGGCGGGGCTCGTCCCCGAGGTGGAGAGCGCGCGCCTCGACACCGAGTCTCCGGTGGCGATGATCGAGAAGGACGGCATGCGCCTACGGACGCCGTGGGAGGCGCTCCTCGACCTGAACCAGCTCCGCGATGCCGCGTGGGACGAGGGCGTGCGCGCCTTCTCGGGCCGTCCGGAGGCGGCGCAGGCGCTCCAGGAACTCGTCCTGGCGACGACCGCGCCGAACCTCCACTACGAAGCGTCCACCACCGAACGACTCCGGGCCGAGGCGCGCAGCGCGGTGAATCCCTACGACGGACTCGTCCGGAAGGACGAGAAGATTATCGGGAGCCACGAGATCGCGACCGCCGACCACATCCGGAAGCTGGAGTCGCTCCGGGCCTGGGGAGCGCACCAGAAGCCGGCCCCCGACTGGAAGCGCGATGTTCCGCCCGTTCTCGGACGGCTGGTCCTGATCGCGTTCCTGATCCTCGGATTCGCCACGTATCTGAAGCTCCACCATCCGGGCGTCTACGCCGAGACGCCGCCGCTCCTCCTCCTGGCCATCCTCTCGGCCCTGGTCATGGGAGTCGGCTGGCTGGTGGTGAACCAGTTCCGCGGCTACGAGATGCTGATTCCGATGACGGTCCTGTCGCTCTCGGTCGCGCTCCTCTTCGGGAACGCGCTCGCCTTCGCGGCCACGCTCGTCGCGTCGCTCCTGACCGGCGTCGTCTTCGGGCTCGGCCTGCCGTTCCTGACCGGGAGCGCGCTCGCCGGAATTGCCGCCATCGCCACCGCGACCGGCGTGCGCCGCCGCCGCGACTTCTACCGGCCGATGCTCGTCGTCGCGGTCACCTACGCGCTCGCCATCGCCGCCATGGGCCTCGTGGACGGCGCGCGGCTCGACATTCTCCTCCGCCGCATGGCGTGGGGCATGGCGGCGGGGCTCGCCTCGGTGCTGGCGGTCACGATCATCCTCCCGCTCCTTGAGAGCATCTTCGCCGTGACGACCGACATCACCCTACTGGAATTGGCGGACCTGAACCGGCCGATCCTCCGCCGCCTGATGCTCGAGGCGCCGGGGACCTATCACCACAGCCTCGTCGTCGGCACTCTCGCCGAATCGGCCGCGGCCGCCATCGGGGGGAACCCGCTCCTCGCGCGCGTCGGCGCCTACTATCACGACATCGGGAAGATCGACAAAGCGGAGTACTATGTGGAGAATCAGTCGAGCGCGCGGAACCGGCACGAGAAGCTCTCGCCGACGATGAGCAGCCTCATCATTCAGGCGCACGTCCGCGAGGGCGCCGAGATCGCGCGGAAGGAGAAGCTCCCGAAGGCGATCGTGGCCGCGATCCAGGAGCACCACGGGACGACGCTTCTCACGTTCTTCTACGCGAAGGCGCAGCTGGAGCTGAAGAAGAAGGGGGAGCAGAAGAAGGCGGCGCATCCCTCCGAGATCCACGTGCCGGAGGCCGAGTTCCGCTATCCGGGGCCGAAGCCGCAGTCGAAGGAGACCGCGGTACTCATGCTCGCCGACGCCGTGGAGGCCGCGGCACGATCACTGAACGAACCGACGCCCGGGCGGATTCGCGGCGTCGTCAACCGAATCCTCGAGGCGCGCGTCAAGGATGGCCAGCTCGATGAAAGCCCGATCACGTTCGAAGACCTCGCCCGGGTCCGGGACTCGTTCATCCCGATCCTCACGGCCCTCTTCCACGCGCGCGTCCACTACCCGGGCGTCTTCGCCGAGGAGCCCCGCATCGTTCGTCCCGCGGACGACCGTGGCCAGTCCCGCGAAGGATCCCGGCTTAAGATCGACAACTCTTAGGGCGTTCGCCGTCGAGGCGCTCCGCCTCCTCGGCAGGCCGCGCGCCTCGCTCTCCATCGTTCTCGCCGACGACGCCATGGTGCGCGCCCTCAATCGCGACTACCGCGATTCGGACAAGGCGACCGACGTGCTCTCCTTCTCCTTCGCCGCGCCCGAGGATCTGGCCGATCCAGCCGCGCGCTTCTTCTTGGGTGAGATATACCTCTCCGTCGAGACCGCGCGCCGGCAGGCCCGCGCGGCCCGCCGCCCCTACGTCCGCGAGGTCGCCCACCTCACCCTTCACGGGATCCTCCATCTCCTGGGGCACGACCACGCGAAGGCAGCGGAGCGCCAACGCATGCGGGGGGAGGAACGACGCCTGACGCGCCTCCTCTCGGCGCGCATTCGGGCGCTCCAAGTGCTATAATTCCGGTATGTTGCGCCGCCTCAGGACTTATTTCCTCACCGGACTCCTGGTCCTCGCCCCGCTGGCGATCACCGGCTACATCGTCTATCGCCTCTTCGTCTGGGTCGATCACCTGCTCGGCACGACGCTCCGCGGCGGCTACATCCGTCCCGAGGGCGTCCCGGGGCTCGGATTTCTGACGGTGCTCGTCATCATCACCATCACCGGCGCCCTGGCGAACAACATCCTGGGCCGGCAGCTCGGCGCCCTCCTCGAAACGATGCTCCTCCGGGTGCCCCTCCTGCGCGGCGTCTACGGCACCCTGAAGGAGATCGGCGAAGCGCTCCTGAGCGACCGGGGGAACGCCTTCCAGCGTGTGGTCCTCATCGAGTACCCGCGGCCGGGGATGTACAGCATCGGGCTCATCACGGGCGACGCGCCGTCCACGTTCGACGAGGCCTCGGGGAAGCGGCTGCGCGGCGTCTTCCTTCCGACGCCCCCCAATCCGACGACGGGGCCGCTCGTCTACTGCGCCGACGACCAGATCATCCCGACCACCCTACGCGTGGAGCAGGCCATCAAGATGGTGGTCTCGGGCGGAGTCGTCGTGCCGCCCAAGGCGGGGCCGGCCGACCGCGCCGGCGGGCGCGACGCCGTCGGGACGGGGCGCCCGGACTAACCGCGTGGCGATCGTCGAGACCGATGCCCTCGTGATCCGCTCCCATCGCCTGGGGGAGACGAGCCTGATCGTGAGCCTCTTCACGGCCGACTTCGGGCTCCTCCGTTGCGTCGCGAAGGGCGCGAGGGGGCCGAAGAGCCGCTTCGGCGCGGCGCTCGAGCCGGGAGTGCGGCTCCGGGCCGTCGTCTACCGGAAGCTGAATCGGGATCTCCAGCTCCTCTCGAAGGCGGATGTCGTCTCCTACTGGCCCGCGCTCTGGGAGGATCCCGACCGCTTCGCCCGCGCCGGCGCCGTTCTCGAATTCCTGGAGCGCGCCGCGTACGGGGAGGTGGAGGACCCGGAGCTTCTGGAACTCGCGACCGATACGCTGGCGGCCATGGGCCGGGCCCCCCTGCCCGCTACCGAAGCGATGCTCCGAGCGTTCGAGGTGCAGGCCTGCCGGCGCCTCGGGTACGCTCCCGAGCTCACGGTCTGCCTGGAATGCCGGCGGCCCCTCGAAGGAGGCGGCCTCTTCCATCCGGTGCGCGGCGGCCTTCTCTGCGGAGCGCCTTGCGGGAACGATGCCGGCGCCTTCCGCATTTCGGCGAAGGCGCGCCTGACGCTGGTGGCCCTGGCCGAGCGCCCCGTGGCCGGCATCGCGGAGTGGAACATGGAACGCTATCCCGGGCCCGAGGTGGCCCGGGCGATCGAACGATTCCTCGCGGCGCATCTGGAGCGCTTCGAGGGCTTGCGCGCGCTGAGGGTCGGCGAGCAGCTCGCGCGCTACGCGGGAGGAACGAGATGACCGACGCACGGGACGACCGCGCGCCGTCGATGGTGTTCCAGGAAACGCTGCTTCGGCTGGAGGAGTTCTGGTCGAAGCAGGGGTGCGTCCTCCTCCAGCCCTACGCGGGCGAGGTCGGCGCCGGGACGTTCAACCCGGCGACCTTCTTCCGCGTTCTGGGGCCCGAGCCGTGGAAGGCCGCCTACGTGGAGCCCTCCCGCCGTCCCAAGGATGGGCGCTACGGAGAGAATCCGAACCGGCTCCAGAATTTCTACCAGTACCAGGTGGCGCTGAAGCCGGCGCCGGAAAACGTCCTGGAGCTCTACCTCGAGAGCCTCCGCCACATCGGCATCGAGATCGAGAAGCACGACGTCCGCTTCGTGGAGGACGACTGGGAGTCGCCGACGCTCGGCGCGTGGGGTCTCGGCTGGGAGGTCTGGCTGGACGGGCAGGAGATCACGCAGTTCACCTATTTCCAGCAGTCGGGCGGCGTCGATCTCGATCCGATCACCGCCGAGATCACCTACGGTATCGAGCGGATCGCCTGCTATCTCCAGGGTGTGGACCGGATCATGGACCTCCAGTGGTCGCGCGATCTCCGCTGGGACGATCTCTTCCTACAGGCCGAGCGCGAGTGGTGCGTCTTCAACTTCGAACAGTCGGACGCCGCGCTTCTCTTCGAGATCTTCGAGAAGTACGAGCGCGAAGCGGCCCGATTACTACAATCGGGGCTGGCGCTCCCCGGCTACGACTACGTCGTCAAATGCTCCCACGCCTTCAATCTCCTCGAAGCGCGCGGCGCCATCGGCGTCACCGAGCGGGTCTCCTACATCGCGCGCGTGCGGAAACTGGCCCGCATGGCGGCGGGCGTCTACCTGAAGCAGCGCGAGGAGCTGGGGCATCCGCTCCTGGCCGCCGCCGCGCGGGGAGCGTCCCGTGGCTAAGCGCCTTCTCCTAGAGATCGGATGCGAGGAACTCCCGGCTTCGTTCGTCCCTCCGGCCCTCGAGGAACTGGAACGCGTGGGACGCGCCGGCCTCGCGGAGGCGCGACTGGCCCACGGATCGCTCCGGGTTCTCGGAACGCCTCGGCGCCTGGCCCTCCTCGTGGAGGGGCTGGCCGGGCGGCAGGAAGACCGGGTCCGCGAAGTCCTGGGCCCCGCCATCAAGGTCGCCTACGACGCGCAGGGCCAGCCGACCAACGCCGCGAGGGGTTTCGCCAAGGGGGCGGGCATTCCCGTGGAGGCCCTGGAGAGGGCCGAGACTCCGAAGGGCGAATACCTCCTCGCCCGCGTTCACGACACGGGGAAGGCGGCCGGCGAGGTCCTGCCCGGGCTCCTCCGCGAGTGGATCGTGGGGCTTCACTTTCCGAGGACGATGCAGTGGAACGCCGGCGGGCGCTTCGCCCGTCCGGTCCGGTGGCTCGTCGCGTTGCTGGACGGAGAGGTCCTGCCGCTCGAGTGCTTCGGCGTCGCCGCCGGCGCCCGTTCGCGCGGGCACCGGACCATCGCGCCCGGGTGGGTCGAGATCGCCCGTCCCGAGGAGTATGAGAGCGCGCTTCTCGACGCCGGCGTGGTCGTCGACCCGGCCGAGCGGAAGCGGCGAATCGAGGAGGCGCTGGTCGCGGCCGCGGCGCCGCTCGGTGGCCGGGCGGTGCAGGACTCCGAGCTCCTGGAGGAGGTGATCCACCTCGTCGAGTGGCCGGAGGCGGTGGTCGGCTCGTTCGATTCCAAGTACTTGCAACTCCCGCGCCCCGTCGTCGTCACGGCCATGCGCGCGCACCAGCGCTACTTCGCCGTCGAGCGTCCGGACGGATCGCTCCTCGGCAATTTCATCATGATCCGGAGCGGCCGCGGCGAGGGGGCCGATCAGGTTCGCCGCGGGACCCAGGCGGTGCTCCGCGCCCGGCTCGAGGACGCCCGCTTCTACTGGGAGAACGACCTGAAGGGGGGCTTCGAGTCGAAGGTCGAAGCGCTGAAGGGGATGGTCTGGCACGAAAAGCTCGGTTCCATTCACGACCGGATTCAGCGCCTCGGTTTCCTCGTGGAGGAACTGGCGAGGACGCTAGCGCCGCAGGCCCGCGCCGCCGCCTCGCGCGCCGCGCGGCTCTGCAAGGCCGACCTGGCCACGGAGATGATCCGCTCGGGGAAGGAGTTCGCCACGCTGCAGGGGATCGTCGGCGCGGAGTACGCCGCGGCGACCGGCGAGCCCGAGGGGGTCGTCCGCGCCATTCGCGAGCATTACCTCCCTCAGGGGCCGTCCGACCCGCTACCCGCGACGGTCGAGGGGACGCTCCTCAGCCTCGCCGACCGGCTCGAGACGATGGTGGGGGGGCTGCGCGCTGGTCTCGAGGTGACCGGCTCTCAGGATCCGTACGGTCTCCGGCGCGCGGGGAACGGCGTCGTCCGCATTCTCCTCGAGAAGAAGCTCCGGCTGGACGCCCTGGCTGTCGCCGAGCGCCTCTCGTCCTTCTTCGAGAAGTCGGGCATCCCCGCCGACCCGAAGGCGGGGGACCTATCGCTCTTCTGGGCGCAACGCGTGGAAAGCGCCCTGGAGGAGCTGGGAGTCTCTCACGACAGCGCCGCGGCCGCTCTGGCGGTCCGGCCCGGCGACCCTCTCGACGTCCTGGCCAGGGCGCGCGCCATCGACGCCATCAGGCAGAGCCCCGATTTCGACGGGCTCATGGTTGGGTATCGCCGCGCCGCCAACCTGCTCCGGACCGCGAAACCGGAGGACATAGGCGGTTCGGATACTCCGCTGGCGGAGAGGGCGGAAAATTTCGGGGAGAAAGTGGAGGCCGACCTGCATCTGGAGACGAAGATGGCCCGGCAGGCGGTCGAGACGCTGCTCCAGGGGGAGGAGCCTAATTACGGGAAGGTGCTGAAAATTCTCCTGGGACTGAGACCTTCGATTGACGGATTTTTCGATGGTGTTATGGTTATGGTTGATGACACCGTCGTCAGAAGGCGTCGCCTCACCCTTCTGGAGGGGGTTCGGCAGACCTTTCTCCGGATCGCCGATTTCTCACGGCTCCCGGCCGGCGCAGGTCAAAAAGCTGCTTGACACTAGCCGGTTTCTGACCTATACTGATGCGGTAATGGAGACAAAATAACTTGTCTTCAGGAAGCCGCAACCGCTAGGACCGATTGAGCTTACAGCAAATGCGCGACACCCGATTGGCTGACGGTGCGGCTTGTTTCTTGTTTGGGAAGTGTTAGGTCCGACAGGATATGTCTGCTGAATAGAACGAGTGTAAGGGGGTGAGAGAACTCCAGCTCTCTGGCTACCACTCGAAATTGGAATGGTTTAAGAGATTTGAAGAATCGATAGACCAAAACAAAAAAAACGAGAAAGGAGGTCGTTCAACACTCTCGTGAAGGGGACGTCCACCAAGCTCGATCCTGTCCCGACGAGCGGACGAACCCGGCGCAGCACTCCGGACTCAACCAGAAGTACCGAACCCGTGTCTCGAAGTTCCAGTTAGTCCTCCCGATCTTAGGACTCCGTGTCAAGAAACGCTAAGGAGGATGTGACAATGCGGAAAACCCTGTTCGCCTTGCTGGGTCTCGTGGCGATCGGCATGTGGGCTGTCCCTGCCCTTGCCAGTATCGCCGTCATCGACCCTCCCAAGGCGTTTGCGCCGATTCCTGTTGAGAATCGCGCCGGCGCGTTTGGAGCAATGGCAAAGAGTGGAAGTTATCAGGCTACGCTGAGCGGAACGCTCATCAAGCAGGCTTCGGCCACGACGTCGTGGTTCCTCTATCCGGGAGCTTGCAACGATCGCGCCGCGAGCACGTGGGTCGCCCGTACCGCGATCCAGTCCGACTCTCTCAACGCGTACACCGTCGGTTCGCAGGGCGGTTACGGGCGCGCGGATCTCTCGCTGGCTCCCAAGCTCATCGGGATCGTGGACGCCGCGACGCTCGCCAGTCAGCGGCCGGCGATTCCGACCGGAAGCCGCGCCATCTGGTGCGGTAAATACGATGCGAACTGGGTCGTGCCGGTCGGCTATCCGAACCTCACCAACCAGATTCTCTACATCGACCTCGAGTCGAACCGCGTGC
>ERZ1292633.4486-Hain-H41-02um-R1-4486-length-12911-cov-4_pt1 | contig 12911 bp, 10 predicted proteins | sample MGYA00564406_ERZ1292633 | MGnify/ENA primary metagenome ERZ1292633 (study PRJEB36523, sample SAMEA6512639) | groundwater metagenome | collected 2019-01-08 | study: AquaDiva: Metagenomics assemblies of 32 groundwater samples
CAAGCGTAGGGGGAATCGGTTTTAACCGTGCGCATCCGGGGAAGTGTTTTTATGATAATGCCATTATGGGGATTCAGATGATTGAAGCGGCGCGACAAGCGGGCGTAAAAAAGTTTGTGCAAGTCGGCACAATATGTTTTCCTAGCGGTACAAAAATTATTACAGACAAATTTGTTGAATCCATTGAAAACATTAAGATTAACCAAAAAGTTTTGAGCGACAATGGCACATTTCAAAATGTAATTCATATATTTCGTCATCCACATAAAGGTTTATTGATAAATATTGAAGCCTCCGGGATTCCGATGATTTCCGCGACACCAGAACATCCTTTTTTAGTGCAAGAGTCCAATGAGGAAAAACCAAAATGGCGCAATGCATCTGATATTAAAAATGGAGATTATTTGGTAGTGCCTTTCCTCTCTGGAAAGGAAAAGAAAGACGATAAGAAATACACTCTTTCTTTGTGTGAATTGATCGGTATTTTTGTCGCAGAGGGCAGTGTTCATCTTAAAGATACAAAGAAAAGAGGTAGCCGAGGTCATACATATTTTTCATTTGGAGACGAGTTGGGATTTATAGATAGGACAAAACAGCTTATGAAGGAATGTTTTAATCTGGAGGGCACTCTTAAGAAAATAAAGGGACAGAAAGGGTATCAGTTGCATTATTATCATTTACCAACGGCGCGTTTCTTCGCAGAAAAATGTTATATAAAAACTCCTTATTTGTCTTTCAATAAGATTTTTCCCGAGAATTCTATTAGGTTGCCAGATAAGAAATTATTATATTTATTGAAAGGTTATTTTAAGGGGGATGGTTGTTTTTCTGCTTCTGCCGAACGATTAAAAGTGAATTTTACTACAGTATCCGAACAGCTTGTCCGGCAAACATGGTCAATTCTTAACGAAATAGGAATTTATAGTCACATACAGTTTAGGAAACGTGCACAAAAGGCATTCATTCAAGGTAGAATGATTAATCAGAGAGATTCATGGGCGATTTGGATTACAGGAAACGAACAAATCAACTATTTTATTAAAGCTATTCACGGATTGGATGTTTGTAAGCCCAAAGGTGTGCGTGGGAAGTTTCGTAAGTCTAAAATTGGGTATTTAGTACCTGTTTTCCGTATTTCTAAGCAAAATTATGATGGTGAGGTTTTTAATTTGGAGGTAGAAAATCGCAATACATATCTTGTAAATGGAGTAGTGGTTCATAACTGCGCTTATCCAAAATTCACGCCAACGCCGTTTAAGGAAGAAGATTTGTGGAATGGTTATCCCGAAGAGACAAATGCGGCATACGGTCTTGCGAAAAAAATGTTGCTTGTGCAACTTCAAGCGTACAGGCAGGAATATGGTTTTAACGGAATTTATTTGCTTCCAGTTAATTTATACGGCCCGGGCGATAATTTTAATCCGGACTCTTCGCATGTTATTCCGGCATTAATAAAAAGAGTTTATGACGCGCAAAAAGCCGGCAAAAATTTTATTGAAGTATGGGGCACAGGAAAGCCATCCCGCGAATTTATTTATGTTGAAGACGCTACGGAAGCAATCGTTTTGGCCACCGAAAAATATGACAAACCTGATCCTGTTAATCTTGGCACAAGTTCTGAAATTACTATAAAAGATTTAGTTGAAAAAATTTGCGAGCTGATGGGTTTTAAAGGTGAGATAAAATGGGATAAAACAAAACCGGATGGTCAGCCGCGAAGAATGCTTGATGTGTCGCGTGCGCAGGATAAGTTTGGATTTAAGGCTCAGGTTGGTTTTGATGATGGGCTGCGAGAAACCATAGAATGGTATAGAAATGGTATATGAAGGCTAATAGTTAAATTATGAAATCAAAGTGGCTTGTAATAACGACCATAAATCCTCCAACTCCTGCGATTAAGGTTGTTGAAAAGTTATGTCATAATGGATGGTCAGCTGTTGTTGTTGGTGATACCAAAACACCACAGGGCTGGAGTGCAGACGGTATCCATTTCCTCTCCGTTGATCGTCAGCGTGAAATCTTTGGTGATTTTGCTAATATGCTTCCATTTAGACATTACAGTCGTAAAAATCTTGGATATTTGTATGCATTTATGAATGGAGCAGATTGTGTGTTAGATACAGATGATGACAACATCCCCTATAGTTCATTCGGAGAAGACATCTCTGTTAGTGTGACCGGGCGTCTTGTTAAGAAACAAGGGTGGGTTAATATTTATAAGTATTTTAGTGATCAGCTAATATGGCCCAGAGGGTTGCCTCTTGATGAGATTGATTCAATTGGAGATATACAGCCTAATGTCAACATTAATTGTCCAGTTCAGCAGTTTTTGGCAGACAAGGACCCTGATGTTGATGCCATATATCGGTTAATATTCAAGGACCCTGTCATTTTTAAAAGTGATGCCGAGCCATTAATATTGGCTGAAGGTACGTGGTCCCCGCTTAACTCTCAAAATACGTTTTTTTGTAGAGACGCTTTCCCTTTGCTGTATTTACCTTCTAACGTTAGTTTTAGGCTAACTGATATTTGGCGATCGTTTATTATACAAGGTGCTCTTTGGATTCACGGGCATAATGTTGCTATAAAAAAAGCAACAATGGAACAGCAACGTAATCCCCATAATCTAATGCGTGATTTTGAACAGGAGGTAGGCGGCTATCTGAATAACAAGAAGATTTCAGATATGATAGATGAGGCTCGTAAGAATTTGAGCAATTTTAAGGGCAACAGCATTGGTGATACAGCGCATGTATTATGGTCTTTGTTGATAAAAGACGGCCTTATACTTACCGAAGAGGAAAAAATCATTGCGAAATGGTTTGAGATGGCAAATAAGTTTTTAAAATAAAATGTTATGTTAACTGTTGGATTCATATCGGAGGGTGTCCCGTATCCTGGAGGGTCTGGTGGCCAATTTGTCACATGGTCACTAATTAATTATCTGATTAAGCATGGTTGTAGTGTCAGGTTATGTGTGTTGTTGCCGAAGTCAGAAGTAGATCGCTGGGAAGCTAATGAAAGACGACACATGGAGGTACTTAGGCATATTTGTAGTGATGTCGTACTTATTGGATTTGAGTCCGTTGTGTCATCAAAAAGTAAATTATTAGATAAAATTATTAGTTTACCAATTTATCTGAGTGGTTATTCACAATTTTACCCACATGAATCTGTAAAAAAGAATATTGTTGATTTCATAGAGAAGGACAAACCAGATGTTATTTATATTTTTGATACTGGACCTATGATCGCTATGAGTGATTATAAGGAGGTGCCGCGTATGGTTGTACCTGGAGATCCATTATTCGAAGTGCTTAAATATCGTATTAGCTCGCTTACATTAAAAGAACGCTTTCAGCCAAATAATATTTTGAGATGGTTGCGTTATTTGTTTATGCATCGCAAACTCGAACGATTGGTCATTAATAAGTTGCGTAATTATGAATGGGTAGGCATATATGGGGACCAACACGCCAAATGGCTTGTACAGAATGGAATAGATTGTAATTCGTTGCCTATTCCGGTAATGGCACCGAAAAGAAGAAGAATATTATCTGCCGCGCCTCTGCATAGGACTGATAAGCCAGTGAGTATATTAATTTTTGGTAGACAGAATTCAACTGCTGGTCTCACTGGTGTGAAATTATTGGTGCAAGAAATATTGCCAATATTGAGAAAGTCAGTAGGGAAAGATCGTTACCAGATTCATATTGCCGGTGCCGGTGGATTACCGGTTGCTTTTGAAAAAGAGATAAGGAAAGCAAATTGTGTAATCCATGGTGAAGTAGAGGATATGGCTGATGTTTTTATAAATTCAGATATATTTCTGGAGACTTCTACTTATCCAGTTGGAGTAAGAACTCGCATCGTCACTGCTCTTTCGTTTGGGATGTGTGTTGTTGCTTGTAGTCAAAGCAAGATGGGTATATCTAAATTAGTAAATGGTGAAAATTGTTTGTTAGGTGATACTGGTTGCCAGATTGTTGATAATTTATTAAGATGCGTAAAAGATGCTAATTTGCGTGAGAAATTAAGCGCAAATGCGTTAAAAACGTACGAAGCTACTTTTGATCCCGAAGTAGCGGGGAAAATAGTTTTAAGAGAAATGAAACGTTTAATCTCTGTTGTTTAATAAGTATGGTAAGTACAAAAAAAATAGGTTTAATATCGAATTGGGGAGGAAACATTGGACATGAACTTATAACCATAGGTGTTGAAGTGGCCTCTATGGAGGCATTTAAAGACAGTAAGGTTGAGTTTGTAAATATTGAACGTCATTATAGGCCGTTTAATATATATCCTGCTTATAACCCAGTTAGATTGATGAATTTAATGCCGTGGGGATGGGGATCTTTTTTGAAGATAGTTGTTAATAATCCTGCATTATCGCGTTTTTTAAGCCATTTTGTATCATCACGGGTTCCAAAATTGGATATAGCAATTGCCTGTGGAGGACCAGTAATAACGCTGAAAGCATCGCAATCACCGGAAATTTGTTTGATGTTTAATCATTTTCTTGAGTGTTTTAAGTATAATGGAGTAAAGGTTTTAAATCTTGGGGTGGGTTCTTGTTATCCAATAGAGAATATACCTCAAAAGGTTTTGGAGATTGAAGATATAAGATACTTAACAAGAATGTTTGCGGCTTGTGAGAATATAACCGTAAGGGATGTATCGGCAATGAATCTTTGTAAGAGCATGAATGGACATTATCAATTAATACCGTGCCCGTCTGTTTTATCTGGTATTAGATTTGAAAGCGAAGTACTTAAAATGAGGAAGAATGATAAAGATTCTTTTATCGTGTTAAATATTCTAAGTAAAGGTGCGAATGAAGACTGGGGGCAGAATGTTGATCCAGAGGCTTGGTTCTCAATTTGCAGGGAATTGACACAACGATTATTGTTGCATAGGCATAAAATAAAATTTGTCTGTCACAGTGATTCAGAATATTGTCTGGCGGAAAAGATAAACTCAGTCGTACCTCGTTTTAGGCCTAGGACGGTGCAGGAATATTTTCGAGTTATTGCTGGTGCAAAGGTTGGACTTTGTAATCGTATACATGCTGCAATGCCGTTAGCTAGCATAGGTATTCCTTCTGTTGGAGTTGGGACAGATACTCGTCTTAAAACTTTGGAAACCATTGGTTTACCTACTTTTTATGTAAAGGAAGTGAACGTCGATTTGCTAGAAGAACGAATAGAACATCTCGTAAAACGCAGGACAACAGAGGCTGAACGTCTGAAAAACTTGCGTGATTCTGCATTACAACAGTACGTTAAATTGTTGAGAACAATTAATTGAAATTTAGCCACTTTACCAATTTGTTATGCATTATTCTTTGATCGAAGTTGTACAGCGTATTTTTAAAGATGATTTATTCGTAATTGTTGACGGCGGTGCCAGAAATGGCACTAAAGAAGTTCCTCGATTGCATCCATTAAGTTGTATTTTTGGTTTTGAACCGAACGCAAAAGAATTTGCGAAACTTAAAAGTACCCCTTCAAGTATCTCCATTGGACGCGGTACGGTCATAAATTATCCGGTAGCTCTTACAAAGGAGGATGGTGAAATTTCGCTGTACATTACGCTAAGACCAGGATCAACTTCTACATTAATTCCAGATGCCAGTTATTTAAAGCATTTTTCTCTTGATAATTTTTCGGAAATGTCTTGTGTAATGAGCGAAGAAAAAGTTCCGAGCATGAGACTGAATACTTTTATGAAAAAAAATAGTCTTAATTATATTGATTTGTTGAAGCTTGATACGCAAGGTAATGAACTCGATATTCTTATGTCATCCGATGGGATGATTGACAAAATTGAAGTAATTCGAACGGAAGTAGAATTTGTGCCTATTTATAAAAATCAGCCCCTCTTTCATGATATTTGCAATTTTCTTTATAAGCATGGGTTTGAATTGATTGATCTTCAATGGAGCGAGGCATGTAAGCGTTTTCATGCCAGGAGCGACCTTGGTCCAGATGCATACCGCCTGGTTTGGGGTGATGCAGTGTTTGTTCGTACGCCACTAGATTTCTCTAAGGAGAGGCTTTTTTCTCAATCAATTGTTTTGGCGGAAATGGGCTATCGTGATTTAGCTATTTATCAAATACGTAATAATCCGCGTCTCAATCAACTAGAGAAGGAGAATCTGGAACATTTATACTCTGACCAATATAAACAATCTACATTAAAACGCAGATTGAGAGATTTTATTGTGATATATTTCGGATTTAAAGTTGATAGGTGCCCTTCCGACAGACAAGTTATAAGTATGAAAAAACGACCATGACCCTAATCAGAAAATTCTCATTGTTTTTTTTGCCGTCAGTAGTTCAGGTTGCACTGTATATTGCGTTGTTGCCCATAATGACTTTTGTATTAGGTCCGGCAGATTATGGTGTTGTTGCCCTCGTGTCGGCTTTTTCTGCCTTCGGTACGGCCATCGGTTCTTTCGGTGCAAGCTATCTCATAGCGGCCCATTATCAGATTATTGATATTAGTGAGAAGAAAAAGATGATTTCGACAATCACAATTGTTGGATTAATACTCGCAATGGCGTTTAGTGCTGGTTTGTTAATTTTATGGCCTGCAATAAAAGCATTATTTCCAATATTTGCAAATATACCATTTATCGGTTTGGCACTTTCGTTGTTGGCGATGGTTTTGGGCATTCCATGGGTGTTTGCATATGACGTGGTTGTGTTGGATGGCAAATCTAAATTTTATGCGATTTTGCTGGTTATGCAATGCATAATTTCTTCTTTGATGATGGTGCTTTGTTTATATGTATTTAAGTTTGGATTGCTAGCTCTTTTTATAGGACCAGTTTTCGGTAATTTAATTACATTTTCCGGTGCCATTTGGTATCTACATCCATATCTTGAATTGTCTATCCACAAAGAATGGCTAGGCAAACTGTGGAAATTAGGTTTCATAGGTGTGATCTCTTATTTTACAGAGATCATGCAATCTTTTGCAGAAAAATCAATTCTATCCGTTTATGTTGGTTTTAAGGAATTGGGTATTTATGCTCATTCTCAAAGTTACAAGAGTTTGGCAATGATCGTCATGAAGGCATCGGCGCGTACCGTGTGGCCGATAACTCTTTCGGAGTCCAGAGAAATTGATGGAAAATTTGTTCAGACGAAAAAGATTTGGGATACAGTATATGTGGCAATTACTTTTATTGGTATTGCTCTGGCTAGTTTAGGTCAATATATTATTGCCATTCTAACTCACGGTAAGTTCACCGAAGCGTATGTGTATGCAACTTTATGGATGCTTCTTCTTTTATTGCAACATACAGGGAAGCCGCATGCGGGGTTGTTATATGCTACAAATCAAGGAGTTATAAATGCTTGGATTATGATATGCGCCGCAATCTTTGGGATATTGAGTCTATTTATTTTTGTACCTGTATTTGGGTTGTTTGGAGCTGTATCTGCTGTTTTTATACAGATGATTGGTTACAGAATAGGTATCCATGTTAGGGCGAATAAATTGAGAGAAATTCCATTTCAAGATTGGTGGGCTATTATTGGGATAATTGTTATAATACTTACCCTGGTGGTGTCGAAGTATTTTGTTTTCAACTTAACGCAAAATATTGTTTTATTTGCAGTAGTAAATACGATGTTTATAATCATAGCTCGGCCAGTTATTTTAAGACTTGCCTCAAGACTACTTTATGTGTTAAAATAACTCGCCTTTATCTTATATTTATTTCCAATGGACATTTTTATAGAGAATAAACAAATTGGTCCAGGATATCCATTTTATATAATTGCTGAAGCTGCTGATAATCATCTGGGTAGCATGGAGCGTGCGAAGCGGATGGTACTAGAAGCAAAAAAAGCCGGCGCTGATGCAATCAAATTTCAGCATCATTTGTTAGATGAGGAGATGTTGCCTGTTATTCCAATGTCAGATAATTTTAAAGAACCTTTGTATGAATTTCTCAAGAAATATGCATTGAATCTTGCCCAACACAAAGAGCTTAAGCAGTTTTGTGAAAAAATCGGCATACAATATCTTTGTACGCCGTTTAGTTGGAAGGCTGCGCAGGAATTGGAGGAGATGGGGGTGGATGTTTATAAAATAGGTTCCGGTGAAATGACCGATATTCCAATGCTTGAGCGTATAGCTGGTTTTGGCAAACCAATGGTTGTTTCCACTGGCATGTGTACTTTTGAAGAGATAGACAGAACCTATAATGCGCTGATTGCTAAAAAAGTTCCGCTTGCGCTTTTGTACTGTATTTCGGAATATCCGCCCGTATATGAAGATTGTAATTTAAAAGTTATTACACAAATGGTTGAGCGTTATCCAAAAGCGATTATAGGACAATCCGACCATACGCCTGACCCATATACTTGTTTTGCGGGCGCAGGGCTTGGCGCAACGATTTTTGAAAAGCATGTTACGTTAAGTCACAGTTTGCCGGGTCCGGATCACGATGTCTCAATTGATTTTAAAGAATTGGCTATATTGGTTGATGGTTTGAGAAAAATTGAAAAAGCGCTTGGAGATAAGAAGAAAGTACATGCAAGGGAGGAACCAATCAGACAATGGGCATTTCGCAGTATTGTTACTACAAGAAGGATTTCAAATGGTGCTACAATAACTGGTGATATGATTTGGTCAAAGAGACCCGGAACTGGTATTCCATCATGGAAGCGTAATGAAATTATTGGGAAGAAAGCTATTAGAGATATTCCAGCTAATACGCTCGTTAGCGTAAACGATTTTAAATAAACTTATGAAAAAATTGCTGTTCGTAACAGGATCTCGTGGTGAGTGGGGCTATATACGTCCTATATTAAAGCTTATAAAAGAGCGCAGTGATGTGCGTTATTCAATTTGTGCCACAAACATGCATCTTCTTCCGCAACATGGCATGTCGGTGAAAGAAATAGAAGCGGATGGTTTTGAGATTGAAGATTATATTTATATGTCGCTTGATGGTTACGATCATTTCACAATGACTAAGTCGCTCGGTGTTTTTTATCAATCATTTGTTGATACGGTACGTCGGGTTTGTCCAGATTGGATTGTTATTGCGGGTGATAGAGGAGAACAGCTTGTGGCTGCGATGGTTGGTGCATATACATATACGCCGGTTGCACATATTCAAGCGGGTGAAAAATCAGGAAATATTGACGGAATATCGCGACATGCAATTGCAAGATTTAGTCATTTACATTTCGCAGCCAATGAAGATGCGGCACAACGTCTTATAAAATCCGGTGAAGAGTCTTTTCGGGTTCATAACGTTGGAGCGCCAATGTTGGATGAGCTATTTCAGGGTATGGAGGCTGACATTGAAGAACTTTCCGGAAAATATAATATAGATCGTTCTAAACCCTATATACTTGTTACGCAACATCCAGTAACCGAGGAATTTAATAGCGCTACAGAACAGATTTCTGCTACCATGGAAGCTCTGGAAGTTTTTGATATGCCGAAAGTTATAATCCTTCCAAATAATGACGCAGGATCATCCGCAATTCGTCAAGGTATTTTTCAAAAGAAGCGTGGTGCAATATATACATTTAGCAATCTTTCTCGTAAAGATTATCTTGGATTTATGAAGCATGCGGCTTGTATGGTTGGGAATTCAAGCTCAGGTATTATTGAGGCGCCTGTATATAAGGTTCCGGCAGTAAATATCGGTCGTAGGCAAGATCAGCGGCTACAAACTAAGAATGTTATTAATTGCGCATTTAAAAAAGAAGAAATTATACAAGCAACGCAGCGTGCTATGTCGCCGAAATTTCGCGCAACAATTAAAGATTGTACTAGTCCATATGGAGACGGTAAATCCGGCGAGCGTATTTTACAAATATTGTTTAATACTCCAAAAACAGAACAATTATTACGTAAGCAATTAACTTTTTAATTTTATGGATTTAGAACTTTTTAAGGTTTCTTCCTCTGCAACAGTGCTTGATGCCGCAAGCAAAATCGAAAAAAATCGCGTTCGTTGCGTATTCGTTGTTGATGGCGAAAAAGTGATCGGTGTATGCAGCCAAGGCGATATTATTCGCATGTTATTGCAAGGCGGTAGCGAATTTACCCCAATAGAAAAAGTACTGAAAACTTCCTTTATGTATTTACATAAAAAAGATTGGAAGAAAGCTTTTGAACTTATTAAGCAATATGGTATTACAGTTATTCCTATAGTTGATGAGGAATTTAGGTTGGTAGATTTAATCACGCTGTCGATGATTTTAGATAGAATGTCTTTTAATGATAAAGTCTAAAAATGAATATTCTTGCGGTTATTACAGCGCGCGGAGGATCAAAAGGAATACCGAAAAAAAACATCGTTCCGTTATGCGGGAAACCTTTGCTTGTGTATACGATAGAAAGTGCGCTTGCTGCAAAATTAAACGGACGAGTGGTTGTTTCAACTGACGATGATGAGATTGCTGCGGTAGCTAAGAAATATCGTGTACAAGTCATAAAAAGACCCCCTGAAATCTCCGGAGACACTGCATCTTCGGAGTCAGCTTTGCTCCATGCTTTGGATGTTTTGGAAAAAGAAAAATATTTTCCGGACGCGATTCTTTTGCTTCAACCAACATCTCCATTGCGAAAGGCAGAAACAATACGGAAATTTGTCGCGAAATTTGAAGATATAAAAGACGAATATGAGGCAATGTTGTCTTTGCACAAAGACAAGACGGATTTTTGGGTAAATAAAGGAGGAGTTTTTAGCAGATTATTCCCAAATGCACCTCGCAGGCGGCAGGCAAGAGAACCTTTGTATGCAGAAAACAGCGCTCTTTATATTACAAATGTTGAAGCGCTTCGCAAGACGAATTCCGTACTTGGCTCCGTCACAGCCGGTTTTGTAATTGATGCGGATGAAGCAGTTGATATTAACGAGCCGCGCGATATACTGTTGGCTGAACTTTTACTGAAAAAGCGCAATGTTTGAAACAATTAAAAGGATTATTAAAAACATTCCAGGGTCATACGATATTGATTGTTTTTTGAAGAGTCCTGTGCGGGAAATAAATAATTGGCGCGAGTTTCTCGATCTTAAAAAGCGATTTGGCAAAATTAACAATAAGAAAAAGTCAGAAACGAAAGGTAAATTATTGATCATCAGTTTACAAGGGAACTTTGTGTCAGCGGTCAAGATGGAGATACTTTTGGCTAAAGTGGCGCAATTCGAAGGTTTAGAGCCGATTGTCCTTACTGATAGATGGGCATGGGCTAATAGATTTTATCGCGCTTTCGGAATAAAATCTTTTATTTATTTTAGTGATTTTTTGGCCAGGGCGCGCAGAGCCATTAAATCTGAAAATACTGAAAATGATTATAAGATAAAATCTTTTGATCAGTTGATGGATTTAACATATAGGGGCGTTAATATAGGTAAATACATTTGTTCGTCTTTGGTTAGGAAAACTTATACCGGTGAGGTTGATGTTAATGATCCCGATACACAAAAACTTATTAAAAAATACCTTTCGGATACTAAAATTAACACGGTAGCCGCCGGTTATATTTATAACAAACATAAGCCTGACGCGGTTTTATTTTTGGAAAGGGGATACACGCCATACGGAGAATTTTTTGATATAGCATTAAAACGCAATTTAAATGTTGTTCAGTGGTGCGGATCCCATAAAAACAATGCATTGACCTTGAAGCGTTATAATTCAGCCAATCAAGATCAGCATCCTGCTTCGCTTTCGCAAAAAACATGGGAAATTCTAAAAAATATGCCATGGGATAGCACGAAATCAAATTTGGTTAATCAAGAATTATTTAAAAATTATTCTTCAGGAGAGTGGTTTGGCGAAGTTGGGACGCAATTTAACGTAAAAATGATTTCGCCGGATGATATAAAGCGTCAACTGGGATTGGATCCGGCAAAACGCACAGCAGTAATTTTGTCGCATTTATTTTGGGATGCGACATTCTTTTTTGGGGAAGATATTTTTACGAATTACAGAGAATGGTTTGTGGAAGCCGTGAAAGCCGCCTGTAAAAATACGCATGTAAATTGGATATTGAAGTTTCATCCGGCAAATGTGGTTAAGTTAAATAGAGACGGTTATAAAGGCGAATTGATAGAAAAAATCAGTATAAAAGAAGAAGTTGGAGAATTGCCGCCGCATGTGAAAATTCTTGAACCTAATACTAAAATTTCCACATATTCGTTATATAAAATTATGGATTATTGTTTAACGGTTAGAGGAACGCCAGGGATAGAGGCGGCTATGTTTGGGATACCGGTTTTAACCGCAGGTACAGGGCGTTATGATCGTCACGGTTTTACAATTGATTCTTCAAGTAAAGAAAATTATTTGGAGAAATTGGCAAAAATACATACATATCCGCGTCTCACTCCGCAACAGATTGAACTTGCGCAAAAATTTGCTTACGGAACTTTTATACTAAGACCTTTTGAGCTGGAAAGTATTCGCGTGTCTTATAAAAAAGATAAAAAAGCCACGCAAAATGTGCAATATCTGGTAAATTCCAATGATGAACTAAGGCACGCGGAAGATGTCGTGAATTTTGGGAAATGGATTATATCATCTAAAGATGAAGACTATTTAGATTCTACAAAACTCCCGCCGGCTTCCTGAAGTCCGCGCATTAAATTGTCAACCCTTTCCATGCCTTTGTTTATATTAAGCATGTCGTTTTTGGGCATCGGGGGCGGTGGCGAAAGCGGGAGCTGATCTTGCGGTTTTTGTTGATTCGGCTGTTGAGGACTCGGTTCATTTTTATTGATTAATACAGGTTTCGGTTGATTCGGATTCAGAAATTCCGGTTTTTCTTGAGTGGGTTTTTCGGGAAATTTTTCGTCCGGTAATTTTGAAAAATCTTGCTGTTCTTTTGGTTTACTTATTGTACCGACGCGCGGAAGCGGAAAAAAA
>ERZ1292633.4487-Hain-H41-02um-R1-4487-length-12909-cov-5_pt1 | contig 12909 bp, 4 predicted proteins | sample MGYA00564406_ERZ1292633 | MGnify/ENA primary metagenome ERZ1292633 (study PRJEB36523, sample SAMEA6512639) | groundwater metagenome | collected 2019-01-08 | study: AquaDiva: Metagenomics assemblies of 32 groundwater samples
CCCCCCCCCCCCCCCCCCCCCCCCCCCCCCCCCCCCCCCCCCCCCCCCGGACCCTCTGTGTTTCTGGCTCCCCTTCACCAGTGAAAGCGAGAGAGGTGGCCTCGAAAGAGATTAGCGTCGGTCCGGTGCCGTCGATATCACACACACTCCTGTTTCGCCGCGGGGATCACCACCCGCGTCCCATGACCTCGGTGACAGCGCAACATGATGGTGACAACCCGCCACAGTCCGCCAAAGGACCGCGAAAAAGCCTTCCCGCCATCCGCAACGACCGAGGGCTGCCTCCTCCGTCGTCGCCGCCAGCGATCGCGGCCAGGTCGCGCAACACCTCGGACGGCGATGCGGAATCCAGGCACGAGAGTGGTGCGAACACACCGGTCCTCGGCGAGTCGTCGGCGTCGTTTGACGCCGCTCAGCGACGCAGCTCCAGCTGGTCGGGAGGCGCCGATGCGTTCTTCAAAGCGGTCAAGACGAACGCCGCGATGGCCCCGTTCATGAACAGACTCGCGTACAAATGCGCGACCGCGGACGAAACAGGTCGCCTCGTCTTCGCCCAGCGAAGCTCGGCCGCGGCTGTGCTATTTCTGGACATCTCAGGCTACTCCAAGATGGCCCACGCGTTGCAGTCGCATGGTGCGCACGCGCTCGCGGATGTTGTCAACGACTACTTCGCAAAGATCCTTGCTGTCGCGGTGTTGGAGCGCGGGGGTGAGGTGCTCAAGTTCGCGGGCGACGCCGTCATTCTCGCCTGGGAGGCGCCGAGCGACGACGAGGACGGCGCGCGATGGGCAGCGCAACGGGCGCTGCAAACGGCGCTCGCGCTGCAATGTCACTGCGGTGTGCACGGCACCTCGGTCGAGCCTGCGGGCACGGCGCGCGACGCCGTCACAATCGAGTTGCGCTTGCACATCAGCGTCGCCAGCGGCCTCCTGGCCTGGGGAGTGCTTCATCCTCGCGACGCGGCCGCGCCAGTCATGCCCCGCGCGTTCTTCACAGTCGGCGGACCGGCGCTGGCGGAGGCCGCCCAGCTGATCGACGAGGCGGGATCCGGACAGACCTGCGTCAGTGCCACTGTGCGGCGACTGCTGCATGATCGTTTCAAGTTCACCACGGAAGCCACGGAAGGCAGCAGCTTGACCCCTCACGGTCACATGGTCGTTCGCGAACTCTGTGCAGCGACCCCAGCGACAGCGGGAGGAGATGAGGGGCGGCGGCGCTCCCCAAGCGACGTCGATGATGACTCCGACAGCGGCGAAAACGACGCCGGCGCACACTTGTCGCCCGAGCAGCGCGCGAACCTGGCCGAGATGTTCGTCGCACCGCAAGTCGCCCAGCGGCTGCGCCACGGGATGCGTCCCTCCGACATGGCGGAGCTCCGCTTCTTGCATGTGCTGTTCATCAAGCGCATGGGCCGGTCGAGGATGGAGGACTGGTTCGAGGACGTCTACGCCACCCTCACCGCGCACGCCTGCGCCATCACGCAGGTCATCGATGACGACAAGGGGCTCCACGTGGTCGCGGCGTTAGGGCTGTACGTCGCCGAGGAGGACGCCGGGGACGCCACGGCGCGACTGCTGCGTGAGCTGACTCACAGGGTAAGCTGCGTCGTTGGCGCTGCGGCTGGGACTTGCTTCTGCGGCATCGTCGGATCGGAGGACGTTTGTCGGTGGGACGTAACCGGCGCCCCGGTGGTCCGTGCATGTCGGCTGATGCAGCATGCGGTTGCAACCATCGCCACGCAAAACCCACAGCTCCCGCTTCCCATGCTGTCAGACGCAGGGACAACGTGGTCCAACGTGGCGGTCGACGTGTCGGTCGTGTCAACGGTGCGGGATATTTCGCAACTGAAGTGTGTCGGCACTGCAGAGCTCAAGGGATCCGCCGAGCCGGTCCCCGTGTTCTCCTTGGCGCCCGCTACCGATCACCCAATCGCCGCCTTTGCGGCAATCAACGATTTTACGGAGTCGGTGCATGCGGCCGAGCGCGCCGCCATTCGCGCAACGCTCGTGGCGACGACGGCGGCGACGGGCGCCGTCCTCGTGGCGGGGCCGCCGCAGTCCGGAAAGCGCATCCTGCTGCTGTCGGCGGTCACGGGCACCGACTTGACGCCGATCCAGTACGTCGCGCGGCGCAACGGGGGTGCGGAGGACCTTTGTCGCTTGCTGGCGCGGTGGTTCATGCATCACACCGACTCCGAAGTGCGGCAAGTGGCCGAGCTTGTCGAGCGCGCCATCGTCAAGCACCGGAGCACGTCGCTCGCGGTCGACTGCGCCATGGAGCTCATAGCCGCGTGCCTTCGACGTGGCGTTCGAGTGGCGGTGGTAGTTTGCCGAGGACAGTATCTGGACAGCGCCACCTTGGCCCTGATGCGCCAAGCGTTGCGCCTCCTCCCTTCGGCCGACGCTGCGGGGATAGCATCGAAACCTCCTCACGGCACGGCGGATTTCACCGCGAGCGGCCGTTGGCTATGGCTCGTGAGTGTGACGCCGCTCTTCGGGGGATGTTCACCGTCAAGGATCGAAAATGAACTTGAGCTGACCGCTGATGTCCGCCAGTGCCTTCTGCGCAGCCTCCGCTCCGCTTCCGCCACCTCCTCGGCGGGTGATGCACCAGATGGTTCATCCTCCTCTTTGCAAAATGTCGGGGGCCGTCGACATCTGACGTTGCACGGAATCGATGAAGCCGCGGCGCAAGCTGTCATCGCGGGGTTCGGAGGGGTCATCTCCGATGTCGTGACCACGCAGAAGCTGTTGTCGAAGTGTCGCCGTTGGGTTGGCTGGCTCCACACGTTCGTTGAGTATTTTTTTCCTCTCGCCTTCCAGGTGTCGATGGCCATCGAGCGCGGCGACGTGCTACCCGATAAGTGTCTGTCGTGGGTGAACCCTGAGGGTTGGAGAGCAACGGCGTACGGTTGCAGCGAACTGAAGCAGGCGTCTTGGAGGAACTGCGGAGGCGGTGCCCGTGACTCGCTCACGTCGCTGATCGACGGGCTGCCGCCGTCGGACCAAATTCTCTTAAAAATTGTCGCATGTATTGACGTCATCGCGGGGACTCCGTGCCCCTGGGGTGCTGCCTGTGAAGTGGCTGGACATTTTTTGCGCGATACGACCGTAGAGGAGCTGCGCGCTAGGATGGCGTCCCTGGTGGACCTTCTGCTCATCGACACGGATCTGCGCGACCCGGGTCAACCCGCGGTGTTCGTCACGCCGCCGCTCGCGGAAGTCGTCGCGGAGCTGCTCACGCCTAACCACACCCGCGTCGTGTGTCGCAAGTTTCACGACATTATTCAGAGAGATTTTGATAAAAGGCAGCAAGAAGCCAGGAGGTCGCATGATGCTTCCCCCAGTTCGCCGCTCGACATGGCGAGGCACTATCTGGCCGTCGTCAAGGTCCTCGTTCCTGGTCGCGACGAAAACGCATTCTTGCGGCGGTGCGCAGCTGTCAGCGTGTGATGGCCAATATTGGGTCACAATATCACGAGAGCGCCGACGCACTGCGAACGGATCTCGTTTGCACTTCGACCAGAGTCAGAGCCGGTCCCGAGGAACCCAAAAAAGACGATGGTCGACCTGATGAAGCCGCCCGCTGGAAGACGAACTTGCTGACCGCCGCGACCGCTGCCTGCATCGCGAGGACGTGCGAGCCTCCGCTCGTCCTCGGTCCGATAGCAGGAAGAATAGCGGAGGTGCAGTTAACCTATGGATTCCATTGCTTCCCGACCGTGCCTCCTCGCCGAGCTCCCGATCGCCGGTACGTTGTGGCGACGCTCCGCTTGCGCAGCTTCGTCGATGGGTTGCCGAGTCATGTGGACGGTGCCCCCTCCTTCAAGGAAGTCACCACCGAGCAGCGAGAGCAGCTCGCGGCGGCCGGGGTTGCGGATGATGCCGTGGGTCGGCCGTGGGACGACGCCAGGGAGCAGGCGGTGTTCAACCGCTGTCTGGCAGAAACCGAAGTGGATAACGTCCGCGTGCGACTGTTGAATCCCGCCACGTTTGATCAAGCGGTGGCGCAGTTGAACTCGATCGGGCGCGACTTCGTGCTTTGGTTCAACGAGGTGATTCGCCCCATGTCGCGCCTTGTGGTGCACATGGCAGCGTCACGGGTCATTCATTGGGACGACATTGTCGCGAGTCGTCACGCGTTCGATGCGTCACCGCAGTGCGACATCGGTGAAAAGGAAATCGAGCACCAAGGAACAACGGGCTCGGCCGGCGAACGATGCGCGTCGGCGGCGTCGGCGTTGCGTCGCGCCTATGCCGCCGTAGAAGCGGTAGTCGACGATACGCCCGGCGAAACGAAGGTATTCGCCGTACGTGACGCGCTAACGCAATTGGGCGTCGGAAACTGGATGTCCGAATATGCGTACATGACTCCGGCGCGACTCCGCGACTGTTGGCTCAAAGAGTGGATCAGCTGCGTGGAATTCAAGGCCATCTTGATGCTGTTTGCCCTCATCGAACCGCTTCAAATGTGAAAGCGTCAGATGACTGCGTTTACTATGTAATGATTTCTCGCCTCGCTTCGCAAGTCGCGATCGAATTTGGTTTCAATGCCCGATTGGCTTCTCATTGCTTGCCGTAAACTCTCTCTTTCTTAGTTCCACGGACACAACGATGTCCGCTGTCCATTCTACGCGACGGCCATCGTCGGCGTCCGCCGCGTCGACGCGGCGTCCCGCGGCCAACGAACCGCCAGTGGCGGTCAACGGGAAGGGTAGCGCATGCCCCCCTCTGGCTCCCTCCGCGAGCCCTGGCGACGACGCCCCGACTCCTCCCGCTGCTGCCACGACGACGCCCCACGCTCCGGCGGCCGGCGCAACTGGTGGCACGCGGGTTCAAGTCGGTGTCCGGATTCGACCGGTGAACCGCGCGGACGTCGCCGATGACCGGGTCGTCGTGGGTCGCACCGAGCACGGTATCATCGCGGTCGACACGGAACTGGCGGCGCTGCCACCTTCTGCCGTGAGGCCTTCAACCTTTTCGTCGACCGCGGGGATTCGCCCCTACACCTTCGACCACGTCTTCGAAGGAGACCAACAGGCGCCAATCTTCGCCGCCTTCGGTCGCCCGATGGTAGCGGAGCTGTTCAGTGGGTTCAACGTTTGTCTGTTCGCCTATGGGCAGACCGGTAGTGGCAAGACGCACACGATGCTCGGCAAGCATCACGGTCACGGCGGGGGCCCGACCGCCGTGGGGGGCGCGTCGGGGGAGGTAGGCGAGGTGACGCATCCCCCCTCTGCGCTGGAGCGATTGGCTTCCGCCGTGGGCCGCCGCGGACCCGAACCCCCAGTGGACCGGGACGCTGGCATCGTGCCTCGCGTCGTGTACGAGATTTTCGACAAGGCGCAGCGCTGTGTCGAAACGAACGAAGACCTCACCGTGAAAATCACCCTGTCGTTTCTCGAAATATATTTGGAACGCATCCGCGACTTACTGGCGGCGCCATCCGCGGCCGCGACAAGGCAGTTGCAACGCTACCGACGGCCGACATCGGCTTCCTCGGGCGTCAGCAGCGCGGCGTCGATCGCCACCTCCACCACGGCGGCATCCGCTCTGCAGGCCGTCCAGTCCGCCGGCATGGATCAAGGTCTGGAGATTCACGAGACTTCCAGCAAGAAGGTCTACGTCAAGGACCTCTCAGTGTACGCCGTGCTGACCGCGGAACGGGCGCTCGAATTAATTCAGCGCGGTATGGCAGCGCGTCAAATGGCGGAAACGCGGATGAACGAATACAGTAGCCGGTCCCACACGGTCATCCAGCTCACGGTGACGCAGGTGTTCGATGGACCGGAACGGCGCGATTTGGAGTCGGTGATCAGCCTCGTCGACCTTGCGGGCAGCGAACGGCAGGGCAAGACTGACGCCACCGGCTTGCACTTCGAGGAATCAAAGAACATCAACAAGTCGCTGCTCATGCTTGGCCGCGCTCTCAATAGCTTTTCGGGGGAGCGTCCTGGGGAGTTTCTGTCCCTTCGCGAGTCAAAACTTACCAGACTGCTGTCAGATTGCTTCGGGGGAAACAGTAAGACCTGGATGCTCGCCACGGTTTCGCCGGCGGCGTGCCACATGTCGGAGTCCCTCTCGACCTTAGAGTACGCCACCAACGCGAAGAAGATCACCAACCGCGCGACCATCAACAAACTGCTGCGACAGTATGAATGGGAGGAGCTCGACAAGGGCATCAAGCAGCTAGAAGAGCTGCTCATCGCGCAACGCGCCATCATTGCCGAGCACCGTTGTAGGATCGAAGCCCTCGAAAAGGAAAACGGAACGTTGAAGCAGCAGCTCAGCGACGATCGTGTCGCGGACCTCACCAGTGAGCTGACTCGCTTGGTTCTCGAGCACGATGAACTGCGTCGTCAAGCAGCCGAGCTCGACGCCGAACTGGGAGACTGGCCTCTCGACGGCGTCGGCAACCGGTTCGGCCGGCCGCTGTCTCCAAGATCCACCAACTCACTGTCACTGCGCAACCACCCCCCCGCCAATGCGTCCTCGACGGCCATGTGCTCGTCTGGCGCTTCGAGAAAGGGCGACGAGGAGAAAGGCGTCGCCGCGTGGTCGCTTCGCTTCATCGGCCGAGCCGCATTTTCGCTCAAGAAGGTGCTTGGCGACGGACACAAATTTGTCACGGCCCCGGTCGCTGGATTGTCGCCGTCCGCCGCGCCGGAAGCCGTTTCTGCGGTGCAGCTTCCCGTGTTGCTACGCGTGCGTCTGAATAGCGAACGGCAGCAGGAGGTTCGTGGGAGAGAGTCGGAGGAGACCAGTGTCGAGGATGAGGGTATCGCGCTGTCGCTGGAAGTGCTTGACGTAGCGGGAATGCCAGAGACGTGCGCCGCCGTCGCGCTGCAAGTTTGGTTCGAAGGGCAAGAAGCGACGGCGCTCTCAGTGTCCGCCAAGCCGTGCATCCGAGGCACAGCGCAACTGCATTTCAAAAAGCTCTACTTGTTGCAGCCCGTCGCGCCGCAACTCGTGCACTGGCTCTCGCGGCCTACGGCACTGACGGTCGAGGTTCGGGGCTACTGGTGAAAAAGGATCCGAACTACTTCTTGATGAGGCACATCCCGAGGAGGTGCAACCGACACATTATGACACGTAGATTCTTCCTTCCTTTCTTCCCCCCTTTCGACCCATCCACCAGTATTGGTCCGCGAACTCGGTCACCACGGCGCCATTTGACTGGTTTTATCGCCCACCACCGGTATACACACACACCCGTCGTTTCTCTTCATCGCGCATCAGTTTCGAATCTTAATGACGAGCATCGCGAACGACGACGACTTTTTGGACACGGAGGATGACGTGCCCCGGCATCCGGGGAGGCGCTTCCAAACCTCCGATTCTAGAGTTCCGCCTTCGTACCGCCCTCCGCCGATCGTGCCCACACGCGTGATCCAGCATGTAACCGCGTCAATAACGTCACGTTTAGAAGACATCTACCGATTAACGGACTTTTCGGCGTCGCCGTTCCTAGTGAAGGTGATCGACGAGATCCATAGGTTGACCTCAAACGCGAAGGACTACCTATTACCGACGAACGACCAAGTGCAACAGTTGTGCATTGTGAACAATTTCTTGTGCAGCATTGCCTCTGTCACCGAGCAAGATGATGCTCACGCGATGTGCCGTCGGGCCTGGGCACTGTATTCTTCGGGGCCAGAGTGTGGGTTGCCGACTTTCTCGACCGCATTCACCCCCAACGAAACATCGTGCGGGAATCAGGTATGTAGGTCTCAGCATTCCAGCTCGCGTTACTCGTGGAACGAGACCATCGACGACTTGCGTGGGAAAACTTTAGCCGAACTTTGGTTGGTGGGAGGAACCTCATCTACACATGATTTCTCCCGGCTTTTCTCGTTCACATCGTTGGTGGACCTTTGTCTTGACAAGAACAATTTGCACGACACTGACCTATCCATCAGTGACGTTGCCGTTCAGATGCCTCAATTGAAGCGTTTATCGCTTCGGTTCAATCGTTTCACGTCTGGCATTCGACCACGTGTCGAGCACGAGACCGTCGAAGTCACCGCCGACCCCCTTCAGGCACTGCAAACCGAGCAGCCACAGCCAGGCCGTGTGCTTCGTTGGCAACATCTCCCACCGGCGACCGATTTTCTCGGATGGAAAACAGCCGACACGCACTCCAACACCACCGGTGGGGCTAACCTAGCCGCTGCTTTGTCTCAAGTGCGTGACTCAGAGATCGTCAAGCCGGAAGAAATGTCGGCCGCTGCTGCGACCAGTCATCCTCCTCGCATTATTGAGGTTTGGTTGAATGGAAATCCCATCACCGCCTCGCTACCTTCAATAGTGTTTGGCAATACAAGGGTCGATTTCATGGGCTTGACTCCACCTGCCCCCGATGTCTCGCATGGCGATGAGGATTTTGATGTCGACCGATTTTTGGAGCAAATTGGCACTGTGAAGTGCGATACCCGCGTCCCGATGTTCGACGACGGTGGACGACCCGCTTTCTGGGCAGCCATTCATATTCACAAACAACTTCGAACGTCGCATCATGAGCTCGAAGCTCGACAGATGCTTACCGACGCGATCAACATGTCACGTTCCTATCACCTCGGAATTCGGGGCGCATTGCTGAGATATAGTCTGCGGGAGGAGAACGCCACCTTTTTGTGGAAATGTTATGGTCTCGAGTGCTTTCCTGATTTGTGTGGTTCGACGGGTGAGCTCGTGAATGGCGGGCCGTGTCCTGCACTTGTTGGATTCGGGGGGTCAAGTATCATCTTGCAACATCCAAGTCAAGCCGAGCTGGCCCTGCGACTTCATTTAAACGTTGCGGCACCCGCGGTGATTTTGCCGGACACGCTGACGAATTGCGATGCTGTCGTCCAGCAGCTCACAGCTTTCTCGATTCCACGCTCCTTCGTGATCGAGATTTTCAATCGTGCACAAGATTCAACAGGGTTGACAGACGCCGTCAAGAAACGGTTCACCTCTGTCATGGGTAACGCCACGTGGTTCAGCGTTACCGTCGTTCCTCGAGCCACGTATTCTCTTCACGACATGCTGCGCGGTAGTATCGTCACTCGTTCTTTAACAGTCCGAGAAGCGGCAAAAAAGGCCGTGGATGCCTTGGTGAACCTACACAGCACTTCGACGCCAGACAGTGTCGATGATGTTTGCCACGGTGACATCAAACCAGCGAATTTGCTGGTCTACGATGGTGAGCGAGCAACGGTCAGGCTCAACGATTTTGCCGACAATGGCTCCGGCACCTTCGTCTACACGGCACCGGAGGTCGCGAGCACTAATTGGCAACGCACACCTCCGCGAGACGTGTACGCCATGGCCGTGACGCTGCTTCAATGCCGAAGCCCGAACGCCTCCCAGATTTCCACTGCTTGGGATGCTTTCCTTCACGGCGATCCGGATAAACGGGCGTCGACGAACTCTCTGAAGGAACAATTCGATCAACTCTGGCCGTTATCCACAGCGCCGGTGGTGGGCCTCAGTGAATTGACTGCTACTATCCAGCCCCTACTTGACGAACTGCGCGGCAATGCCTTTCATCATACGACCCACAGCGCGTCGGGGGAGTTGCTTGCCGCGCAGCACAGTTACTGTCGACTTTTAGCGTCGATGGGCATGCCGATGTTCGCGCAAGGACCCACGAGCGCCGCCGGAATTGAATGGCGCGAGCTGAGAATCCACTGCACTGTGAATTCCGCGCTGCGTGTTGAGGAATGGAGCCAAATGTCGGCCGTGGTTGCCTTCGTCATCCACTGTCCGAAACAGTGCTGGCGGTCGCGAATCCCTAACCCCTCCTCTTCAGCGGGGGGGCAGCTCCAAGTACTACCGTACCTCGCGGTGCTACACTTTCCACGCACCAACCGTCGCGTATGGCAGTGCCGGAGCTGCCACCGTACCTTCCTCATCGACCGAATGAAAGATTTCAAAAAACTGTTTCCTGTCAAACTACGGCCCAAGGGGTTGATAGTCGAGGTGGAGGACCTCCGTATCGATGGCGCGTTCGGCCAAGCTGGCATCCGCACCACCGCAGAATTGCTCGACCAGCCCTCTGTGGTTTTCGCAATGGAAAGCTGGATGACAAGTGGAACGCCTGCCCAATGGTCGGTTCATCCCGTCAACGAAATCACCGTCGCGACGGTCAGAAACACGCTCGACGATACCCAGTCGGTGGACCCTGATGAGACGCAAGACAAGGTGATCGCCGTCTCTGGAGAAGAAGCAGCTGACCCATCACCACACCGAATGAATGCGCATTCAAACCAACATGTTATCGAGCCCCCAACGGACGTGTATTTTCAGCCGATCGAAACAGTGTGGAAGTCGCGTCCCAGGAATATTTTTGGAAAGAAGAAGCCGACGCCTTTTGGATTGCGGGATCAGCTAGCCCTGCTACAGCGGCAGCATGCCATCGAGCAGTGGTTCGAACGCCACCAAGCAATTCGCAATGAATGGGACATAGTACTGTCCATCGACATTTGTCCAAAGCCGCTAAAGGGGTGGTACACAGTGTAAAATCACCGCGCGGCCGACGTGGCAGACCTCATTTTACGGTTCGAAAGAAACTGCGTTATTGCAGGCCTGGCAACTTGCATTGGAGACGTTGATATTGCTAAGCGATACGAAACGAACCATGGATCGGCTGACCATCTTTGTGTTCGTTGACGGTACCGCCAGCCTGAAGCAGACGAGGTTGTTGACACCATTAGCTGCACCATTCGCCGTCGCGCTGCTTACGTCGGTACGAACCACCTTTCGCTGCTTCTTCCAAAAGGAAGAACCGCGTTGTTCCGTAAAAATATTTGATTGGGCCACCGACCCAGAAGAGGCCGTCGGCCTCGATGATCGAGTCATCACCTACGACCACTGTCTTGCGTGGGCCGAGGAGTTTCGTCAACACGTCGTGTTTCGTACCGCGACAACCTCAACCTCCGAGTCGGCCGCGTCCTCAACCTGCGTTCTCACGGCGCCGCATGCCGCGTGGTCGTTTCTGTCCAACGCAGTGCTATCGCGGAGGACATGTTCCAAGGGAGAAGCGTACCCGGTTCCCGACAGTCCATTGGTGCAACTCATTATCGTCGAAATGCTGTGGCCGCTGTTGGTGCACGCCTGTCAATCACCGTTGCAAGACCCTTTGACGAATTGCTTCGTCCCAATGCGTCACATGGACTGGAAGAAGCAAGCAGCGGGGTTCTGGCTGAACACCCCACCGAACGGCGCCGTCGACGTGACGCGCTACCTGCGCACGCAACACGTCGGCGTGCGGCCTCTCGGGGTGATGATCTTCCAAGCACTCTTGAATTATGACATCTACGTTGGCGTCATGGAAACGACCGTGCAAGACAGTGCCGCTCTCCACCAGTCACCCACAGTGATCTGGCAATGGGCAAAATTCTCCAATTTCGGCGAGACAATGTCGCTACTAAATCAAATCAAAACAATTTGGGTTCCCGCTGTCCGCCTTCTGCAGTGCGCGTTCGATGACCCGCGGCTCCCCCCTGAAGTCGCGTCGCTACCTCCATCCTATCGCATCGTGGCGTCAGGTTCTACTGGAACCGGGTGCTTCGTCACCACCGATCACTTCGTCAATCCCGGGAAAGCACTTCCTGCAACCACCAACGATGATGAAAAATGGTTTCAAACGGTGACCCACGTCATCGATTCGGCGCCCACGGCGGGTCGAAAGTGGAAATTCGTCAGCGGCAACTGCGCTGTCGGGGTGAAGGGCGCCTTTGGCAGCAATGACTCGATACCGGAAACATGTTGGACGGTCACACTCCACGGCGTCCCGAACGGCAAATCAACGTGGGCGGTCCTGGAGCGCTGGGACTTGGTGTCGTCGTCTCATGACACACGGACTGTCCAACGAAGCGATGTTTCACTCTTACGGCTGCGGCGGAAATCTGGCGTCGCACCCTCGTCCGTGCCGCCCCGTCGACTGGACAACCTCTTTCCAAAGTACTTTGGTAGCATGTCGTGGCTATTACTTCCTGCGCTCTATAACATGAAAGACGGCACGTCGTCCCGGACATTGCAAATCGAGGATTCACGTGCTGGTCGCAAGCTGCTCACCATCAGCCAACTGGAATTGTCTTCGTTGAAATTTGCCAAGTTTCCGACGAACCTGGCATCGTCCACAACGTACATCGACTTCGTTAAAGCGTTGTACGATGACCCTCAATGGTTCGCAACCACGTACGAAGCCAATCGTGCACATTTATCGAACTTCGCGACCGACAACTGGATCTCAGACGTTGTCTTATTATCTCACTTCCCGCGCGAGTCGCAGCGCCATCCAACGGCTGCCGAAGTACTGTGCTCGCTCGATGTCGTCGATGAAGCTTGCCATCTCGTCCCGACGGTACCAGGCTCGAGCGGAAGCGCAATATGGCAACATGTGCGTCCTGGTACCTGGGCGTGTCTTGGGGTGCACGTGCGGGGCGCAGCCTACCTCGCAACCGCATCAACGCCCTGGCCGCGTAACACGTCTCGCGACTGGATATCAGAAGCGAAACCCTTTTTCAGTTGAGGGAGGCCTGGGGGAGGAGGAACTAAATTTAATAAAGGAGGAGCGGGGGCTGTCGTCGGTTGTGAAGTATTGTGATGATCACACCGTAACGCCGGGACCGCGGGGCGATGCCCGGGGGCGGGGAACCCTTCTGTGTGGGGAGTGTTTGTTGTTTGGTGGCTGATTTACTGCACGACGGATTAACAATCGTCGGTGCTTGATGAAGGCGACGTCGGAAATACAAAAGTAGCGAAGACACTTTGGTGACGGTTGACGAGCGATTACGTCGAAATGCCTTTTCCTCGTTCCTTTCCTGCATTTGAAAAGGTCACGTGTAGGAGGTGTGAGTTGCTTGTTTCTCTACAGTATCTATCTATCTATTGTAACTCATAAAATTGGCCTGGAATTTTCCGG
>ERZ1292633.4489-Hain-H41-02um-R1-4489-length-12908-cov-5_pt1 | contig 12908 bp, 10 predicted proteins | sample MGYA00564406_ERZ1292633 | MGnify/ENA primary metagenome ERZ1292633 (study PRJEB36523, sample SAMEA6512639) | groundwater metagenome | collected 2019-01-08 | study: AquaDiva: Metagenomics assemblies of 32 groundwater samples
AATTTGCTGTAGAATCTAATTTTATTTCTCCTAATTTAACTCCATTCATATCATATTTAAAAATGATATTTTTGGCACTAGAATTTGTATAAATATTATTATCACTATCTATACAAAGTAAAATATCTTTAAAATCTTTGGTATTATTAGCCCAATAATAAAAAAAAGGAATATTTTTAACATAATCATCATTTTTATTATATATTAATAGAGTTAGTTTATTCCCTCTATTATCTAAAATAATTTTATATAGTCCATTACTAGCAATTTTTATGGCATTTTTAATAATACCAGTTTCTTTATTTGAACCAATATTAGAAGTTACTTTATATTCTAGCGAAGATGGAATAGAAAAAGTTACAGCATTTTTACTAACCCACCCATATTTATTTTTAATTTCAACTTTATACCATTCATCTTTTTCATCAGCGTCAATTATTTTAAATTTTTCAGTTTTTTGAATAGAAAAAATAACATTACTTGCTGCATCAGGATTTTCTTTGATATTTAGAATATTATCTTTAGGAAAACCTTCTAAGATTAAAGGTTCTGATTTTACTTTAGTGGTTAATAAAAAAAATAAAATTAAAATTAAAAAAGTTTTTTTATGCATTAGTTATTTGCTATTTTTGAATTTTACAACCAGATGAAGCATAAATTTGCTGTAAACCTTCAGAAGAGCTTGAATTTAAAGCCCATTGTTCATCATTTTGAGCATTTACATTTGATATATGCCCTTCTATTGCTGGTGCAATCTCAGGTAGTTTTGTTTTAATACAATTTAAAAAAGCAAGTACATTAACTTTTGAATAAGCAGGGGTTGTATTATCTGGAGTAACTGGTTTTGCACTTGCACTTGCACTTGCAGTTGGAGTTATTTTTGGATTTGTATTATCTGGAGTAACTGGGTTTACAATTGCACTTGAACTTGCACTTGCAGTTGGAGTTATTTTTGGATTTGTACTATTAGAGTTATTTGTTTCAGAACAAGCTGTAAACGTTAATAAAAAAAATGAACCTGAAATTAATATATTTAGAAATTTTTTCATCTGATATTTTCTCCATTTAAATATAAAACATTTAGATATATTATCATAATATACTTAATCAGAAATAAAAAGTGAAAAATAAAAAGATAAGAATATTGTTAATATAAAATTATAGATAATTATTTTTCTAAAATTATATTTCTTTCTTTCCATGAAACTTCTTTTTTAGTTATTTTTTTATAAATAGCTTTTAAGGCAATTATAGTTACAAAAAAGATCTGTAAAGGATAAAATAAAATATTCATTAAAACATTTTGATTACTTAAAATTGATACTAACATTTTTGATATTAATATTGAAATTAGGGAAATTATAAAATAATTTTTTGAAGAAAATAGAAATATATTGAATAAACAAAAAATAAGATAAAAAACTAAAAAAATAATACTATTTCCAAAAATAAGTAAAATATTTTTTTCAAATCCTTTAATACATTCATCTAAATTATTATACATTCTACATTTTATTAGTCCATTTGAAAGTAAAACAGCCACTTTATCTTTATTTGTTTTCATTTTTCTTACAATAGTAACATCTTCAGCAATATTATTTTTGACTAATTCATGCCAATTATTTTTTTTATAGTTTTCTTTTTCAAACATCATAAATTGACCATTTGCAGCAGAAATAGATGAAAAATAAGGGAATCTAACTAGTTGTAAAGGTAATAAAGTTAATAAAACATAGTTTATAAAAGGTACTATAATTTTTTCAGAATTAGTTATTGTTATTTGATCAGGAAAAATAGATAAAAGACTTAGTTTTTTTTCTTTGGCATAATTTAGGGTAGAATTTATTAAATCAGGAAAAATAACTGTATCTGAATCAAGAAATATAATAAAATCACCTTTTGCTTTTAATGATAATTGATAACAAGCCCAATTTTTACCTAACCAATTTTTTGGTAGTTCTTGACCTTGTATAATATGAAATTTATTATAAGTTTCACAAAAATTATTTACTAAATTAAAAGTATTGTCAGTTGAATTATCATCAAGAACAATAACTTCAATATTTTGATAATCTTGATTTTTTATAGAGTTTAATAAAGTTAAGATATTTTTTTCTTCATTTCTAGCAGGAATTAAAATAGAAACAAGTAAATCATTAATAGATTTAGTTTTTTTTAAAATAGGTTTAGTCAAAAAATTAACTATTGCAATAAAAGTTTGCCCAAGTGCTATTAATAAAGCAAAATTCTGAAACGTTAAAAAATTGTAATTCAACTTATTTTTATTTATTCCAAGGTTTTATTTATTGCTTTTTCCCAACCTTTGCAATAAAAATCAAATTTCTCTCTATTTTCATCTGGGTAAAAAACTTTATCAATATCTCTATTTTTTTTAATCTCTTCTTTATTTTCCCAAAAACCAACTGCTAAACCAGCTAAATATCCTGCACCTAGTGCTGTAGTTTCAATAACACTTGGTCTTTCTACTTCAACATTTAGAATATCTGATTGAAACTGCATTAAAAAGTTATTTACACAAGCTCCACCATCAACTTTAAGAGATTTGATATTTTCTAATGAAGCATCTTTTTTCATACAATCTATAACATCTTTACTTTGATAAGCAATTGATTCTAAAGCAGAGCGAACAATAGCATTTTTACCAGAACCTCTTGTTAAACCTGTTATAGTACCTCTTGAAGACATATTCCAATAAGGAGTTCCTAAACCAATAAAAGCAGGAACAAAATAAACACCTTGATTGTCATCTATTTTTTTAGAAATCTCTTCAGTTTCTGAAGCAGTTTTTATTATACCTAATTCATCTCTAAGCCATTGAACAACAGCACCACCAATAAAAACACTACCTTCTAAAATATATTCAGTTTTATTTCCTATTTTCCATGCAATACTTGTTAATAAGCCTGAATTTGATTGGTGTATTTTTTCACCTGTATTCATAAGCATAAAACAACCTGTACCATAAGTATTTTTTGCTTCGCCAACTTCAAAACAAGTTTGTCCAAATAGAGCAGCTTGTTGATCTCCTGCTATTCCTGAAATAGGTATTTCAATTCCTAAAAAATCTTTATCAAGATAAGCATAAACTTCACTAGAAGATTTTACTTCTGGTAAAACACTTTCTGGAATATCAAAAGTTGTTAAAATATCTTTATCCCAAACTAATTTATTTATATTAAAAAGCATTGTTCTTGAAGCATTAGAAACATCTGTTATATGGTTTTTACCTTTTGTAAGGTTATAAACAAGCCAAGAATCGACTGTACCAAATAAAATTTCACCGTTTTTTGCTTTTTCTTTTAATTCTGGATGAGTATCAAAAATCCATTTTAGTTTTGTTCCAGAAAAATAAGCGTCAGTTACAAGCCCTGTTTTTTGTTTTATTTCATCTGCAACGCCATCTTTTATAAGATTTTCGCAAATATCTTTACTTCTTCTACATTGCCAAACTATTGCATTATATAAAGGCTTACCTGTGTTTTTATCCCAAATTATTGAAGTTTCTCTTTGATTTGTTATTCCAATACAAGATATTTCTTCAGGTTTTATTTTTGATTCACTTAAAACTTTATTAAGAGTTAGTAATTGACTCTCCCAAATTTCGTTTGGATCATGTTCTACCCAACCTGGTTTTGGATATATTTGAGTAAATTCCTTGCTAGATTGAGCTTTTATTTTTCCATTAAAATCAAAAATTATACTTCTTGAGCTTGTTGTTCCTTGATCAAGAACTAATACATATTTTTTCAAAATATTCCCCTTTAAAATTTTAATATCAAATTTAAATTATTAGAAAAGATATTATTTAATAATTCTTCCTGCTCCATAATATATATTTATATAGGTTTGATTAAATAAAGGATCTTTAGGATCAAAACTTGTTATCGCAACACCGTTATAGCCTACAGAACTATGTATAAATCTTTTATCACCTATATACATCCCAACATGAGTTGCATATTTTTTATTTTCAGAGAAAAAAACTAAATCGCCTACTTGTAAATCATCTCTACTTTTTACAGGTTTTGAAAAAGATTGTTGTTGATCTGCATCTCTTGGAATAGAGTAACCAGCAAATTTATATAACATTTGTGTAAGACCACTACAATCCATCATAGCTGGAGATGTACCACCCCATAAATATGGAGCTGAAATCATTGATTTTGATTTTACAACAAGCTCTTTTTTTGGATCTTTAATAGGATTTAGTTTGTTTCCTATCATTCTTGCAGATGATTTAGGAATAAAATATTCTTTATCAGAGTAATGTTTATTACCTTTTGGAGTTCTTACTTTATAAAAATCTCCTTTTTCTCCCATTAAATTAACTCTTGTAGTAAGATAAAGCTTAAATTCTGAACTATCTTTTTTATTTGCAGAGTTTAATAAGTTTACAACTGGATCTGTAACTATTACTTTATTATGATTAAACCAAGTATCAAAATCTGCTTTATTTACAAAAGAGATATCAGGTTTTCTTACCCAACCTAAATATTTATCTTCTTCCATAGAAACATATAACCATTCATCTTTATCTTTTTGTTTTGATATTATTTTCATTCCTGCACCCATTATTGCTTGACTTACAAGTTCAGCAGAATGTTTAGGGTTAGCTCTTATGTTCATTACAGGAGAATTTATTATTGCATAAGACATATCACCTGTTTCTTTAAAAGGGAATGTTTCTATTTTGTCATTTATTTTACCTAATTTTTCAAATTCTTTTATAATTATTTGTTTTTCAGATAAATTTAAAACTTTACCTGTTAAATTAATTATACCCTCTACTTTTTTAGCTTGAATATCAAAAAGAACTATTCTATCATCAGGAGCAATTTTTTCTTTTAATTTTTTTAAAACAGTTTCAAATTCTTTACTTTCAGTTTCTGCATAAGAAATATTATTTATATACATATTATTTAATGGGATTACAAAAGATGATGTAAGAAGAAAAAAACTTGTAAGAATAGCCTTTTTTAGCATTAATAAAAACTCCATATTTTACTTTTAACATGGGTATTATACAATGTGAGATATTAACAAGCAAATATTAATAATACAATGGGTGCATTAAAAAATTATAGGTAAAAAAATAAATTTACTAGAGCTATTATTTTGCAAGGGTGAGTCGGTAGACGAAGAATTTAAGCCCCTTGTTTAATAAGTACATACCTCTTTTCCTGAACAAGGTGGCTTTAGTCCCTTGTTTCTGCCCTAATTTTACTTTTTTATTATAAATTAAAAATTTTTTTTATCGAACTCAGGTTATATAATTAATAAATATGATTTTTAAGTATTATAGAAAAATTAAAAAAATAATTTTAAGTTAGTATATAATTAGTACTATTAAAAAAAAATAATTACTAAAGTATTAAAATAAGATACATAAAATAATTCAATTTTTTTAGGCGAAGTTTTGGTCTTTTAGTCCTAAGCTTTAAAGCTAGGTATTGTTAATGTCTTAACATTAAAATGTTAAGTGCGAACCTTTGGGAATTTATTATGGTAACAAAAAAAGTAAAAATAGAAACATTTGGTTGTCAGATGAATAAATCTGATTCTGAAAAAATGTTTGGCTTACTTGGTACAATTGGATATGAACCAACCCAATTTACTGAAGATGCAGATCTTATTTTGGTTAATACTTGTAGTATAAGAGAAAATGCTGTAAACAGACTTGTTGGTCATTTAGGAGCATTCAAAAAACTAAAACAATATAAACCAGAATTAATTATTGGTGTTGGTGGATGTGTTCCTCAACATGAAAAAGAAAATATAAGAAAAAAAGCGAGACATGTTGATATAGTTTTTGGATCTCAAAATTTTAATAAAATCCACGAAATGGTTCAAAGATTTGAAAATAAAAGAAAACCAATAGTAGAAATTTTAAAACAAGCTGATGTTTATGAAGACGACATGCCTATTTATAGAGAAAATAAATATAGTGCATGGGTAACAATTATGAATGGTTGTTCTAGATATTGTACTTTTTGCATAGTTCCTTATGTAAGAGGAAACGAAGCTAGTAGATCTGTAGAATCTATTATGACTGAAGTTGAAAATGCTGTAGCAGATGGTTATAAAGAAATTGTTTTATTGGGGCAAATAATAGATTTATATGGAAGAGATCTAAAACCAAGAATAACATTAGATGAGCTTTTATACAAAATAAGTGATGTAAAAGGACTTGAAAGAATAAGATTTTTAACTTCTCATCCAAAATATATGAGTAAAAGTATTATTGATGCAGTAGCTTCAAGAGATAATCTATGTGATTTTATTCATTTACCACTTCAATCTGGAAATAACAGAATTTTAGAATTAATGAACAGAAGAAATACTATGGAAGAGTACGATGATATTGCTCAATACATAAAACAAAAACTTCCTGATGCTTCTTTTAGTTCAGATTTTATTGTAGGATTCCCTGGAGAAACCGAAGATGAATTTTTGGATACAGTTAATGCATGTATAAAATATCAATTTGATGCTACTATGACTTCTGCATACTCTCCTAGACCTGGAACTCCAGCAGCTGAAATGGATGGACAAATACCTGAAGAAGAAAAAAGTAGAAGATTAAATCATCTTAATCGAGTTATGAAAGATATTGCAAAAAATAGAAATGTAGAAAGAATTGGTAAAACTGAATCTGTATTAGTTGAAGGCTATAATGAAAAGAAAAATAACTATTATGGAAGAACCAGAGGAAATAAAAACATTCATTTTGAAGGTGATAGTTCTTTATTAGGGCAAATAATTGACGTGAAAGTTACAGAAGCAACATCTTCTTCTTTAAGAGGTGAAGTTCTTAAAACTGCTAATTCTGTGGTATAAAAATGAAAAAAAAAGTTTTTTTTAATGGAAGTAAAGCTGTAGCAGAAGGCTCAATATATGCTGGTTGTAGATATTATTATAGTACTCCAAAACCTATAAATAATGAAATAATTGAATATATGTCCTATAGAATGCCAGAAGTAAATGGTGTTTTTGTTCAATCTGAAAATGAAAAATCTGTTATAGGAATGGTAATTGGCTCATCAGTTGCAGGACAAAGAGTAATGACATCTTCAACAACAGAAGGTATTTCTTCTATGTTAGAAGGAATAAATTATATGTCTGCAATGGAATTGCCTAGTGTTGTTATAAGTATAATGTATGGAAGAAATGGAATAATAAATTATGAACAAGGTCAATATGGATATGCCGATTTTATAAAAAGCTCTTCTCATATTAATAATAAATTCATTGTTTTTGCTCCATATTCTGCTCAATCTGCTTATGATTTAACTATAAAAGCATCTGAATTAGCAGATAAATACAGAAACCCCGTTGTTATTTTATTAGATGTTTATTTAGCTGTAAAAGGTGAATGTATAGAGATTTTTCAAGAACTACTTCACCCTGATAGTATAGATGAAAAAGACTGGAAACTTAATGGTGCAAAAAATAGAGAACCGTTGATTTATAAAAACTTTTATGGTGAAGATCTTACTAAATATAAGGCTATCATGAAAAAAATTAAGCTTATGGAAACAGAAGAAATTTATGAAGAATTTCATACTGAAGATGCAGAAGAGTTAGTTGTTGCATTTGGTTCTTTTTCTGAAAATATAAAAGGTTATATCAATGAATTAAGAGAAAAAGGTAGGAAAATAGGGCTTTTTGTTCCTGTATCTTTATCTCCTTTTCCTAGAAATAGATTAATTGAATTAGCAGAAAAAGTAAAAAAGATTACTGTTACAGAAGTAAATACAGGTTTTATGTATTCTGACATAATAAACATCGTTAGATATAAAACAGAACTTGATTTTATTGGTGAAACAGAAGACATTGTAGGTTTTAGAGAAGTTTTAAAAGAATTTGCAAAAAGGTATGAAATATAAATGAGTTCAAAAAACACTTTCAAAGATATTGATACTGTTTACTGTGCGGGTTGTTCTTATGGTTTGATAAATAAAATCTTAGCAGAAACAATTGATAAACTAGATTTAAGAGAAAAAACTATTATGGTTACTTCCCAAGGTTGTAGTTCTTTTGTTCATGAATATTTAGATTTAGATTTTATTGAAGCTCCTTCTGGTCTTGCAACATCTGTTGCAACGGGTTTAAAAAAAGTATATCCAGAAAAAATAATAATTACTTATCAAGGAGATGGAGATTTATTATGTTCAGGAATGTCAGATCTTATTCATACTTCATCAAGAGGAGAAAAAATAACAACTTTATTGATTAATAATCTTAATATGGCAAACCTTGGTGGATATATGACACCAACTTCTTTGGTTGGACAAATAACAAAAACAACCCCTTATGGAAGATCTGTGGATAAAAATGGAAAACAAATAAAAATATCAGAAATATTAGCTAAAATGCAGGGTACAGCTTATGTTGCCAGAGTTAGTACCGATAATAATGAAAGAATAAATGATGCAAGAAAAGCTTTAGAAGACTCACTTATTTTTCAAATAGAAGGAAAAGGATTTTCTTTTGTAGAATTTTTATCTATGTGCCCTACTTTTTGGTATAAAACACCTGTAGAATCTAAAAAATGGCTTCAAGAAACGCTTTTACATCAATTCCCTGTTTCTGTAATAAAAAGGACTGTTTCAAAATGATTGTCATTAACAAAATGACTATAGAAGATATAGATATTGTTTCTAAAATAGAAAAGCTATGTTTTGGTGAAGGATGGACTCCTACTCCATTTGATAAAGAACTAAAAAGAGGTGATTGCTCTTATTTTATTGCCAGAGAAAATGATAAAATAGTAGGTTATTCTGGTACATGGCTTATTTTAGAAGAGCTTCATATAATAATTATTGCTGTTATTCCTGATTTTAGAGAAAGAAAAATAGGACAAAAATTACTTATAAACCTATTAAAAGATGGTGTTAAAAATGGTGCCAAATGGTCAACATTAGAAGTAAAATCAACTAATATTCCTGCCCAAAAAATGTATGAAAAATTTGGTTTTGCTGTAAAAGGAGTAAGAAAAAAATATTATCATCAAGATGGTCAAGATGCTTTTATTATGTGGACGGAAGAAATTGATACTCCAGAATATTCTATTTTTTTAGATTCTTTTATTTAAAGTGTTTTAAAACATAAAATCTATGTGATACCAAGTATTCCTTATGTAGTAAAATTTAGTTATAATATTCAGATTATTATTTGTTTAAAAATTTTTACATAAATGTTTGGATTAAAAAATATACTTTCTAAAACTTCTTTTGCTTCGGTAAAGCCAATGGCATCAAATTCTTTTTTAGATACCATGACTAATATAAACCAAGTCAAAAATAATGCTGTAAGAGAAAGAGATGATAAGAGATTAGAAGAATCAAACTATATTTTTTATGAAGCTAAAAATAAAATGAGTAAATGTATTTCAACTAATAATTTTGATAAAATAGAGTTAAAAGAAATATCTAATTTATTTATAAAATCTATTGAATTTAATAGAAATAATCAAGAAGCTTATGTTTTTCTTTCTAAAATATTTTATATTTTAGGTAATAATAAACTTTCAGCTAAATATCTAAAAATGGCAAAATTTATTTATAATAATAATGAAACAGATAAATTAAGTGAAGTTATTAGCAATGCTCAAATAATTACAACCAAAAATGTACCAGAACCTCTTTCTAATAATCAAAACATTGAAAACTTAAGAAAAAAACCTTTGGGTGTTTTTCCAACTTCATTACCAACTGCTAAAACAAATATTTTTAATCGTAATTTAATGAAAAAGTAAAGTGAGGTTTTTATGTCAGGAGTACGTTTAGGTGGTCACAGAGAAATACCTGAATCAAAAAAAATTGATAAGGTTGAAAATTCCGTTATTGATAAAATGGGATCAAAACAACCTATTGAAGATGTAAAAGATGAAACTAAAGTTAAAAAAATTGAGGATGTTAAACCTAAAGATTTATCATCGGTTCAAGAAATGAAAGATGATGTATTGGAAGTTTTTGATAATTCTAATATATCAAAAGATGAAATTAAAGAAAAAGCAAAAAATGTTTTTGATGTACCAGAAAATAATGTAAATACTAATAATGATTTTTCTCATATACAAGATAATGGTAGAGTAATAAATAATATATTAGATGGTGATGATAATGTTAATAATGATAAAAATATTTTATTGGAAACAGAATATACAAATAAACCAGAAAAAACAAAAATAAAAGATCTAAATCGTACTGATATTTTAGAATTGGTAAATAATTTTAATCCATCTTCTTTAGTCCCTGAATTAGATAAAACTCTTTCTAAAGATAAAATCTATTCAAGAGCAAAAGATTTGGGTAAAGAAATAACTAATAATCTAGGAAAAGATATGAAATTAGCTTTAAAATTATCAACTAATTCAGAGTTAAAAGAAGTTGTTTCAAGTTCAATTGCTATAAAAGATAAATATCATGAAACACATGAAAAAGAATTATCAAAATATACTGAAAATATGGGTAAATTAATACCTGTATTATCTGAAGCAACTAGAATAAATAATAAAACTACAAAAACACCTCAAGATAAAATATTACTTAAAGAATTAAATTCTAAAGTTTATGATATAGCAAAAAAATATTCCTTAACAACTAGCTTACCTACTAATAAAGAGTTTTTTATGGGTCTTAACTGTTTAAAACAACCTCCCTCTTTATATGATTCTCTACCTAAAAATAAACAAAAATTAGTAGATTCTATTGTAAGTGGTATGAATGAATCATTACCTGATAAAGCATCTTCAGAAAAAATTAAATTGAATGAAATTGATGTACCAGTTTCAATTTCATTAAATAATAAAACATATTCATCTCCTCAATATATAGCAAAAGGGGGATTAGGTGGTATTTTTAAATATAAAAACCCAAATGATGAAAATGATACTGTTATTGTGAAAACTTTATTAGAACCTGAAAAAAGACATGATATGGTAACTGAAATAAGAAATCATTCTCATGCAATGGGTGAAGATGAAAATAATGATAAAATTATAAATCTTAAAGGTAGTGTTAAAGGTGATAATGATGAACTATATATGATTATGGAAGAAGCAAAAATACCTGGTGATACTGCAATAGGAAAAATAGGCGAACTTAAAGAAAATAATGTGATATCTCCTAAAGTAAAAGATCTTTTAGATAAACTACTAGTTAAAGATATGCTAGATTCTATGGTATATCTACAAAAAGATAAAAATATGATTATTGGAGATGTTAAGTTCAATAATTCTCTTATTAATTCTGACGGTAAACTTGTTAGTTCGGATTTTGGAAGTGCAAAAAGAACACAAGATGGGTTTAATGATTCAAAACTTGAATCAACACAAGCTTACGCTTCACCAGAAGTAATTAGCCGTGGATTTGAAAATATAGATGATAAAAGAATTATAAATGAAAAATCTGATGTTTGGTCAGTTGGTTTAGTTATAAATAAAGTTTTTAATGGTAAAAGTAAGTTAGATGAACCTAAATTTGAAACACAAAAACTGCAAGCTATTTATGATTTTGGAAGTAACTTTGACAATAAATTAATTGATGAAGAAAAATCACCTATAGATACAATTATAAATTCTATGGCTCATCCTGATCCTTCACAAAGACCAACTTTTGAAGCGGTTCTTAAAACATCAGTTTTTGGTAATCCTGATTTAGAAAAACCTGAATTAAGAGAAATAATAAAAGAAATTAGTTCTGGTAATCCAGATCTCGAAAAAATAAGACAATTAAGTGAATCTTTAACTTAATTTATTCAAATTATCTCATTTTATATCCCTTTAATATATTTTAAAGGGATATAAGTTAAAAATTTTTTGTTATAAATCTATTAATTTCTTTTTGTTATTAAACATCATATTTTTTATATAAAAAAACACCCTTCATTTAATTAAAGAGTGATTTTATTTTAAAATTAAAAAATTAGTTTGATTTTCTTCTTGCTTCAAGTATTTTCAAGAAAGATCTTCCTCTAACTTCATCTAGTGTTATTCCTGTTGCTACTATTTCATCTTCACTTATAGCACCACAATTTACAGCTCTTAAAAAGTAATTTAACAAACCTTGACCAGTTGCAGCATCATCAAAAACATCTCCAACAAGTGTTGCTTGAGCGGCTTTTTCAATAAAATTTTTAAGACGAATAGAAGCTTGAGAAAGACCTTGTAAAAAGAAAGTATAACAAGCTGCATAACGAATTGGTAATTGAGCTGGATGCAAATCCCAACCTTGATAAAAACCATGTTTTAATGAATGTTCAGTATGATCATAAGCTAATTTCCATGCTGCATGAACAACTCTAAGATTTTCTTTTATTTCATCTTCAGTTAAAGATTCACCATCTTTTGCTCTATTTGGTCCAACAGGCATAACATTAGTAGCTCCATCTGATAACCAAACACCTGTAGAAGCTAAAGTAACTTTCATCATGTGTCTAGCAAAATCACATACTGGATGATCCATGCTTTGATATTTTGCAGTTATATCACAAGAAGCAGTATAATCATAAACACCAAAATGAGCTCCTGTACATCTTCCATTTGCTGCATTTAAAAAAGCAAGTAAATTAGATTCACCTTTTGTATTAAAAATAGATTGAGTTGTTTCTATCATTATTTCTAATTTAAGAGTATTTTCTTCTAATCCATGTTTTGCTTCTATCATTTCTAACAATTTTACTAAAGCTGTTACTTGTTCAGGTATAGTTACTTTTGGTAAAGTAATAACAAAATTATTTGGTAATTTATTATTGCTATTTTTTAATAAATTAGTAGTAAAAATATCTAATGTTCTTATACTTCTATTTTTTAATTCTTCTGTAAAAGGTTTTATTCTTATTCCAATAAAAGGAGAAATAGTATTATCTTGCATTCCTTTTGCTAA
>ERZ1292633.4490-Hain-H41-02um-R1-4490-length-12907-cov-5_pt1 | contig 12907 bp, 9 predicted proteins | sample MGYA00564406_ERZ1292633 | MGnify/ENA primary metagenome ERZ1292633 (study PRJEB36523, sample SAMEA6512639) | groundwater metagenome | collected 2019-01-08 | study: AquaDiva: Metagenomics assemblies of 32 groundwater samples
CGCCATCACCCGCACCTTCAAGGGTCACTCGGCGAACAAGAAGGCCGCGCCCACACCCGCGCCGCCCGGCATGGTGTGGATTCCGGGCGGCGAGTTTTCGATGGGCAGCGACGATTACGGCGAGGCGTTATGCAGTCTGTCCGGCGTGACCCGCGACGCGCAGCCCATTCACCGCGTGTCGGTGGACGGTTTCTGGATGGACGCGACGGAGGTGACCAACGAGCAGTTTGAAAAATTCGTCAAGGCCACGGGCTATATCACCGTCGCCGAGCAGAAACCAACGAAAGAGGAATTCCCGACCGCGCCGCCGGAAAATTTAATCGCCGGCTCAACCGTCTTCACGCCCACCGCGCAGCCGGTGAAGCTGAACGATTACTTCCAATGGTGGAGCTACGTGCGCGGCGCGGACTGGCGTCACCCCGCCGGGCCGGGCAGCGACCTCAAGGGCCGCGAGAAATTCGCCGTGGTGCAAATCGCCTACGAAGACGCGGAGGCTTACGCGAAATGGGCGGGCAAGCGATTACCCACGGAGGCCGAGTGGGAGTTCGCCGCGCGCGGCGGCGTGGCAGGAAATCTCTACGCTTGGGGCGATGAAGTGAAGCGCGACGGAAAATTTCAGGCGAACATCTACCAGGGAAGATTTCCCGTGACGGATGGCGACACCGGCGAGGATGGCTTCAAAGGCATTGCGCCCGTCGCGCAATTTCCACCGAACGCCTACGGCCTCTACGACGTGGCGGGCAACGTGTGGGAATGGGTGAGCGACTGGTATCGCCCGGACTATTACGCCACCCTATCTGCGACCGACGGCGTGGCTCGCAACCCGCAAGGCCCGGACTCGTCCTACGATCCCGCCGAGCCGACGGAGAAGAAGCGCGTGCATCGCGGCGGTTCATTTCTCTGCACGGATCAGTATTGCACCCGCTACATGGTCGGTACTCGCGGCAAAGGCGAGGCGCGCACCGCCAGCAATCATCTTGGCTTTCGCTGCGCGAAAAATGCCAATTGATATGCTGCGACGACATCTCCAGTTTTATCCCTGATGGCATCAGTATGCGCCCTCGCTCCAATGTCGTCGCGGATGGATTACAGGCGAGCGGGCGGTTTTGAGAAGATCGAATGAATCAAACATTTCAGCGGAACAAGCCGGGCTGGTGCTATTGGCTGTTGCTCGCGAGCCAGTCGGCGGGGGCGGGAATCATTCTGTGGAAAGGGATTCCTATCTACCGTCAGTTGCTGCTCGGCGAGCCAGATCCCGGGCCGCGACTTTCGATATTCCTCTACGCTGTGGCCGCGCTGGCGCTAATCCAACCCGCGTATTGGCTGGCCCGGCGGTTCCCGCCGCCGGTGGGCCGGGTGAGCCGCCCGTTGCCCGCACACCTCGTGATGTTTCTGGGGCGCATGGTTTTCATCTACGTGGCTGGAATGTTCAGCGTGGTTTTCTATCTTCGCTACGCCGAACTGCGTTTCGCCTTCTGGCGGGAGGCGTTGCTGCTGGCCGTCTTATTTTCCATGTTTTGTTACACCACCGAACTGGAGCGGCTGGGCAAGACCCTGCTCGACCCGACGGAACACGACCCTTTGTCTGAAAAATCCACCAACGCTTGACCAACCACGGCGGCCTTCGATTTCAACAGGATGAAACTTTCCGTGAACGAACTTCGCGCAAACATTCTTGCGAGAGTCAGAGATCGGTGGACATAATCCTTTCAAGAAAATGTTTCCAAGCTCAACCATACTCGACGTGCTGATAGCAGTCGGGCTGTTTATCGGGCTGCTGGCGTGTCTGGAACTGTGGTTCTTCTTCGGCTCGCGCGCCCGGCAACGCCGGGAGGAACATCCCGACCAACTCGCGAACATTCAGGGTGCAACCCTGGGATTGCTCGCTTTGCTGCTGGGCTTCAGCTTTGCGCTGGCGGCGGGACGTTTCAACGACCGCGTCCAGCTGATCACGCACGAGGCGAACGCCATCGGCACGGCATGGATGCGCTGTGATCTGCTGCCGGACGCGGCGCGCGCCGATGCGCGCCAATTGCTGCAAGCCTACACGGCCCAACGCATCGCCTTTTACGACATGACTGACCCGACGGCGCGCACTGTGGCGGTGGCCGAATCAGAACAGTTGCAGGAGCGCATCTGGGCGAATTTCGCGAGCGCGGCGAAAGCCACACCCGAAAAAGCAACCGTGCTCCTTCCGCCGATCAATGAGTTGATTGATCTGCACGGATCACGGATTGCCGCGGCGCGGCGACACATGCCCGGGGTACTGCTTGGATTGCTGGTGGCGTGCTCGGTGGTATCCGTGGCATCGGTTGGTTACGGCTGCGGCGTGGCAGGCAAGCGCAACATCGTGTTGACCACGTCATTGACGTTTCTTATCGCCGGAACACTCTGGGCCATCATTGACATGGATCATCCGCGCAAAGGCCTCATCCGGGTCGGCCAGCAACCGATGCTGGATCTCAGAAACAGTTTTGATCGTCCTGCTTCCGGCCCGGCGCGTTGAACGAACGATTGCGCGTCATGGAGAATTGGCCGGGAGTTTCAATTCTTCCCACGGCGTGTGGATCCAACAAGTGCCCGCTCGTCCCATGCGTTCACCGAGCGTGAACAAACGCTTCATCTCGTCACCGTCAAAATCCTTTTGTGATTGGCGCTGATATTCAGCCGGAATACCGGTGAGGTTGTAGTTGCACTTGTCGCGCCCGGCATAAACGAACATGCGATAAAAATCTCCCTCGGCCTGATGATGCGTCAGGGCGCGGAGCGAGGTCATCACAATCGGCAACGCCTTCGGCTTCACCGGATCGTAATGCGTCCCGAGGTCGCCGTTGCGGATGATGAACAGTTCGGCAGGGCGTTCGCGATGTGAAGCATCCAGCTGGCGGCGGATTTCATCCAGATGCAACACCGGTCCGTAGGCGAACGCTTGCCGACCAATGCCGCCGTCCACGTGAAGCTCATCAAATTTTTTCCCATCGGCTTCAACCGCGAAGTAAACCGGCGGAAATGCGCCGGGCACCGCAGCAGAAGCCATCATCACCTGGATGAACAATTCCGGCGCATCCGCCCGCCCGGTCGTAGCGATCGCGCCCATGACCCAGATGACCGGGCGACGGGCATCGAGGTTGGCGGTGCCGATCCACAAGCGTCGGCCCAACGCATGTTCACGCGCGATCTCGGCGAGCAATTCTTTGGTGATGTGTTTCTCCGGAATTTTGCGCAACGGCGCGGTGTCGAACGCCGAGTCGTCGCGCAGGATGCGGAGCAGTCCTTTGCGTTGGAACAAATCCTGAGGTTGAAGATTGGCGTAGATTTCGCGCAAGGCGTTGTCGTGATTCGGGCCAAGGAACGCAAAGGGTGACAACAACGCCCCCGCGCTGATGCCGGTGACAAAATCAAACGTGGGCCGCGAACCCTGCGCGCTCCAACCGCAGAGAAAGCCCGCGCCGAACGCGCCGTTCATGCCACCGCCGGAGAGCGACAGATATTGAATCGGCGTCTGGCCGTACGGATTGTCCTGTTTCGCCTCCGCTTGCAAAGCTGTTTCCACACTGCGCTGCAACACGGGGCTGAAGTGGTCGCCCCAATCCCGGACGTTCTGATACCCGGCGGGAGTGGCGGTGTTGCTCAATTCCGCCGGGAGTGGTTTGCGCGGGTGCAATGTGCCGCAGCCCGTTATGAAAATTCCCAGAACAACACTGAGCGCCGTGATTCGGAATGTGGAGTGAAGCATCTGATAATGGTTTGTCCGGCACATTGTTTAGTCCGATGACACTCGCTGTCAAACCAGCACATGAACCAAAATCCCCGTTTGGCGTCGAGGCGTTCCAAAAAATTAAGTCGAACAAAACTGGCGGTGGGTTTATCTAATCGGCAGTGCTATGAAAACAATCGTCAAATGGACTGCTGTAGTATCCGCCGTATCGTTGCTCATTGCTGGTTTTATCACCCCTGCGCTGGCCGGGCCGGAGACGCGCGAAAAGATCAAGGAAGACACCAAGGCCGCCGTGGAAAAAACCAAGGAGGTTGCCAAGGAAGTCGCTGCCGAAACCAAAGAGCTGGCCAAGAAAGGCGCGGAGCAGGCGAAGGAGTTGGCCAAGAAGACGGTCGAGGTTTCCAAAGATGTCGCCGCCAAGACCAAGGAGGTCGCGGTGGAAACAAAGGACAAGGTCAAAGAAGCGGTGAAGGACGCCACAAAGTGAGCGGGGGTTTTTGGCTTTCATCGCCGGGCGGCGTGGTTAAATTCCGCGCCATGAGCGTCAAGATCACTTACTATCTCGAAGTCCTCTCCTCGTGGTGTTATTGGGCTGAACCAGCGTGGAAGGAACTAAAGAAGAGTTACGCGGGAAAGGTGGAGTTTGATTGGAAGATCGCGCAAATGCCGGCGGAAGCTTATCCCATTTCCAAGGAGCAAGCGGAGTGGTTTTATCGGCGCAGCGGCACGATTGTGAAATCGCCCTTCATGCTCAACGCGGGGTGGTTTGAGGCGGGCCGGAAGATTTACGATGTGCCGAACTTGGTCGCCGAGGCGGCAAAGGATTTCGGGGTGACGGATGATAGGGTGCGGCTCGCTCTCGCTCATGCCGGCGAACGCGAAGGCCAGAAAGTCGGGCGCTGGGAAATCGCCGTTGCGGTTGCGACCCAGGCCGCCAAGCTAAACAAAACCAAATTGCTCGCCCGCGCCAAGTCGGCCGCCGTTGCCGCGCGCGTAAAGAAATCGAGCGATGAGTTCTCTGCGCTCCAAGTGTCGCAACGGCCAACCTTCCTGATCGAGAGTGCTATCGGAGATCGCGCGGTGTTTTCCGGCATCGTGCGCGTCGAGCCGCTCGCAGCGGCGATTGATGCGTTGCTGGCTGACCAAGCGGCCTATGATTCCTACAAAGCGCACTTCGGTGGGCCACCCGTCGTTTGAATTCCCCGTCCTTGATTTGCCAGCGGGTCATTGTCCGCTAGATTGCGCTCCGAATGGATCCAATTACGCACGTTTTACTGGGAGCCAGTATGGGCTATGCCGCCTTTGGAAAGAAACTCGGGCGCACGGCGGCGGCTTGTGCCGGATTGGCGGCGTTCGCGCCCGATGCCGATATTTTCATCCGCAGCGCGACAGATCCGCTGATTGCCATCGAATATCATCGGGGTTTTACGCACTCGTTGGTTTTTGCACCCGTCGGGGCCGCCATTGTGGCGGCGGTCTGGATTTTGCGGCGGCGTTGGCGTCCGCAAGCGCTGACGATCTGGTTGTGCTGTCTGCTGGCCTACTTGAGTCATTGTCTGCTGGACGCGGCGACGAGTTACGGCACGCAATTGCTCTGGCCGTTCAGCAACGCGCGGGCCGGGTGGGATTTGATTTCCATCATTGATCCGATCTTCACGCTGACATTGCTTGTGGGACTGGTGCTGGCGCTGACGTTGAAACGGTTGCGGATGGCTACAGCGGCTTTGGCGGTTGCGGCGATTTATCTGGTGCTGGGCGGCGTGCAACATGCCCGGGCCGCCGCCGCGCAAAGTCAATTGGCCCAACGGCGCGGCCACACCATCGAGCGGTTCGAGGTCATGCCCACGCTCGCCAACAATCTCGTCTGGCGCGCGCTCTATGTTCACGAGGGGAAGATTTACAGCGACCGCATCCGCGTCGGTTGGTTCTCGGGCGTGACGCTGGTGGAAGGCTGGTCGCTCCCGCTGGTGACGGAGGCCGAGCTGAACGAGAGCGAGCGCGCCCGCAATCAACGGCGTTCGTTCGAGCGCTTCAGTTGGTTTTCCGAAGGCTGGGTGGCGCGTAAACCCGGCGATGATTCGGTCTTGGGCGACATGCGTTACTCGCTCGCGACGGAGGCGTTTGATCCGATCTGGGGCATCCGCTTCACTGCGCTCGATGCGCCAACAGAAGTGGAGTGGGTGAATCGCTCCGGCAATCGGCGGATCAGCGTGGCGGACTTGTGGAGCGAGATCACCGGTCGCGACGCGCGTTATCTGAAGCTTTCAGATTTGGGACGGCGGGAGAATGATTCAAATCTGGCCGAGCAGTAGTATTTCCATCCATCCTGCCGGCCTCCTTGTTTCAGAGACCGGCAGGCGATGGTTTGACGACGCACGTCAGAGCTTACGCGACGTCGAAGCGATCTAAGTTCATCACCTTGTTCCAAGCGGCGACGAAGTCCTGGACGAATTTTTTCTCCGCGTCGGAACTTCCATAGACTTCCGCTTGGGCGCGCAACAGGGAGTTTGAGCCAAACACCAGATCAACGCGCGAGCCGGTCCACTTGACTGCGCCGGTCTTGCGATCGCGACCTTCAAACACGTCCGCAGCTTCAGAGACCGGCTTCCACTCCGTGCCCATGTCGAGCAGGTTCACGAAGAAGTCGTTCGTCAGCGATTCGGGACGCTTGGTGAAGACGCCATGCGCAGTGCCGCCGGCGTTGGTCTTCAGAACACGCATACCACCGATGAGCACTGTCAGTTCCGGTGCGGTCAGCGTCAGCAACTGCGCCTTGTCAATCAGCAGCGCTTCCGCCGACAAGGTGTATTTGCCCTTGAGGTAATTGCGGAAGCCGTCCGCGATGGGTTCAAGCACGGCGAACGACGCGACGTCGGTTTGCTCCTGCGAAGCATCCATGCGCCCCGGCGTGAACGGAACGGTGACCGTGTGACCGGCGTTCTTCGCGGCTTGCTCGACCCCGGCGCAACCAGCCAAAACAATCAGGTCGGCGAGTGAAACTTTCTTGCCGCCGGATTGCGCTTGGTTGAACGCAGTCTGAATACCTTCCAGCGCGCTCAACACCTTGGAGAGTTGCGGCGGTTGGTTGACTTCCCAGAACTTCTGCGGGGCGAGCCGAATGCGCGCGCCATTCGCGCCGCCGCGCATGTCAGAGCCACGGAACGTGGACGCAGATGCCCAAGCGGTCGAGACGAGTTCCGAAACCGTCAGACCGGAAGCGAGCACCTTGGCCTTGAGCGCGGCGATGTCTTGCGCCTCAATCAACGGATGGTTCACCGCAGGGATCGGGTCTTGCCAGATGAGTTCTTCGGCGGGAATCTCAGTGCCGAGATAACGAGCGCGCGGACCCATGTCGCGGTGTGTCAACTTGAACCACGCGCGGGCAAATGCGTCAGCGAATTGATCAGGATTCGCGAGAAAGCGGCGCGAGATTTTTTCGTAAGCCGGATCGAAGCGCAGCGCTAGGTCGGTGGTCAACATGGACGGCAGATGCTTCTTCGACGGATCGTGCGCATCGGGAATCGTGGCTTCGGTGCTCTTGGCCACCCACTGATTTGCGCCAGCGGGACTCTTGGTCAGTTCCCACTCATACTTGAAGAGGTTCTCGAAAAAGTTATTGCTCCACTTGGCGGGAGTCGTAGTCCAGGTGACTTCCAAGCCGCTGGTGATCGCATGACCGCCTTTGCCTGTGCCGTAACTGCTGTGCCAGCCCAAGCCCTGAGCTTCGAGTCCGGCGGCTTCGGGTTCAGCGCCCACATGAGTCGCCGGACCAGCGCCGTGCGTTTTACCAAACGAGTGACCGCCCGCGATGAGCGCCACGGTTTCTTCGTCGTTCATCGCCATGCGCGCGAAAGTTTCGCGGATGTCGCGTGCGGCGGCGACGGGATCAGGGTTTCCATTCGGGCCTTCCGGGTTGACGTAAATCAAACCCATCTGCACGGCGGCGAGCGGATTTTCGAGATTGCGGTCGCCGGTGTAGCGTTTGTCATCGAGCCAGGTTCTTTCCTTGCCCCAATACACATCGTGATCCGGCTCCCATGTATCGGCGCGACCTCCGGCGAACACGAACGTCTTGAAGCCCATTGTTTCGAGCGCGACGTTGCCCGTGAGAATCATCAGATCGGCCCAGGAAATCTTCCGGCCATACTTTTGCTTGATCGGCCAGAGGAGGCGACGCGCCTTGTCCAGGCTGACATTGTCCGGCCAACTGTTCAACGGCGCGAAGCGTTGCTGTCCACGACCGCCGCCGCCGCGCCCGTCACCCGTGCGATAGGTGCCAGCGCTGTGCCACGCCATACGAATGAACAAAGGCCCGTAGTGCCCGAAGTCCGCCGGCCACCAGTCTTGCGAGTCGGTCATCAGCGCCGCGAGGTCCTTCTTCAGCGCCGCGTAGTCGAGGCTCTTGAACTCTTTCGCGTAGTCGAAGTCCGCGCCCATCGGGTCGGACTTGGCGGAGTGTTGATTCAGCAGTTCGACCTTCAACTGGTTTGGCCACCAATCTTTGTTGGTGGTGGCGGGAGCGGTCGCGCCGTGATTGAACGGACATTTGGATTCGGTTGCCATAGATTTTTCCTTTGCTCGGTTGAATTAAATTCCAGCTTTGACGACTACGTGATTCGTTTCACCTCAGTGAACCAGTTGGGGAGCTATTGTTGAAATACTTTTTTCCTGTGGTTACGATAGTCATTGCCTATGGAAATGCATCAGCTCCGATACGTCGTCGCCGTGGCGCGCACGGGAAACTTCTCCCGCGCCGCCGAGCAATGTCACGTCGCCCAGCCCTCGCTTAGCCAGCAGATCCAAAAGCTGGAGGATGAACTGGGCGAACGGCTCTTCGACCGGCTGAAGCGCGAAGCCAAGCTAACGACGCATGGCGAAGTATTCCTGCGGCGCGCGGTGAAGATTTTGGAGGAGGTGGACGCGGCGAAACGCGAAGCCTCGGATGCGCAGGAATTATCGCGTGGCACGGTGACAGTGGGCGTGTTGCCCACGATCGCGCCGTATCTGCTGCCGGATGTGCTGGTGGCGTTCACGGAGAAATTTCCCGGGGTGGAAATTGTGGTGCAGGAGGACACGACGGCGCGGTTGCTCAAATTGGCGCACGCGTATGAGATTGATTTCGCCCTCGCCAGTCACCCGATCCAGGATGAGCGCCTGGAAGTGCGGGAGTTGTTCGCCGAAGAATTGCGTCTGGCGTTGCCGCCCGGGCATCCGTTGACGCGCAAGCGAAAGGTCACCACAACCGATCTGGATGGGGAAAGGCTGATCGTGATGAAGGAGGGGCACTGTCTGGGTGATCAAGTGCTGGGGTTTTGCGACCGTCGGGAATTGAAGCCGAACATCAGTTTTCGCAGCGCGCAACTGGAGACGATTCAAGCGCTGGTGTGTTCCGGTCTGGGGCTGTCGTTGATTCCCGCAATGGCGGCGCGGAGTGAGCGCGAGGATTTGCCGGAGTATCGCTCGTTGCAATCGCCCCGGCCTGAAAGAAAGATTGTCGCCTTCTGGCCGAAGCAACGTCCGCTGGGACGCGCGGCGAACGAATTCCTGAAGCTGATCGCGGCCTGGCCCAAAAAATCCCGCCACTAAGCATGTCGCAAAACTTTCATCCCGGACAGCGCTGGATCAGCGAGAGCGAACCCGAGCTGGGAATGGGCGCGGTGCAACGCGTCACGGCGCGCACCGTCATCATCGAGTTCCGGGCGAGCGCCGAGACGCGCGAATATGCCCGCGACAACGCGCCGTTGCGCCGGGTCCGCTTTCGGGTGGGCGACAGCATCACGAGCCGAACCGAGGCAACACTGGTCGTGCAGGCTGTGGCGGAGCGCGGTGGCTTAGTGTTTTATCAAGCTGGCGAAACCGAGTTATGCGAAACGGAACTGAGTGACGCCATTAGTTTCAGTCAACCGCAGGAACGCTTGCTTGCTGGACAACTCGATCCCACGGAAGTCTTCGATCTCCGTGTGGCAGCTTTGGCGCAGCAACATCGGCGGCGCAAATCTGCGGTGCGCGGATTTGTCGGCGGGCGGATAGATCTGATACCGCATCAGCTTTATCTCGCGTCCGAAGTGTCGGGCCGCATGGTGCCGCGCGTGTTGCTGGCGGATGAAGTGGGGCTCGGCAAAACCATCGAAGCCTGCCTTATCCTGCATCGGCTGCTGCTGACGGGCCGCACGCAGCGTGTGTTGATCCTCGTGCCGGATTCGCTGGTCCATCAGTGGTTCGTGGAATTGTTGCGCCGCTTCAATCTCTGGTTTCACATTTTCGACGAGGAACGTTGCGATGCCATTGAAACAGCCAACCCCGATGCGAATACCTTTCTCGACGATCAACTGGTGCTCGCGAGCCTCAGCCTGTTCACCGGGAAGGAACGACGCATCGCACAGGCGTTGGCTGCCGGCTGGGACTTGCTGGTAGTGGATGAAGCGCATCATCTCGGCTGGACGCCCGAGGCGGTCAGCCCGGAATACGCATTGGTCGAAGCGCTCGGCAGGCAAACTGCCGGGTTGCTGTTGCTGACGGCAACTCCCGAGCAACTCGGTATGGCCAGTCACTTTGCGCGGCTGCGCCTGCTTGATCCCGACCGATTTTACGATCTCAAGGAGTTCATTCACGAATCCGAAAGCTATCGCGACGTCGCGCGGCTGGCAGAAAAACTTCTTGGCGATTACCCGCTCACAGACAGCGACGTGGCGAAGCTGGCGCAGATTCTGGCGGACACCGAAGCAAACGTGCGTTCCAAGTTGGCGCAAATCACTGCCGGTGCGGACGGCGTGCGAACGGAGTTACGAGATGCCTTGCTGGATCAACACGGCACGGGCCGCGTGATGTTTCGCAACACCCGCGCCACGATCAGCGGGTTTCCCAAACGAGTCGCCCGGCTGTGTCCGTTGCCCGCTGACAAGACGGATTCATTTGATGCCTTGGCCAAAGAATTTGCCGCCGACACGGAGGCTGCGAGTGCGGAAAATTTCCTGCCGAAATTTGCCAAGGACGCGCGGATGGATTGGCTCGCGGAACTCTTGCGAACACTTGAGCCCGCCAAGGTGCTGCTGATTTGCCGTACGCAACGGAAAGTGGAAGCCATTGACGCGGCGCTGCGCCAGCGCTTGAACGTGAAACAGGCGGTGTTTCATGAAGGGCTGACGCTGGTGCAACGCGATCGCAACGCCGCGTGGTTTGCGGAAGAGGACGGCGCGCGCATCCTGATCTGTTCGGAGATCGGCAGTGAGGGTCGAAACTTCCAGTTCGCGCATCACCTCGTCATGTTCGATCTGCCGCTCGATCCGGAATTGCTGGAGCAACGCATCGGACGACTGGACCGCATCGGACAGCGGGCGGAGATCCAGGTGCATGTGCCGTTCGTGACGGGCGCATCCCAGGAAGTGTTGGCGCGCTGGTATCAAGCAGGGTTGAACTCTTTTGAGAAAAATCTGGCTGGTGGTCGTGAACTGTTGGAACAGTTCGGCGCGCGCGTCCACGATCTGGCGCAGGATTTTCACGAGACGGAAGCGACTTCGCGTGCGGAACTGGATCACCTGATTGCCGAAACCCGCTCCGCGCGGCAGGAACTGACCGTGCGGCTGGAACAAGGCCGCGACCGGCTGCTGGAGTTGAATTCATTTCGTCCGGAAGCCAGCAGCAAACTCGTGCAAGCGATTCGTCAATCAGACGCCGATCGGGCGCTCGACAAATTTATGATCGCGGTGTTTGATCACTTCTCCATTCACGTCGAGGAGTTGTCTCCGCGAACCTATCAACTCGGTTCGGCAGGAGTGTTCGCGGAATCCTTTCCGGGTTTGCCGACGGAAGGACTCACTGTCACTTGCGATCGCCAACGGGCGCTGGTCCGCGAGGAAGTTCAGTTCCTGACGTGGGATCATCCGCTGGTGACGGGCGCGCTCGATCTTTTGCTCGGTTCTGAGAAGGGAAACAGCAGCTTCGCCAGATGGCCGGATGCTAAGGTGTCCGGATTATACGTGGAGACAATCTATCTGCTGGAGTGCATCGCACCGCCAGCGTTGCATGTGGATCGTTTCCTGCCACCCACGCCGTTGCGCGTGCTGGTGGATCATCGCGGCAACGATACGGGAATTTCCATCCCGGCGGAACTGCTCACCCGGCAACTGAAGAACGGCGAAGGCTATGCGTTATTGGAACAACCTGAGTTGCGGGAAGAGTTGCTGCCCGACCTGATTGAAAAAGCGGAAGCCATCGCGCGTCAGCAGATGCCGGGAATCATCGCCCAAGCTCGCAAAGATATGAGCGTGCAGCTCGAACATGAAATTGCGCGGCTCAAAGAATTGCAGAAGGTCAACCGCAGCGTCCGTGCCGAAGAAATCGCAACGCTCGTCCAGCAGCAGCAGGCGTTGGATCAACATCTCCGCAGTGCCCGCCTCCGTTTGGATGCGATCCGGCTGATTCAACGGGGGGCGATGTAGCGCAATGGGTGGTTGTTCCGGAGCGACGGGATGCGAGTCTGTGAAAGCGCCAGCGGCGCGACATGTTTATAGAAAAACGCGATGATTCACCAAGCTCCGCAGGAGCGACATTCAACTTCGAGCGATGCCGCTCCTACGGAGCTTGGATTTGTCTGGCGGTGGGAGCTATAGACATGTCGCGCCTCTGGCGCTGGGAGGTGCGGAAGGCCGGGCTATTGTCATTTGTTCCTTCCGGGAAATTGCTCAGGCCTTGAATGTTGCCACTGCCTCAACGCAACGTCCGCACAGCGTGGGATGTGATGTGTTTACGCCGATGTCGGTTTCCCAATGCCAGCAACGTTCGCATTTCTGGCCGTCGGCTTTGCTAACTGTGGCGAAGACGGTTTCACCGCCGCCATTCGCGAGTTCGACTTGGGAGACGTTCAACAACTCGCGGAGCGCATCGAGATTCAGCTTGGCATCCACCAGTAGCGGGCCGGAACCGTTGACGATCAACTTGGCTTCGAGCGATTTGCCGATCTGTTTCGCTTGGCGTGCCTTCTCCAGTTCTGGCAACGCAAGTTCGCGCAGCAGGAAGAGATTCTTCCACGACTCAACTTCGGCATCGCGCCGGGTCACGCCACCGGATTTCCACGCCGCGAGATGAACGGAGTTCGCCGGCTTGCCGGGAATGAATTCCCACGCTTCGTCCGTCGTGAACGCGAGGATCGGCGACAGCAACTGGCTCAAGCCTGTCACCAGCCGATAGAGT
>ERZ1292633.4493-Hain-H41-02um-R1-4493-length-12901-cov-6_pt1 | contig 12901 bp, 4 predicted proteins | sample MGYA00564406_ERZ1292633 | MGnify/ENA primary metagenome ERZ1292633 (study PRJEB36523, sample SAMEA6512639) | groundwater metagenome | collected 2019-01-08 | study: AquaDiva: Metagenomics assemblies of 32 groundwater samples
TGGCAAATCTCTGCTGGCACGTGCACCCGACGACCCCCGCCCCACGTGTTCGAGCCGCTAATCACGCCAGAGGGCGAGCTGCGGCTCCGCGACGGTAAGTATCCCCCGCCCACGTCGTGGGAGCTTCTCATGAGAGTGTTCGAGCTGCTTTGGATCTTTATCCCTGTGACGATTCTGTACTACGTCATGAGTTTGTCCCCGGCGTGGTATGAGAGTTGGCTCGAAATGCTACTCCGGGCGGTGGAACGCGCGGGCCCAGCGTTCGTCAAATGCGGCCAGTGGTCCGTCACCCGACGGGATCTGTTTCCGGAACAACTGCGCAAAGTGATGGAACAACTTTACAGCGAAGTCAGCCAGCATCCGTGGCCGGACAGCGTGCGCATTATCGAAGAGGACTTGAAACAGCCGTTGTCTGCGCTCTTTGACAGCATTGACCCCATTCCGATCGGGTCGGGGTCGATCGGGCAGGTGCATGCCGCGGTCCTGAAGTCGACCAAGCGGAGGGTGGTCGTCAAGGTGATGCATCCGAACGTCGTGGAGACAATTGCGAAAGACTTTTGGCTGATTAATCGGCTTGCCGCGGTGGTCGATCGGTGGTTCCCTTCGATGGGGCCCTACGAGCTGCCAGTGCAAGCGCTCTCTTGGACGCGGCATTTGGCGGCGCAGCTTGATTTCCGCATTGAAGCCGAGCACTTAACTCTTTTCCGTCGTAACTTTGAGGGTACCGACTATGTGGAATTCCCCGAACCGATGGGGGCCACGCAGAGGGTGCTCATCGAGTCCTACTGCAAGGGAGAGGCGGCCACCAATGACTACCTAAGCTCGCAGCCGGAATCGGTGAGGGACATCATCGCCGGGAAGGGACTCAGCAGTTTCTGCAAAATGATGCTTCGGGACAACTTCCTCCACGGCGACTTGCACCCAGGGAACATGCTCGTTGACACGTCGAACCCAGCGAAGCCGGTCGTCAACCTCATCGACGTCGGGTTGTGCCAGAAATTGACGGACGAGGAGGGCGCCCGCTGCAACAACTTGCTGAGCAGCTTCGTGCATTGGAAGCCCGAGATGTGTGTACAAGCCCTGATGGACATGGGACACAGCCAAAAATTTGTCGACAAAAAGAAGTTCGTTGACGACACGGAGGAGCTCTTCCAGCACTATCGGCCGACCACGGGCGAAGAAGAGGACGTGGTGTCGAACATCCTGGAGTCGATGTTCGACGTGATGCGCGTCAACCGCCTGAGCATGGACCCCACGTACGTCAGCATCATGTGGGCGGTGCTCGTGCTGGAAGGTTTCATCATGGCCCTCAATCCGGAGTACAACATGGTCGTGCATTCGGCGCCATGGCTTGTCACGGAGGGCCACCTGTCCTGGAGTCTGGTGAAGAACTTGACGCAGGCTGGCATGTTGACCGCGCGTCGCCACCTGACGGATTGGTGGCAGGGTGTCGTACCGATCGCGCATGAAACGGGGGAGTTCAAACCCAAGCGACGACCGAAGTTCGCTGATCGCGTCGGGGGGAAAGAATTCCAGGTCGCTGTACCGCAATCCGCGCATTCGTGAGTGTCCGGCGCGCCACGCACTCTCGAAGACGGGGGGTATTCACAACACACGCACGCGACGCGGCGGACGAGAAGCACACTCTCCGCGCATGGCTGTGCCGGAATGAACAACGATGACCGTAATACACCACTCACGGGATCCCCCACCATCATCGCGCGCATGTAATCGAGCACCGTTTTGCTTCCTTGTGTGGGTTGTCGTGTATCCCCTTCTCCGCGTGTTTGCCCCCTCAATGTCCACCGGCACGGAAGACGTCGCCGACGCGTTTGGACTTACGGCTGCAGTCGCGACATCCGTGCGACCCACGAACACGTCGTCGTCGCAGCCTCAGCATGACGTCCTCGACGCACTTTTCGCAGGGGTTTCTTCAGCAGCAGTGCCAGCGACTGCGGGCGCTTCGGAGCATCATGCTGCGGCCGCGGTCGCACTTCGCTCTGAAGATGATAAAGTCATCACGGCGACGAGTCCCGCGGACTCCGGCCAGCCGAGCTCATCGTCGCATATGCTCATTGAAATGGATCACCAGCCACAATCACCGCGCGCCGTCCACAGGGAAGGCGCCGGCTCCGAAGAGGGCATCGGCGTCCCGGAAGAGGGTAGCCCGTCTCCCCAACGGTTGCTCGATGCATGCGCTGCCGACGCGGCGATTGCCGCGTCAAACAGCGGGTCGTCCGGAGCGTTTCCTTCTACAGAAACCCAACCACCGCAACGGTCGCGGGCTGTCAGCGTCGCCACGTCAGCCACGCGTCAGCTGATGACGCCCCCGGTACACATCAAGCTCGTTCACCTCAAGGATGGTACCGTCCCGGTGCCAACCGGCGGCGCCAGCGACCTGTTGCCCGGCGGACGTTCGCCGGAGCTGCCGTCCGTGCTGCAGATGCCCACGTCGCTGCGCTGCGAGTTTTGCATCAAGTTCGACAGCGTGTGCTTCCAGTGCCATCGCAAGTGGACCAAGCTGATGGCGGAGCGACGAGCCAACTTGGCGCGCTATTTGGGACAACAACATGACAACGTGTTCAGCCTTCTCGTGTTGACGACAGCAGCCCGCGGCTATCCCGACTTCCTCGACATTCTGGCGGCGCCTCCTTCATCGGCACAGCGCGTCGCCGGTGCGTTCGGCTGCTTCAATCCGTTGTTGGAGGACGACGAGCGTGGGCAATGCAGTCCGTTGATTCGGACGAGCGGGTTTGTTTTCCCATTGCACATCGCCTGCGCGTATCGCCACAAGAAAAACGTCGCCAAGCTCCTCGCTATGCCTGGGGCTGTGAGATCGAGCGAGATGAGGCACAGCCCATTTATTTACCTGCCCTTTCCGATGGACCCTGATTGGGAAGACATGCTAGAGCACAGCGCTGCGTACAAGGAGCACAAGATGGTGGAAAAAGCCCGAGGGCTCAGAACCGCGGGGCAGTGGGCAGACGCGAAGGCCATTTACGACGATGTCATCGCCGCAAATCCGAGAAGCGAGCACGCCGTTTGCGGCATTGCCAAGATGGCTTTCGACAAGGGGGAGTTCGCCAGTTGCATGGACCAATGTCGGCGAATTCTCTCCGCCGATATCGCGTGGCACGAGTTCTCGCAGGACACCGTGAAGGCTCTGTCTCAGCACGCGGAGGACCGGTACCACAGTACGAGCCACGCCGCGGCCGGCGGTGCGCTCAAGGCCTGCGGTTGCGTGGTCACCGACCGAGTTCGGCTCAGGCTGAGAAGACTGCCTTGGAAGTTTGTGGTGTCTCACATTGTCCCGTACATCATCGGCGAGGAGCTGTTCACGGTGTGGAAGGCGCTGCGGCACATCAGGGAAGCGTCGGTGGGACTGTCCGCCCGCGTCGCCACCCTGGCGGCCGACATGCCAGGCCTGGTGGACACCACCTTCGTCAAAGACCCCGCGTTCCGGTCGGTCGTGGCCGCCATCGAGGCGGACCTGCCGTCGACATCGGGGCCCAAAGCAAAGTTGGACCCCCCCGCGAAGCTCGTGGCCGTGAAAGTCGTGGCGGTGGCTGACTTCCTAATGCTGATTCTGAAAGCGACGTGCGAGGGACCGAATCCCGAGATTCGTCGTCGAGCTAACCTCGGCTTCTTCGACCGACTGCGCGTTCCCCCTGGCGTCGTGACGCCGACGCTGCGCTTCGCCAAGGACTATCGCATCCACCGTGCCAGCCCCCACGTCGCGTGGACCCTAGTCGCCGTCGGCGAGTGGGAGAACGACCCGTTCTCTGTGCACCACAGTGACCCAGCAACAGCCGCCGCATCGTCATAGTGGCAAATGTCCTTCCCTGTTGTGCTGCAGCGCTGCGCCAGCGCACGGATGAATCCCCTTCACACACGTGCCACTTCCACTCATGCAATGCACTACATGTATCTTGTCGCGGGGGGGACAGCATTCGTGTCTACCTCCGTTTTATTGCGGGAAGTTCATGTCGTCTCCTGAGCGTTCCGGCAGCCAAGCCGTGATCTCCATTGATACGGATAGTGCGGCGTCGCCCGTCGTGTCCTCCCCGAGCGTCGGCCACACTGGCGGGGGCGCATCGTCCTCCACGGCGGCGGGATCTCCGGGGGTGACCAAGACAACGTTCGTCGACCAATTCGGATTCGAGCTGCCAACGGAGGAGGCCGTCGAGGAAGAGCTGCGTTATGTGCGGACCATTGACGGCGTTCGCGTGGAAAGACGAGAGATCAAGTGGAGCAACATGGCCCGTGAGTGGGAAGCGATGATGAAAAAGAAGTTCGAAAAGGTGAAAGAGCGCTCGCGCAAAGGCATTCCGCACGAGGTCCGCGGCCTCATCTGGCAACTGCTGACGTCTTCCCGGTCCCAGATGGACAGTCCGGCCAACAGCGGCGTGTTTCGCGCATTGACGGCCAAGCGGCTTCCCGCCGAGGTGGATTCCCTGATCGAACGTGATTTAGGCCGGACGTTTCCGACGCATACATTGTTCCGCGATGTGGATGGAGAGGGACAAAATCATCTCCGCAATATCCTTCGCGCCTACGCAGCCATCGACCCGGAGGTCGGCTATGTGCAAGGCATGGGCTTCATCGTCGGCACGTTGCTCACCCGTATGAACGAGGAGGAGGCGTTTTGGTGCCTGCACCAGCTGATGAATCACAACACCTACCGCATGCGCGAACTGTTTCGGCCGGGCTTCCCGATGCTGCAAATGTTCTTTTACCAGCTGCGCAAGCTGTTAGAAAAGTGCATCCCCAAGGTGGCGGCGCATCTCGAGCAGGTGGGTTGCGACATGAGTTTTTTCGCCAGCCAGTGGTTCTTAACACTTTTCGTGTATCATTTTAGTTTTCGCGCGGTACTCCGTGTTTGGGACATCTTCTTCTGTGAAGGATGGAAGATAATCTTTCGGGTCGCCATCTGTCTCTTGAAATGGGAAGAAAAGAGCATTCTGTCGCAGCAGCTCGATCAGCTACTTCCCAGGATGAGGGCGCTTCATGAGGGGAAAAATCCCGACGAAATCATCGAGAGGGCGCTGAAGATCAAATTTACAACCGAAGACTTGCGCGTGTTGAGGGAACGGTACGAAACCGCACTACGCGAAGGTCTCCAGCCGGACTAGCTTTGCACCATTGTAAGTTAGCGTCGAGTGGCTGTAGGTGATGAGCGAATGGATCCATGTCTGACGGTGATGCGATCGGCATCCACCCTTCAGCGCACGCAGACTCATTCTCTCTCCTGATCTTTCCGTGTCAAATGGCTGCTGCCGCTCCGTTGACCGCCGCAGCGGCGGCAACCGTTTTTAAACAATTGATGACTCAATTATGGTCATCCGTCCCTTCCGGGGTATCGTCCGGCCCGTCGCTGGCGCAAACGCCGTCGGAAGGAGCGCCGCCGCCGGCCGCCGTTGCCGCGGTCGACGTCCACATGTCACTGGCGGACGCCGCCGCGTTGTGTGCCGCGGTCCATCGGGCATGTCACGCCAACTGCGACGACAGCGAAAGTGTGGCCCAGTCGCTGCCGCTCGTCAAGAAGCTTCTCACGTCGTTCACGCAGGCGACCATCGCCAGCAGCCATACGGCACCGCCGGAGAACGCCGCTACAGACCACCCAGAACGCCCAGCGTCCGCCCCGAAAACAGACGCTGTACCCTTCCGCTGGTTGCACAAATTGCTGCGGCACGCCCTCGGCGCCTGGCTCCACGTCGCAGGCATCACAACAAATCTTGGGGAGCACGACGCCAATGACAACGATCACTTGCTTCCTCACGTCGCCCTCCTTGAGGCACTCCGTGATTGCATCCTAGACGTGGAAAAGGCCGCGGCGCCCCTATTTCCGCTGGCGAATGTGCAGACGATTGCTGGCGCCGCGCACGTCCCCGTAGAACTGATGAATTTTATGACGTTGAAGCCGCAGCCCACCCATGCAGCAATCTACGACAGGCACTGGGCGGCCATCACCGCCACCGCAAACGCGACCAAGGTGCACGGCCCTGGCGGGCCTCCGGTGTTGTCCGAAGAAACCTTCGGAAAGTGGTTCGCCGCATTCATGCGGTTTCACTACGCCAACGTGACCGAGAAAAGGTCAGCTATTGCGTGTCGTCGCGTGTACCTCGATGCCGTATCTCCGACTGGCCACATGGCCTTCGACGCATTCCGACACACCATTGAGAACCTCGCGGAACTCCACGGCAGCGGAGCGGACGCGGTCGAGGTGTTACGCCGCTTCTTGCTGCATCTAGAAGCGAGTGCGGCGAGGCATACGTCTGCCGACGTGTGGGACGCACCCGCGGAACCGGAGCCCACCCCGCGCCTTAGCGATCCGATGTCGCATTACCTTCCGGCCGATTTAGATCCCGTCCGCGCCGCGGCCAGGACCCTGCGAGGAGCGGCCAACGTCGCCAACCGCATTCTCGTGACGGGGCCTCCGAGTTCCGGCAAGTCCGCCTTGGCGGCCGCCATCGCGCACCAATTGGGGATTCCCAACGTCGACGTCGCGGTACTGGCACTTGCCGCCTCCGACGACGCGTCCGATCCACTTGGCAGGAAGGTGACATCGGCGGTTAAGGAAAGCGGCTCGCTCCCTATGGACCTGCAAGCTGCCCTCGTGGCGCGGGCCTTGGCACTGCCGCGTACCCGACATCTGGGCTACGTCATAGGCGACATTCCGGCATTCCCCGCAGCCGCACTGGAGGCCATGGACGACTTCGCGCGACAGTGCAGCATCGTCGACCCGCCGCAAGCAGTTGTGGAAGTCACGTGCGATGCGTCAATCGCCGGAATGTGGCGAACATCGAGTGAGGCCTCCTTGGCCGATTCTCTCTCTAAGGAGTCAAATTTGCGCAAGGCAGAAGCCGACCAAGTCGCGGCGAAGGCGAAGGCGGTCGCGGGCAAGGCCGATCGCCGGGCCAAGCGCGAACGCCGGCTGGAGCGCCGTGCGAAAATCGACGCTGGCGAGCTTCAAGCGACCGAAGAGGACGCCCCGGATCCCGTGCTCGACGAACCGGAAGAAGAGGAGCCGCCGGAGGTTGACGAGACGGGCACCCCTTTGGAACCGGAGCAGATCGCCTCTCGAGAAGCCGCCAAGGCCGCCGCCATTCAGCGGCGCAAGTTTATTTTCGATCTCTCCGTTGCCGTGGCGGCGGCTCGACCGCGAACAACCTGTGATGCGGAAGACGGACGTACTGCGGCGGACTTAACTTCGCTCCTCTCCGCGTACCGCATCGCCACCGACCGCGATCGGCTGGTACGGCTCTCTTGCGTAGACTTGTCGGACAACACAGCGGCCGCCGCAGCCTTTGTTGCCCGTCGGCTGGCTCTTCAGCCTTCCGTCGCTCCAGTCCTCCCGCAATTGCCTGCCGAGTCCACTGAGGGAATTGAATCAGGACCGGAAGGCGACGCTCAACTCGCCGACTTGAAGCTTAAGTCGATGATGGAGGCGGGTGTCCAGCTCTCCGCATTCCAGAACAACTGTCCAGTGACGTTCTTCGAGCACGGCGTATTCGTCTCTGGATCCTGGGTTTTCAGCTGTCATTACCGCAACGTCGCCTACTGCTTCACGTCCCAAGCACGGCTGCAATCGTTCGTCGCCTCGCCTGACCGTTTCCTTGACATGCCCTATGGTCTCGCGTGCCAAGAGCCGGTTTTGATCATGTCGAACAAGTGCACCGTGCTCAATGACGCTGGAATCCCCGCCGACGGGCTGAAAGACCTCCTATGTGAGTCGCTAAACTTGACAGCCATGACGCTTGCCGACTACGACGGCGTTTGGGCGGCATACCTCGGTGAGACGAAGCGCCGCGGCGACATTCTCGAGGCTCGGAAGACCGCCGACGCCAAAGCGATCGCCGCGCGCGAGGAGCGCAAGCGAAAACAGCGCGAGGCGGATGCGAAGAAGAAAAAAGCGGGTGGCGCCGCCGACAAGAAGCCAGCGTCGAAGAAAGCGGAAAAGAAGGTCGATGAGGAAGACGAGAAGGCGCCGGAAGAAACCACTACCGCCGCTGCCGCGGATGTTTCCGAACAACCGATCGTCGTCACGACCGAAGCCCGACTGGCGCAGGATATCTCCACCGCGCTCCGAGCTAAAAAGCGGTTTCCGCCCGTGCTCGTCTGCGCGGATGGGACGCTGCTCAGTGACGCCGCCCTTGAGAACCTCGTGAAGAGGAACTGCCTGCCGCCCTACGCGGTGCTGCTCGAAAACACGAAGCCCGTCAATCCCGACGAGGAGGCTGCTGAAGAAGCCGCGCCGGAGGATGGCGACGACGCCGCTGACGACTCCGCAGAGGCACAGCCTGCACCTGTGGACGACGACGGCGCTGCGGTAGTGCCGGCAGCCGCGTCGGTGAAAGCTGTCAAACCGTTTGATCCGACCGATGCCAAGCAATACCGGAAGCTCATCGCTAAGACACTCCAGACGTGGACGGCATCCTCGGAAGACACGAGCGGGACGTCACCCGCGGCACCAGCCGTCTTCAATATGAATCTCTATTCGTTGGATCTCACCGCGGCCGTCGCCACCATCGCCCACCACGTCAGCAAGCTCAGCGTCAAGTGCGTGCCGCCCCAGGATGGCGAGGAGCTGGCGGTGGATCCGGAGGTTGAGCCAGAGGACGCCGCGGATGGGGCAGCCGCTCAGCAGAATCCGGCGGTCGTCCCTGGCAAAAAGGCGATTCACCAGTTCGGCAGCACGTTAAGATTTTGTCCTGTCAGTTTGATGAAGCGACGGACGCTCGTCACGGGGGATCCAGGCGTATGGCTGACGTATCGAGGCAGTCGGTACCTCTTCAGTTCGCTTGACGCGCTAGACCAATTCAAGCTGTGCCCGTCGCGATACATGCCTCCTGCCCCGACCATGCATCCGCGGTGGCAGGTGCCGCCCCCACGCTTTTGGATTGTCGGGGTGTCATCGTCCGGCAAGACGACGCTCGCGCAGTACCTCACGTCGACGTTCGGCATTCCCCAGTTTTCGCTGCAACCAACGTTCCTGCGAAGTGTCGTCGCCGCCGCGACCGCGCCGGACGGCGGATGGGTCGGCTCGCTCGCAATCCCCTCCTCGGTCGGCACGCCGCACCTGAAAGTCGCCGTCGATGCCCTCGCGCGGTTGCAGCAGGCCGACGACGACGAAGTCGCAAAGTTGAAGTTGAAGGATGTCGTTGCCGCCGCTCAAGCGGCCAGAGAAGCGGCGGTGGAAGCCGGAGAAGACGTGGATGACCTTGACGAAGATGAGGAAGCCGCGAACGCTAAAGCCCTCGAGTTCGAGCCGGAGGATCCTGAAGCCAAGGTTGAGCGTGTGGCGAAGACGATGCGCGAGGTAGCCGCCGGACTGATGCTGCATCTGGAGCCGTTCGCGTCGAAGGGATGGCTCGTCGTCGGGGAGCCAACAGCCGAGGCGGAAGCCGTCCACTTGCTGGAAGTCGGGGCGGTTCCAGAAGCGGTGGTGCAGCTGAAGCTGTCGCAGGATAGCTTCGTCGCGCGCAAAGTCGCTCCGGAACTGGCGAAACGCAACTCCGAGGTGACGGCTAAACTCGCGGCGCTCAAGGAGAAGCAGCTGCGCAAGATGAAACGGGCGCGGGAGCTTGAACTTCGCCGCTGGCGCCGACGCAACATCGGCGCCGATGATGTTCAGGAGGAGGAAGCTGACCCCGAAGAAGAAGAAGAGGCCCCACAGCCAGCGACCGCTGAATCCGTCAAGGAAGACCTGGCCGCCGCGTACGACACCGAGGCGGGGAACCTTGCGAACGTCACCGGAGCGCTACCAGAGCGGCGAGTCGCCATTGTCGACGTGGTTGCGGATCAAGGCATGGAGTGCGTGCAGCGCGTGGTTCAGGACCTCCTGGGACCGAGCCTCAGCTTCCGCCTGTCGTTGCTCGAAAATCCGCTCGTGACGACGTACGACGAGGCCATGGAACTGGTCGCTCGCGGCGCGAAGGACATGAGCCACTTTGGAATGACGGATCCCGTCGTCCTCGATGATCGTCGGCATGGTGTCCCGGCGCCGACGTCGTGGAGGGCAGCAGGCCGCCAAATCCATGGCGAGGAACCCCCACCCCCGCCACCGGCCGCGCCAGAGCCCAAGGCGGAAAAGGTCATTCGAATGGTGAAAACGGTGAACGAAGAGGGCGAAGAAGTGGAGGTCCCCGAAGAGGTTGAGGAGGTCCCCGTCGAGAGCGAAGAGCCACCCCCAGCCGACGACGAGCCGGAAGACGACGAGCCCGACCAGGACCTGTCTCCCGAAGAGCTGGAGGAGATGACAAAAGCGCTCGAGGCCAAGAAAAAGAAGCTCGCGGACCTCAAACTGCCGCGAGCCTGCGTCGTCCGGAATCGCGTTTTCTTCTTCGACAGCGACTTCACGTTAATGCGGTTTTTGAAGAATCCGCTGTACTACTGGCGGCTTCCACCGCCAGAAGCGGCCGCGGCAGGATCTGGCGCCCCGCAGGGCTCAGTGTTCGCGGTCATGGAGGACCCAACGTCGCAGGAACTTCTGCAGCGCGGCCACCGCAACATGGCGCACCATTTGGCGCACAACCTCGGCGCTGTCTATGTCGACCTGTCGAAGCTGTTGAGATGGGGTCTCGATCAAAAGGCTCGCCTTGGAGATGTCGCAGAGGCGTGCGGTAAAGTTATTTTCTCAGCGGGAGAACTGGCGGACTCGGACCTGGCGCGACTGCTCGCGTGCCGACTCTGTTGCGTCGATGTGATGCGTGCAGGGGCGGTTCTGCATAACCTTCCTCGGTCTGTCACGGAGGTCGTGGAGCTGCAACGCGCCAGCGTCGCTATTCACAAGGTGCTGCAGTTTGCTGGCCGCGCCTTTCCCGCCGTCGCGGCGCTGGACAAGCAAAAGCGAATTTCGCACCTCATGTCGGCAGCACCGTACGGCAACGCCGGTCTCATTGCCATGGTCAACGAAGCCAGGGTGTCGCAGGCACGACGCGATGCGTTGCGGCTCGCCCAAGTGCTGGGCTACCCCGCGCGGCTGCACGACACGGCCACCCCGGAATCAGTCTTTCAGTCGCAACTGTCCGTGTTCAAAGAGTACTGCCCGCGAATGTGGCTTCGAAACGAGGAACTCGTCGATGTTGGCTCCCTTCGGCAGTTCGCGGTACTGCACTGCGGCCTGGTGTACCACTTTAGCGCCGCGGAGTACTTGGAAGAGTTTATGAAGGAGCCGCAGCGCCTTACGGGTGAGATTCCGCCGGCACCGCAGCCCATCCCCACGGCTTTGCCAATTCGTGCAGCGTCCTCGGCTGCCAAGTCGATTGAGCTATTTGGATGCTGCCCCGTCGTGCTCTACGACACGAGGCACCACAAAGGGCTCAAGGGAGTGACCCAGCCAACCGCCGTTCTTGGTCTGGATGCGTTGACGGTGACGTACGAGGGCAAATTCTACAAATTGAGTTCTCAAGAAGCTCTCGACCGGTTCCTCCGTCGACCGTGGGTGTTCGTACGCGGCGCGGCGCTGCCTGAGCCCTCAAAGTTACCCTTTGACGCGTCGAAGATGTCAACGATTTCGTCAGAGCAGTATGTCCAGCGTACCATGTATGAGAACATCGCCAGGGCACTGATCGATGTGGAGTCGGTCAGGCCAAAGTTTCCGGGTTTGAGCGCGGCGGATTCGTGCCTCAAGTTCATCGGTCTGCACTTAAAGGCGCACAACGTGCGCAATACCGTGCACCGGCAGGAGGTCTACGGGCGGCACTTCAAAGACTATGTGCAGCGATCTACCTTGTACAAGGACATCACGTTAGACGCACCATCGGCTGAATCGGCCCCGGAGGCCGCAGCCCAATTCGCGCAACGGTGTGCCGCCTGGGACGACGTGCAAGATGACCCTCACGTTCACCTGACCTATGGGAAGCTACGGCCTGCAACGACGCACTAGACAGTAGCTCTCAGATAGCTGTAGCCCCCACCACGAGAAATGTAGAAACACGCCGCGTACCTCCCTCTATGTACTTCCATCCGTTCCCCCCTCGTTCCTCCCCGCTTGAACGTCGGGGCACGCCGTCCCGAGCTCCACGTTTGGGTCTGTGGTGTGTGGGCATGTGTTTGTTTCGTTTGTGCTCCGAGGGCAAACGTGGCTCGAATACAAAGGAGGGCTGCGCCGTGCAACATTGGGGTTTTTTGTCTCTGAAACCCCCCTCTTTCACACACAGAGGCAGTTTAGTGCCAGCGAAACGGAAAGTCTCATGGACAACTACAAGGTCATTCGCGAGCTGGGCAGCGGCAACTACGGCACTGCCTATCTTGTGGAGCACGTTGTGACGGGCGTGACCTACGTCTGCAAGAAGGTGGACCTAAGCACCAAACCGGAGCACAAGAAGCAGGAATCCTACAATGAGGTCAGGACCATGTCGAAGCTCGACCACCCCAACATCGTTGGCTTCGTCGAAGCGTTCACGGACAAGGAGGTACTACACATTGTGATGGAGTACGCGGACAACAACGACCTCGAGAAGCTGATTCTCGATAGCCAAAAGAACAACCGGCCCATCCCGCAAGAAACCATTATGGACTACTTCGTCCAAATAGCCCTTGGGTTGCGGCAGCTCCACAAGCAGCACTTCCTTCACCGAGACCTGAAACCAGCCAACGTGTTTCTGTTGACCAACGGCACGGTGAAAATTGGTGATTTTGGCTTCTCAAAACAACTCAACTACACCATGGCGCTTGCCAGCACGATCTGCGGCACGCCGTACTATTTCGCCCCCGAGTTGTGCCAGAAGTTGCCGTACAACAACAAAGTCGACGTGTGGAGCCTTGGAGTCATCCTCTACGAGATGATCAACTTGAAGAAGCCGTTTGAGGCGAAGTCGTTCGGCGAGCTGCGCAAAAAGGTCGTCGGCGAAGAACCCGACCGCATGACTGGGAGCCACGTCGCCGATGACATCAAGCA